>OFLY01001888.1_pt1 | contig 11310 bp, 9 predicted proteins | sample 1541161 | NCBI WGS metagenome assembly OFLY01 (sample SAMN04209247, study PRJEB22552) | human gut metagenome | biome: gut; material: feces | host: Homo sapiens | place: USA: Oklahoma | reverse complement strand
GCGATGAAAAAGATCCCGAGGGAACAGGGATGGACTTCGGTATGAATGTCGTCACCTCATGGGACAGCTCGACCTACGACCCCAATTCGTTTGAGGAGCAGACCATCTACGGCGAAGTCAACCGCGCCGAATTGGAGAAGTATTTCACCATACCGGAAAACGCCGATCTCCGAGCCGTGAGAAAGGTTCAGCTGCAGCCTAACCCGACCGAGCCGGAGATCACGCAGTTGCCCGTATTCCGATGGAAGAACGGCGATTTTACGTTGCCCGACAACACCATATTCACCTGGCGAAAGCTTCAGGTGGGAACGTACAACGATGAAGTCGGCACGCTCGTCGGCGGCGTGGCAAAGGCCAAGGGTACGGATACCGTCGCCCCCGGCACGTTCTCCTTCAAGAATACCCCGCCGTTCTACCTCCAGACTCCGGGTGAACACGATGTGACGGTGGTATTCACGCCGGACGACCTGCGTCTCCACAAGCCGACGGAGATTACCATCAAAATCAACGCCATCAAAAACACCATCAGCAATATCGATGAACCGGATCCCATTACCGATAAGCCGTTCGGCACGCCCTTTGCAGAGCTTGGCTTGCCGGAAAATGTGTGCATCAATGCCGTTGACGGCGCGTGGCGCTGGATCGACGTGGCATGGGATGAATCGTCCTATGATGCGGAGTCCGTGGATTGGCAGACCATCATCGGCACGCCGGTGCTTAACGAAGATGACGGAGACATCTTTCAGCAGCCGGAGCCTGCGGTAACAGCCGCGATTCGGGTGAAGCTTATCGATAACCGACCCCCTATGCCGCCGACAATCGTCGCGGAAAGCCTGCCCGACGGCATGGAAGGCGAGGCTTACAGCAACCGCTTGACCGCCAAGGGTACCGCGCCCATCACATGGAGCATTGTGAGCGGCGTCCTGCCCGAGGGACTTAGCCTAAACGAGGACACAGGAGAGATAAGCGGCACGCCTGCCGGGGAAGGGACCGAGGTCTTTACCGTCATGGCGGTAAACGATTTGGGTGAGGATATTAAGGAGTTTTCCATCACGATAGCCAAGGCTCCCGAGACGGAATACGCCGTCACCGTCAGGGACGACGGTCACGGCACGGGCAGCGCGGATCCCGCCTCGGCGACGGCCGGAACGGAAATCACCCTGACCGCTACGCCAAACGCGGGCTACCATTTTAAGGAGTGGCAGGTTATGAGCGGCGACGTGACGGTAAGGGACGACAAGTTCACTATGCCCGGCAGCGATGTGGAGGTCAAGGCCATCTTCGAGGAGAATGCGCCGCCTACGCCCACGGAGTACACCGTCACCGTGAAAACGGACGGAAACGGAACGGCTTCCGCCTCTCACGCAAAAGCCGTGGTCGGCACAGAGATTACCCTGACCGCTACGCCAAACGCGGGCTACCATTTTAAGGAGTGGCAGGTTATGAGCGGCGACGTGACGGTAAGGGACGACAAGTTCACTATGCCCAGCAGCGATGTGGAGGTCAAGGCCATCTTCGAGGAGGATGCGCCGCCTACGCCCACAGAGTACACCGTCACTTTTGACGGCAACGACGGTACGCCCTCTGTCGGCAGCATGACCACCACCAAGCAGAAGCTGACCTCTCTGCCCGATGCTTCCCGCAGCAAGCACAGCTTCAACGGCTGGTACACCGAAAAGAGCGGCGGCACAAAGATTACGACGGATACCGTGTTCTCTGCAAATACCACTGTCTACGCTCACTGGACGCATACCGGAGACAACAATCCGCCCGTCAACTACTACACGCTGCGCTTTGAAACAGGCGGCGGCAGTGCTATTCCCGGCGCGCGGGAAACGTACAATACCTACATTGATTTGACCAAGTATGTTCCCACTCGGCACGGGTATACCTTTGTCGGCTGGTACAGCGAACAGAGCCTTGTGAACAAGGTCTCAGACATTTATCTGATCGGGGATAGGACTGTGTATGCCGGCTGGCGCGCGGTTACAATCCCGCAGACCGGTGACAGCGGTCAAAGGAATTTGTGGAGCACCGCGCTATGTGCATCTTTTGCCGGATGCGTTGCACTGATCGTATGGAAAATCAGGCGGCGGGAGAAAAAATCACTGTAAGTCCTCAAAAAGTAAAAGTCTTATCTTCAGGGGCGCGGGCAAATAACCCGCGCTCCATACTATATTTCCAAAAGCAGTAAGGTGGCTGCCCTTTAAAAGGACAGCCACCTTACTTTTTTGAGAGGATAAATCCGTTTGTCAGCCTGCATCGGCGGCAAGGGCCTGGTCGATGAGCTTTTGCAGCGTCTCCGCTTGATTTTTTTCCGTGATGGCGCCTACGATGGGTTCGCCCACGATGTTGCCGTTGCGGTCAACCACATAAGTGGTAGGATAGGCAAAGATGTTTTCGGTAAACTTTCCTGCCTCACCGTCGGAAGCGAAATACACGTTCTGATAGGTTGCGTTTTTCTTGGCAAGGACATCCTTTGCTTCGGAAATTGCCGCTTCGTCGCCGTCCAGCGTGAAGGTGTTGACGCCGATGAGTGCGCCGCCCTTCTCCGCAAGCTCTTTGTTCAGTGCATCCAGCTCGGAAAGCTCGCCCACGCAGGGATTGCAGGTTGTGAACCAGAAATTCACCACGGTGACGGCGTTGGCAGAGAACAGCTCGTCACTTTTCACCGTATTTCCATCCAGGTCCTTGCCCTCAAAGGTGGGGAATTTCTGCATGCTGCCGTCATCGGATTTCTGCATACTGCCGTCATCGGGCGGCGTGGTCGTGTCGTTGCCTGCGGGCACGCTCATAGCGCCATCCGTAGATTCCTGTGCTGCCTCGGGGTACTTTTCCTCAATCATGGTCAGCTTGGTTTCGATGTCGCGGATTTTCTCCGCTTCGCCCTGAATCAGTTTCAGCTCATCCGCTGTAAACTGATCCTTAGCGGATTCGATTGTACTGAGTAGGAAATCACCGTAGTTTTTGCCGTCCTCCTGCATGGTCATGCCCTTGTCGGCTGCCATGAATACCTTTTCCCAAAGGGCTGTGTTCTCCGAGAGAATGGCATTTTCCTGTGCCATCAGATCTTTGTGCATGGCAACCGCTTCCTCGGCATTTTTCGGTTCGCTGCTCATTCCGTCCGCTTTATCTCCGTTCTTTGTGCCGCAGGCTGTCAAAGACAGCATCATCAGGGCGAGAAGCAGCAGTGCCAGCAATCGGCCGGCCGTATTCGTTCTATTCATTTTCATCTGTTTTGTTTCTCCTTGTTATTATTGTTTATTGTTTTTCTGCGGCTTTTTTTGCCGCCTTTGTTTTATCTTTACCGTCTCCGAAGCCGTAACGGAAGCGCACGGCGCCCGTCGGACAGGTGTGTATGCACATTCCGCAGCGGATACACTCGGTATGGTTGGGCGCTTTTGTTACATCCACATCCATCTTGCAGGCTTTGGCGCATTTTCCGCAGGATACACACTTGTTTTTGTCCACCTTTATCTGAAAGAGAGACACCCGGTTGAACAGCGCGTAAAACGCCCCCAGTGGGCAGAGCCACTTGCAGAAGGGACGGTAGAATATTACGCTCAGCACGATCACGGCAAGCAGGACGCCGAATTTCCATGTAAACAGGCTTCCCAGCGCCGCCCGGATACCGGAATTGGCAAGGGACAGCGGGATGGCCCCCTCCATCACGCCTTGCGGACAGAGGTATTTACAGAAGAACGGGTCGCCCATGCCTACATCGTTTACAAGGAACGCCGGCAGCAGGAAAACCATCACCAGCAGTACGGCGTACTTGAGGTATCGCAGGGGCTTGAGTTTCTTTGTGGAGAACTTCTTCGTGGGAATTTTATGCAGCAGTTCCTGAAACCAGCCGAAGGGGCACAGAAAGCCGCAGATAAAGCGTCCAAGCAGGACGCCGAGCAAAATGAGAAAGCCTGTGATATAATAGGAAAAGCTGAACTTGGAAGAGCCCACTACCGCCTGAAACGCCCCGATGGGGCAAGCGCCGGAGGCTGCCGGGCAGGAGTAGCAATTCAGCCCGGGCACACAGACGGTTTTCCCTGCGCCTTGGTACAGTTTGCCCTTGAGAAAGTTCGGCAGGTGCAGGTTGGTCAATAAAGCTGCCCCCGCCTGTATCCAGCCGCGGAAGCGGGATATAATCTGTGACGCGCCCGAAAACTTCTTACCCAATGCCTACACACTCCAGACATAATTTAATCGCTTTGCTCAGTACCGTCGCGGCCTCGCCGCGCCATGCGCCGAAGCACAGCATGGCGATACCCACAACCAGCAATGTGGCCTGCGCCGCTGCTTTTTTTGCACAGCTCAAATTTATCACCCTTTCACGTTTTCTGCCATCATCATAGCACAGGAAAGATAAAATCCCTGTTAAGAACGAAAATTTAATGCAGATCTTATCTGCTTTTGCTATAATAAAGAAAAAGGAAATGAAAAGGGGGACTCTTATGCACCTTTTGGTAATTGAAGATGAACGCGCCCTATGCGAGACGATTGTCCGCAGTTTGCGGCGCTTGGCATACAGTGTGGACTACTGCTACGACGGGGAAAAGGCGCTGGAACTTCTGGGTGTGGAGCGCTACGACTTGGTACTTCTTGATCTGAACCTGCCGGGAAAGGACGGCATGACCGTGCTGCGCACCTTGCGGCAGACAGACCGCGAGACGCGGGTGCTGATTCTCTCCGCACGCGGCGAGGTGGAGGACAAGGTTGAGGGGTTGGATGCCGGGGCCAACGACTATCTTGCAAAACCCTTTCACTTGGCTGAACTGGAGGCCCGCATCCGCAGCCTGACTTTGCGGCAGTTCACCCAGCAAGCCGTGTTGCTGACCTGCGGGGAGCTGACGTTCGACACACGCTCCCGCACCGCTGCCGTCAACGGGCAGCCCCTGACACTCACACGTAAGGAGACGGGCATTCTGGAATATCTGATGGTGCATCAGGGACGGCCTGTGAGTCAGGAAGAGCTGATGGAGCACGTCTGGGATAACAGCGTGGACAGCTTCAGTAATTCTATCCGGGTTCATATCTCCGCCCTACGCAAGAAGCTCCGCGCCGCGTTGGGGTTTGACCCCATCCGTAATCGCATCGGCGAAGGCTATTTGATGGGAGGAGAGGAAACATGAAGCGACTTTCCTTGCAGTGGCGCATCACTCTGATGACTGTCCTGCTCATCGGTGTCACCTGTGTTGTCATGAATCTGCTGCTCTGTTCCTCCGGTGTGTACTATATGGACACAATCGCGGACACCTTACAGGGAGGCGACACGGTTATTATGAACAGTGAAGGCGCAGAGAGCTTTAATCCGCAGCTCGTAACGCCCGATGAAGATCTGACCATCGTTGTCAACGGAGCGCAGGGGCGCTTTCGCATGACCAACTGGTATATTACGGCTGTGGTGACACTGCTTAGCGGCGTTCTGGCCTATTTTGTCAGCGGACGCGCCCTCAAGCCGCTGCGCAGCTTTGTGTCTCAGGTGGAGAAGGTGCAGCTGAACAACCTGGCGGATATGAGGATTAACGAGAATGTTCTGCCGGAGTTTCGGCAGCTGAGTTACTCTTTCAATCAAATGCTGGAGCGGTTGGACAACGCCTTTGCCGCCCAGCGGCAGTTCACCGGAAACGCTGCCCACGAACTGCGCACGCCGCTGGCACTGATGCAGGCGCAGCTGGAGCTGTTCTCCGCGGAGCATCCCGATATGCTGCCGGAAACGGCGAAGTTTCTCGCACTTTTGCGGGAACAGACGGAGCGACTGACACAGATGACCAAAACGCTGCTTGAAATGAGCAATTTGCAGCAGGTGGCGCGAAACGAGCAGATTCAGCTTGCCCCGATGGTTGAGGAGGTCTTCACAGATCTCGCGCTTTTGGCAGAAAAGCGCAATATTACGCTGGAGATGGAGGGAGACGGCTTCCTCATCGGCAGTGATGCACTGATTTACCGACTGCTTTTTAACCTGACGGAAAATGCAGTCAAGTACAACCGTTCGGACGGCTCGGTGAAGGTTTCTGTTACGCAGGAGCCGGAAAAGATTCTGATCCGCGTTTCCGACACCGGCTGCGGCGTCCCGGAGGAATACCAACAGAGCATCTTTCAGCCCTTCTTCCGGGTGGATAAGTCCCGCAGCCGGGAGTACGGCGGCGTTGGTCTGGGGCTTTCTTTGGTGTGGGAGATTGCCAATCTCCACGGTGGTTGCGTCCGGGTGGAGGAGAGCTCGAAGAAGGGCACCACGATTGCGGTGGAGCTGCCGGTACAGGGATAAGGCACTCGAAATCTCCGGTGAGCCGTTCGCGGAATACGAACAGATTTAGGAAAAGCAGCGGTTTTGCGATGAACAGAAGGGAAGGCGATGAACACATGAGAATCTTATATGAGCTGTCTTGGTTATGGGAAATGCTGGGCATCGCGCTTGCTGCTGCGGCTGTCTGCGTGACTTGTGCCGCACTGATTTGCAAAGCAACGAAGAGGCGGCCCAACAAAAAAATGCTGGCCGTCGTAGGGGCGGCGGCATTTGCCGGTGCAATTCTGGCAGTCCTTCTGATTGCGCGGACACCGATGCCCCTTTGAAGATATTTAATCCTTCGGCAGCTTGGTCGACAACACGAAGAAGCCTGCCGACACAATTTGTAATCGGAGAATATATAGGCTGTCAAAAAACTCATGCTTTCAAACGGCGAAAGCATGAGTTTTTCAGTGTGCCGGTATGGACAGCCGCTGATGTGGCCGGCTTTTTACCTGCGATTCCATTAAATGTGTCGTTTTTTAAGGAGCAGGGCGAGTGCCGCGAGGCTGCCTGCGCAGAGCGTCAGCCAAAGTGCGGGGGCAAAATCATCGCCCGTTTTGGGGTGGTTCGTCGGGCTTGGGGTTGCGGTCGGGACGGCAGTCGGTACGGCTGTGGGAGCTGCCGTAGGTGTCGCCGTTGGTTCCGCTGTGGGCGTGGCCGTCGGTTCTGCGGTTGGGGTTGCCGTGGGCTCCGCTGTCGGCGTGGCCGTCGGTTCCGCCGTGGGCGTTGCGGTGGGCTCTGCAGTCGGTGTTGCCGTCGGTTCCGCCGTGGGCGTTGCGGTGGGTTCAACGGTAGGTGTTGCAGTCGGCTCCGGGGTCGGGGTCAGCTCGGGCGCGGCGATGGTGAAGGTGTTCTTTATGCCCTCATTGGCCAAAGATGGGGAATGGCTGGCTGCTATGTCATTGCCTGCTTTGTCATGCAAAAGGAAATTTATGGAGCCTGTTACGGCTGTTACTTTATAATTTCCCGGCTCTAACGTGTAGGGAATCAAGAGACTTACACGTGTAGTTGACAGTGCGCTACCATTCGCATCAAATTCTGCATGTGTGAACGCAGGATCCGCGTCGATCACTACGCCCGTCAGCACGGTCGTAGCATTGGTATCCGTATTCGTAACGGTGAAGGACATATCTGCTGACAAAGAAAGGTCGTTAATGGTTATGTTTGGTGATAGTTTGATGCTTGCCGAAGACGACACTGGCGCGAATGAAATGCGCAGCTGCCCGCTGGTGGGCCCCGGCTGTCCCGATGCTGCGCCTACGATCACCACATCATCATATTGACAGCCTGCCACTGAGAGCAGAGCGAACAGCAGAAGAAACACGACTCCGATTTTTATACCCTTGTTTTTCACGGCGTTACCTCCTCATAAATTTGAACGGTGTTTGTTGTGTTCATTATACCATGACACGGTGTGGACGTCAATTAGAATATGCTTAGAATTTATTCGTTTTTATTTTACAGCGGGCAAAATTTTCCGTTGCAGCGGGCAAAACGGTTTTTCTTGCAAATGGGTGTTGCTATCTGCCGTGGGGTATGGTAAAATCAAGCTGTATGACCCGTTCTATAATAAGAAGAACGAGGAAAAAGAGAGGATTGGTTCAAATCATGAAAAATATAAAAAAGCTGCTGGCTGTTCTGCTGGCCGCGCTGCTGTGCGTATCTGTGACGGCCTGTGCAAACAACGGCGCTTCAAGCACGGCGGTCGCAACGCTGGAGACGTCTTCCACGGCGAGCGAGGGCGAGACCGCGGAGAGCACCGACAAAGACCCTGCGGGCTATGACGATGATATTCAGGGCCTTTGCAAGTATCTTGAAGACTGCAAGGTGGCAGCGGGCGAAAAGGTGCAGATGTCTTACGACGTCATCGGCGCCGAAAACGGCTATAAATATGTATACCGCTACGCAGATTCCGCTGTGCAGCTTGAAGTGTATGAGTTCCCGGCGGAGCTTTCCGAGACCGCTAAGGCGCTTCAGGACGCTGTGCGCGCAGACGGCACGTTTAAGGTGTTGGATAACACCGTGCCGGGTTATCTTTCAAACGACGGCCGCTTCCTTTTGATCTACACCGACGCGAAGTCGGAAAAGGAAGACGCGAATAAAACACACAAGGAGCACGTTCTGGAGTGCTTCAATACGTTTGCGGACGCAAAGGCAAAATAAAAAAATTATAGGGGGCGGAAAGGCATGTGCTTTTCCGTCCTTAGTGCTTTCTTATTTTAAAAAATCGGCGGCGGTTAGGCATAAATGGGCATGAAACGCACCGAGAGGGGAGTTATACACCATGAACACACAAGATACCGTGCACCGCAAAAGCGCCGCAGAGCTGCGCATACGGCGCGTGATGGATGCACTGGAGAAAAACAACATGCAGGCGTATTATGCGCCCACGTGTGCGGACGCCGTAAAGATCGCAAAAGAGCTGCTGCAGCCGGGCGATGTGATTTCCTGCGGCGGCAGCGTGACGCTGGATGAGACCGGCGTGATGGATTTAATGCGCTGCGGGGACTATGAATTTTTGGACAGAACAGCCGCGAAAACGCCCGAGGAGCGCGAGAAGCTGTACCGCGAGGTGTTTTCCTCTGATGTGTTTTTGACGGGCACAAACGCCGTTACGGAGCACGGAGAGCTTTATAATGTAGACGGCAACGGCAACCGCGTGGCGGCGATGCTGTTTGGCCCGAAAAAGGTGCTGATTTTCGCGGGGTGCAACAAGATTGTGCGCGACATAGACGACGCCGCAAAGCGCGTGAAAAGCTGTGCGACGCCCGCAAATGCCATGCGGCTGAATTTGGACACGCCGTGCACGCACGGGGCGTGTCCCGGCACGGACGGCGAGCTGTGCGCGGGATGCCGCTCGGAAAATCGTATCTGCGCGATGTACACGGTTTTGGCACGCCAGCGCGTGAAGGGCAGAATTCATGTTATTCTCATCGGTGAGGAGGTCGGTTACTGATATGAAAGAAAAGATACAGGCTTTTATGGCAAAACGACAGGCGAAAGGAAAGCGGTCCTACGAGATCGACATGTGCAACGGTCCGCTGCTGGGCAAAATTCTGCGCTTTGCGGTGCCGCTGATGCTTTCCGGCGTTTTGCAGCTGTTTTTTAACGCGGCGGATATTGTGGTGGTCGGCCGCTTTACCGGCCACACGGCGCTGGCGGCGGTGGGCTCTACCGGCGCGCTTATCAATTTGCTCATCAACGTGTTCGTCGGCCTTTCCATCGGCACAAACGTGCTTGTGGCGCGCTATTACGGCGCACAGGATGCAAAGCAGCTGAGCGAGACCGTACATACCTCTGTGCTGACAAGTCTTGTGAGCGGTGTTATATTGATTGCCGTGGGCGTTGCGTTTGCGGAGCCGCTGCTGACCCTGATGGGCACCCCGGAGGACGTTTTGGGTCAGGCGGCGCTTTACATGCGCATATACTTTGTGGGCATGCCGGCGATGATGCTGTACAACTTCGGCGCGGCGATTTTGCGCTCTGTGGGCGACACAAAGCGCCCGCTGTACTTTTTGACCATTGCGGGCGTTGTAAACGTCATTTTGAATCTGTTCCTCGTCATTGTGTTCCATCTCGGCGTGGCGGGTGTTGCCATTGCGACGGTCATTTCGCAGGTGATTTCTGCGGGACTTGTGACCATCTGCCTGATGAAAACGAACGCTTCTTACCGTTTGGAGCTGCATAAGCTGCATATCTATAAAGATAAGTTTTTCGGCATGATGCGTGTCGGCCTGCCGGCGGGCATGCAGGGCGCGGTGTTCTCCATTTCGAACGTGCTCATTCAGTCCTCTATCAACTCGTTCGGCTCTACCGTTATGGCGGGCAGCACGGCTGCGGCCAACATTGAGGGCTTTGTGTACACTGCGATGAACGCGTTTTACCAGACGGCGCTGTCCTTTACCGGGCAGAACATGGGCGCGAAGAAATACGACCGCGTGGCGAAAATTCTGCGCATCTGCATTTTTTGTGTGACCGTGACGGGCGTTGTGCTCGGCTGCGGCGCGTATTTGCTGGGCACACCTTTACTTTCTATATATACGGCTGACCCGGAGGTTATCCAGTACGGTTTGGAGCGTATGCTCATTGTGTGCGTACCGTACTTCCTTTGCGGCATTATGGACACGCACGTGGGCGTTTTGCGCGGTATGGGGTATTCGATCATGCCGATGATTGTATCGCTTACAGGTGCGTGTGCGCTGCGTGTGGTGTGGATCCTGACGGTCTTCCAGATGCACCGCACGCTGTTTATACTGTTCCTCTCGTACCCGGTGACGTGGGCCGTGACGGCGGCCGCGCATTTTGTGTGCTACCTTATCGTGCACCATAAGATGATGGAAAAGGCGAAAGCGGAGCAGGCCGAGGCGGCAAAAGCATAAAGTATACTTATATATTAAGAAGAAACGCGTTGTGGGATGACCGCAGCGCGTTTCTTCTATATATAAAGAGAAAAGCAGAACCGCAAAACAAAAACGCGTCATCCTATAACTATATATTAAGAAGATATAGGGCTGCATTGTAAAGCTTTACGATAACTTCACGGCGGTTTTAATTGTTTTAAAAACTTTTTTCGGATAAAATCAGAAAGATTATGAGGAGATTCAGAAGTGAAAGGACACTGATGCGCCAGATATATAAGAAGATGTGCTTGAAGCTTTGGGGTACAGAGAGGGGCTTTTGCAACTTTAAGACCACCTTTTCAAAAATTTTTTCTTGATTTTTTCAAAAAAATTTCGTAAAATAGTTTGCGTAAGCCATGTATATGGGCATGTAAATGCAAAAATGCCCATTCGAAGATACACTATATGTTGTGTTTAGATCAAAGCACAACATATAGATGTAGTTTTTCGAAAAAAACTTAAAAAAACTTTCAAAAAAGTGTTGACAAAAGGGGTTGTACGTGGTATTATAGTCAAGCGCTCGAGAGAGACGGCAAAAAACTGAAAGCGAAAAGCTGAAAGGAAAGCCGCTCGAAAGAGAGCACAGGACCTTGAAAATTAAACAACGAGAGAAAGAATGGAACCTGT
>OFLY01001884.1_pt1 | contig 11317 bp, 10 predicted proteins | sample 1541161 | NCBI WGS metagenome assembly OFLY01 (sample SAMN04209247, study PRJEB22552) | human gut metagenome | biome: gut; material: feces | host: Homo sapiens | place: USA: Oklahoma | reverse complement strand
CATCGTGTGTATTATATGTAGAATTACAACCGGACGGATCATGCATCACTGTCATCCCGCCAAGTTCATAGAGTGCCGAGCAGACACCGGATACATCCGCTGTATAAATTGGTATGATCTTATAACTTCGTTTCATATGCAGCTTTCGCACCCCCAACCTTTCCGGATGATCAGATCTTCCGGATCTTTTTCTTCCTGCCAGGCTTCTATCATCAATCCTGCCACTTTCCGGATTCCGTCAAATCCATACAGACCGGCACCTTCCACCAGATTGACAAAATGCTTCGTTCCGGTAAACCACGCCGCTTTCTGTCCGATTGCCAGTATATTTTCTTCTTTCCTCGGACGTACCCGCATCTCTGGGTGGATCGTCGGCTCATATGAAAGGCCAGGATATTGTTGTTTCAGCCACTCAAATGTTGCTTTTTCTTCCGGATTTACCGCATCCAGATAGATTCTTGTCACAGAAAAGCCATGTGTCAGTAACATCTTTGCAAGCTCCAGCGGTCTTGGATGAAATGTGTGATCGATCATGATCTGTGCATCTCCGATTATTTGTCTTGTTTTTTTCAAAACAGCTTCACACAATGCAATCTCTCTTTCTATGGTCTCATCTATCTCAGCATCTCTTACACTTTCCGTAACCGTCTGCTCCAGCATTCTCCATTGTCTGATGATTTCTTCATACTCAAAGCTTCCCGGAAGATATAACGCTTTCTTCCCAAGCCTCTCTGCCTGACTTTCCAGTCCATATTTTCCAGGCGGATAGCATGCTATGAATATTCTACTGTCTGCAAGGTTCTCATAAGCTTTCCATGAGTCACAGGTCGGAAGTTCTCTCACTTCTATATTCTCTGCCTTCAACAAACGTTTAATATCACTCGTCTCATCCAGCGCAAAATCACTGCCTAAAATTGTCACTGATCTTTCTGAATCAGACTTCCCTGCATTTCTTTCCGGAAGTGCGTCGTAGATCGACTTCCGAAGCTTCTGATCCGGCGTCAGTCCGTGCTTCTGCATGATCGGATCCATATAACAGCGGATAAACGTAATCTTCGGGAACCTCTCCTCCAGTTCCTGATACACCCGTTCCAGATCGCATCCCAGAAAATGATGCAGACAGACGGTAAATAAAAGAACTGCTTTCGGTTTTTCTTCCAACTTATTCAGCACATCCGTCACGCCTTCGATGGTGATGTCCTCCAGATTTCCATTTAACAGATTCTCTTCTTTTACGATCACAAAGGAAAACCGGTCAGCCGCATTCATTTCCGCCGCTGTCAGCACCACACCTCGCATGCAGTTATCTGCACAGACATAGATCTGTCTTGCCTCCGGCATCAGCATTCCGGTATGTACGATGTTCCAGTTGCCGTGAACCGGCGAGTTAAATTCAAGTCCCTGTGCAAATGGAACCGGAAATGTGGCATCCTTAATGACTACTGCCGCGCCTTTTTCATCCACCGGATGTCCTACCCGTTTTAACATGGTCTCTCCTCTCCGCACACTGCAAGGATCTGATCTGCCAGCTTCCGGTATTCCTCTGCCATCTGAGAATCCGGTGCGTATTCCAGCAGAACCTTGCCGGCTTCTTCTGCTTCCATCACAAGTTCGCTCCGGTCAAGCCGTCCAATGATCTGCGTGTGAAAATCCTCTGCAAGCTCCCGCACCTTTTCTTCCTCTCTCGGAACCTCTCTTTTATTTAAAATAATACCGCCAAGGGAAGCATATCCCCGGTTCTTGAAATTCTCTACTGCCATTGCAATATTGGCTCCGGCATGGATCGCCATATTTTCACCGGATGTGATGATGAATACCTGATCCGCATAGCCTTTTCGCATGGGCATGGAAAAGCCACCGCAGACTACATCACCAAGTACATCATATAACACGATATCCGGCTGGTAGGTCTCATAAGCACCGGTTTCTTCCAGCTTCTCAAGGGCGGTGATAATCCCGCGTCCTGCACATCCAAGTCCCGGTGTCGGTCCACCTGCTTCTACACAGACCACACCTGCATAGCCAACCGTAACCATATCTTCCAGTTTTAGATTCTGTTGCTTCTGTTGGAACATTTCCAGTACGGTTGGAATCTCCTTTCCGTGTCGGAGCTGGATGGTCGAATCCGCCTTCGGATCACAGCCGATCTGCATGACCTTGTATCCTTTTTCGGCAAGTGCCACCGCAAGATTGGATACAGTTGTGGATTTTCCGATCCCGCCTTTTCCGTACACTGCTATCTTTTTCATTCCGCTTTTTCCTCCGCTTTCGTAATGACGTTCGAGTACGCCGTTTTTGTGGATACCCCATTCAGACGCCCGATCTTCCCTGACAAAGCACTGATCATATCTTGCGGTGCATCAATGGCGATGCTGATGATATTAATTCCCTTCTCCCGGTACGGAATTCCCATTCTTCCAATGATATACTCTCCTGCTTCATGCAGGTAATGGTTCAGTTCCTCAATCGCGGCAGGATTCTCCACAATAATTGAAATGACTGCTACTCTGGTGTCCATGAAAAGTCTCCTTTCTTTTTTGAAATATCACCGATTCCGCATTTCAGATTGTTTAGCAGATACGTGGCAGCAATTCTCCGCCCGGCTGTGGAAGAAGTGCCTGCGTTCCGATTTCTGTAGTCATGACTACTTTCCCCGGCTGCTCTGCAGTTACTTCTCCGATAATTGCCGCATTCTGTGAATACGGACATTTGTGCAGTACTTCTACAATCTTTTCTGCCTCTGCTTTTGGTGCCATAATGACCATTCTTCCTTCACATGCAAGGTAAAGTGGCTCCAGTCCAAGCATTCCGCAGACTCCCTTCACTTCCGGTGCAACCGGAACTTTTTCAGCATCCAGACGGATTCCAACATTACTCTGTCCCGCAATCTCATAAAGTACTGTTCCAACTCCACCTCTTGTCGCATCACGGATGACATGCAGATCATGTGTTGCATTTATCACTTCTTCTACAGTATGCCATAGTGGTGCACAGTCACTGGTCACATCCGCTTCGATTCCGAAGTCTTCTCTTGCAAGAAGGATCGTACAACCATGGCGTCCCACATCTCCGGTCACAATGATTGCGTCTCCCGGCTGTGCCAGTTCTCCTCCGACTTTTACGCCGTCCTCGATCTGTCCCAGTCCGGTTGTTGTGATAAATACACCGTCTACCTGTCCCTTTCCTGCTACCTTGGTATCTCCGGATACAATACGGACACCGGCTTCTTTTGCCGTTTTCTCCATTGCTGCTGCAATCTCTTCCAGTTTTTCCATCGGAAATCCTTCTTCAATTACAAATGCACAAGTCAGATAAAGTGGTTTTGCTCCCATACATGCAAGGTCATTAACTGTTCCACAGATGGAAAGCTTTCCGATATTTCCTCCTGGGAAGAATGCCGGAGATACAATAAATCCATCCGTAGATACTGCCATTTTTCCGACTGGTGGTGTAAGAACTGCCGCATCATCCGCAGTCAGATCCGGATTGGCAAAATGTGCTGCAAATACTTTATCGATCAGCTCTGAAGTCTGCTTTCCGCCGGCTCCGTGTGCCATAGTTACTGTCTGGTTGTCCATTTTATTTTCCATTTTTAACTTCCTTCTCTCCTAATCGTTTCCGTATATATGATACCGGATTGTTCCGGTGTTCCATTCTTTCGTTTCCCTGATACCGGATTGTTTCGCACTTTCGTGCTCTCACAATCCTCAAAACATTCGTAATTCGCTCATTTTTCTTCGCAAAATGGCTACTTACTCATGTTTTGGCGGGGATAAAGGTCAGAAGTCTTCCTGCAAGCAAGCTTGCGTCAGACTTCTGACTTTTATCCCCTGGTATCATACATATAGTAAGCCGAGCATGCGCCCTCGCCGGATACCATGCAGGCTCCTACCGGGTGCTGCGGTGTACATACCTTGCCAAACACCTTGCAGTCGGACGGTTTGCATTTTCCCTGCAGTACATCTCCGCAGCGGCATGCCGGATTTGCTTTTCCTTCGATCTTTGGCATATTGTATTTCTTTCTGGCATCGTATGCTTCCCATTCTTCTCTCAGCTGCATACCGGATCCCGGAATGATTCCAAGACCTCTCCACTCGCTGTCGCATCCTTCCATCAGTTCATTCACCAGCCTCTGTGCCTCACGGCTTCCTTCTCTGGTGACAACTCTCGGATAGCAGTTTACGAAGAACGGCTTTCCTTCCTGGAAGCGTACCAGTGCGACCGCAAGTGCTGTGAGCAGTTCTTTTGCCGTAAATCCTGCTACCACACCGCTGACTCCTTCTTTTACCAGTTCCTCACAAAGTTCGGTCCCCGTGATTGCATTGACGTGTCCCGGATATAAAAATACATCCGCACTGCCTTTGAGTGCCTCGTAGGCTCCCGGCATGGTCTTATTGGCAACCAGAAGAGAATAATTGGAAATTCCATCTTCCTTTGCCTGTTTAACCGAAAGGCATCCTGCAGGTGTCGTTGTCTCAAACCCAACGGATAAAAATGTCACCTGTTCTTCCGGATGATCTTTCGCATATTTTTCCGCATCTGCCGGTGAATAAACGATATGGATCTTTGCTCCTTTTTCTCTTGCTCCGGCAAGGCTCATCTGACTTCCCGGTACGCGGACCAGATCACCAAATGTACAGATCGTCACCTGCTTCTCCAACGCCAGATAAATTGCTTCATCAATAAAGCTGACCGGTGTTACGCAGACCGGGCATCCCGGTCCTGAGATCAGTTCTACCTGCTTTGGCAAAAGTTTTCGGATCCCCAGACGGAAAATTTCATGGGTATGGGTTCCGCATACTTCCATGATCCGCACTGCCGGTCCGTCATAATTTTCTATGATCTCTCTGGCTGTTCGTTTCTTTTGTTCTTCCATTACAGCAGTTCCTCCATAAGCTGACCGGTCTCGCTTTCATCTTCATCGGTGATCTTTGCGATCGCAACTCCGGCGTGGACCATGACGTAATCACCTGGTTCCAGATTCTCCAGGAGCTTGGATGAAACCTCTCTTTTTGCACCGCCTGCGTCAACGACGGCGGTTCCGTTACTGATTTTTACAACTTTTGCTGATAATCCAACACACATGTGGGTAATTCCTCCTTTTCCTCTTTTATTTGTAAGTTCTAATAGCTTTAGATTAACTTTGTTTAAAATTTTTTATGTCTGATTTTAATTTTCTAAATCTATAAAGTCTGGTTTTATTTTATCTCATGCTTCTGTAAATATGCCATTGCGTAGGCTGCCTGACCAAGTGACAATCCTCCGTCATTTGGTGGAATGAGGTGATGGTGCAGGGTGATGAGACCGTGCTTAACCAGACCTTCTTCTACCAGCCGTAGTAGTAAGCGGTTCTGGAAAACTCCACCGCTTAGGGCAACTTTCCGGATTCCGGTCTGATGACTTGCTGTGAGGGCTGCGGATATGATCTGTCTTGCAAGTTCCTGGTGGAACTCGTATGCAAGTTGTCCGGCATCTTCCCCGGCAAGACGTTTTTTTGCGAGGTTTTTGACTAATTCGCCGGTATTTAGAATCAGGCGGTCTTCTGCCGTTTCTGTAAATGGCTTAAGCATGAGGGGTTCGTATGGATGCTGCATTGTTTTTTCGTAAGCTTCTGCTGCGAACTCTAATGCCGTAGATGCTTCTCCCTCGAAAGTGGATTTTTTCCGGATTCCGAGGATAGCACTGACTCCATCAAAGAGACGGCCGGCACTGGTAGATTGAACAGCATTCAGGTGTCGTCCGGTCATTGTCACCAGTACTTTTGCCTCCGGTTCGGTGCAAAGCTCCAGTTTCTTCATCCATTCGACCGTTTTTTCTTTATCCTGCAATTCTTCATAGAGAAGAGAACCGGCAATTCGCCAGCCTTCTTTTGCAGAAAGATCTCCACCTACCTGCCAGAATGGCTTAATGCTGCCAAGTCTTTCAAATCCATCGTAATCACACCGAAGAATTTCTCCACCCCAGATGGTTCCATCCGTTCCATAGCCGGTTCCGTCAAAGGAAACTCCGATCACCGGATCTTCGCAGTCATTTTCTGCCATACAGGACAGAATATGTGCAAAATGGTGCTGTATCTTCAGAACCGGAAGTCCAAGTTCTTCCGCAACAACTGTCGCATTGTATTTCGGATGCAGATCGCATGCCACAACCTTTGGTTCTACCTCCAGAAGTGTTTCCATTCTGCCGATCGTTTCTTTTAAAGCTTCCACGGTGCGCAGATCTTCCAGATCTCCCACATAAGGGGATGGGTAAAATCTGCCGTCCACACCGATACAGAATGTATTTTTCAGTTCTCCTCCAGTGGCAAGTACCTGCCCTTTCCACGACATCTGAACCATGGTCGGAAGTGGCGCATAGCCTCTGGATCTGCGGATCATATATGGCTCGTTTTTATAAAAATCCATCACTGAATCATCGGCACGGATCCGGATTTTCCGGTTGTGGGAAAGCATACAGTCGCACAGACGGGAAAGCTCCTGAATCGCTTCTTTGTCCTCCCTGCAGATCGGTGCACCGGATGTATTTCCACTGGTCATAACCAAAAAAGACGGCATCCGGATTCCATCATCATAGGTAAAGAGAAGAAGCTGTACCGGTGCATACGGCAACATTACTCCAACCTTTGGATTACCAGGTGCAATACTTTCGCAAAGTGTTTCTTCACCATCTTCTTTTTTGTCCAGAAGCAGGATCGGTTTTTGATGTCCGGTCAGAATTTTTTCCTGTTCTTCACTAACCAAGCATTCTCTTTTCACAGATTTCAGATCTTTTGCCATAACTGCAAATGGTTTCGCCGGACGTTTTTTCAGTTCTCTGAGGCGCTTCACCGCCTCTTCATTAGTCGCATCGCAGCACAGGTGGAAACCTCCAATCCCCTTAATCGCCACAATTCCGCCTTCTGCAATGGTTCGTCTGGTGTAAATGATTGCGTCTCTTCCGCGTTCTTCTCTGCCGATCAGGTAAACCTCCGGACCACACTCGTTACAACAGACTGGCTGTGCATCGTATCTCCGGGTTGCCGGATCATAATATTCTTTTGCGCAATCCGGACACATCGGAAATTCTTTCATGCTGGTGCGCTCCCGGTCATACGGAAGGGCATCCAGGATCGTAAGTCTTGGTCCACAGCAGGTACAGTTGATAAATGGATGCAGATATCTACGGTTTTTCGGATCAAACATTTCTTCCTTGCATTCATCACAAATTGCAATATCCGGTGAGACAAAAATCTCACCTTTCGTCTTTTCACTTTCAATGATCGCAAACTCCGTAAAGTCTTCTGCTTCTTCTACCGGCTCAATATTCATTTTCAAAATTGCTGCCCGCTTCGGCGGCTTATTCTCAATATCCGAGATAAATCCATCCACTGCCGCTTCCGGTCCCTGCGCAAAGATTTCCACATACGGACCTTTATTGGACACGCTGCCCCGGATCTGATGCGTAGCCGCATGCCTGCTCACAGTCGGACGAAATCCTACGCCTTGCACGATCCCATAGACGCGGATCTGTTTTGTCACTTCATTTTTCATCTATTCACACAGTCTCCCTGACACTGCAAAATGTCTTGTATTTACGAAGATTCCCTGAAAATCCGGAACCATTTTTTCCATACATGCATCTGCGAAAATGATATCAAATCCACCATTTTTCACAAGATCGATATAATCATCTTCCTCACGCAACGACACATCCTGCGGACAGGCAAGCTCTTTTTTCCTCATAAACCAGGTTGCTGTCTGCACCTCTGCCAAATTCTCTCTTTTAAGAATTTCCTGCCGGATTGCTTCCGCCATCACCTGCTGGTGTACCACAAGGATCTTCTTTCCCTGATAGTCCAGATTCGGAACCAACTCACCTGCTGCCGGATAACCGATCTCATACGGCGTACCAAAGGTCTTTTCCAAATATTTGGCTGCTTCCAGTGCTGCCGCAGATACAACAATATTTTTGCCAGCTTCCGATGCCCTTTCTACTGCCTCAAGCCCATCGCCCATTCCATAGCAAATGGCTTCTTTTCCTTCTTTTTTCAGTTCCTCTCTTACTTTATCTGCTGCTTTCAGATCGCTTACATCCTGTGGCGTCATTCCAAGGATACCGACTTTTTCTTTGCATACCTCATATTTTTCCTTTGCAAATGCAGTAAATAATGCAAGATACGCTTTTTCTTCCCCTTTATCGTAAAGCTCCATTCCGTCGGTATCAATGGCAAGAATCGGAAGGTCGGTCTTTTTTTCACACATTCTTTTCAGTGCCTGGTAATCCGTTCCGATCACAGCCGGAACCGGAGTGCCGACAATCGCCGCAAAATTCGCATCAATCTTATCAGCTGCATCGACCAGCTTTGCGACCAGACGGTCATCTCTTCCAAGGATTGCATCCATATCACGAAGTCCTGCGCTGAATACTGCACTTTTCCGTTCAAACCATCTCGGCTCATCAAAACCGCAGACATTTCCTGTGCATCCTCCCGCGTCGCAGATGACGATGATTCCGCCAAGTTCATATAACACAGACACTGCACCCGACTGATCCGGTGCAAATGGTGTCAGATATTTTCTAAGTCCTCTCATGCTACACCTCCAAAAGGGTTTCAAACAACCGTGTCACACCTGCATAACCATAAGGCTGTCTGTCCTGATTCCAGATCACATTCGGCTGATCCGGATGATAGTATCCCGCATCCTTTCCAATGGTCATATTCACGCCGCTCTTTTCCGGATCGTAGTACAGCATGGTCGGTTCCATATTGGAAAATACCTTCGTCTCCGGGCTGAGCCGGGATAACTGGTTCAGGTAAATAAAGTTCTCTGCTGTCAGTGTTCCATAGATTTCCGGCACCTTAAATCCATATTTGATCATCGCAAGTGCCATTTCAAATGGATCTCCGTTCATGCATTCCCCAATCGCAAAGCTTGCCTCCGGCCGTTTCTCTTTGAATTTCGCCACGGTTTCTTCCGCTTTTTCACGATAAACTTCATCAGAAAATGTCACCCCAAGCACTTTCCCAAATGCCTGATACTGGCTGGCGATCTTGTCTGTCTGGTAGAGTCTCCTGAGTTCAATAAACGGAATCTGCAGACGGTTATGAAAATCCTCTGCCGCAAATCTGGCTTCCGGGTGAAGTACCAGATTAAAATTTGCCTCAGACATGGTCTGATATTCCTCATAGTCCTTGCATCTGGAGATTTCATGGATGGTCTTAACTCCTGCGCTGTGCAAAAGATCATACAGCTCACACTCATCGATCAGCGGCGAGAAAAATCCAAGCAGGTTCACCACATTTCCTTTTTTCTTCTTTGGCTCCAGAAGGGAATATAAAGACTGACGTACATGTACCATCGGCGGCTTTCTTCCTTCTCTTGTCAGCGCGTACATGTAGCATGGTCGAACCGGAAGTCCGGCTCTTTCTTCCGCTTTTCTGCACACACGCTCCATGTCCGTCCCAAGAAGAGCATCTACACAGGTAATACAGATCATCACAACGGACGGTCTCTTTTCACAGCAATTGCAGATTTCTTCTACTGCCTTCGGAATCTTTTTCAAATGACGTCCCGTTACGATATCGGTCTCGTCCATCATCAGATAGAAAAAACGGTTATCATATTCCCTCATGGAACTGATAAGCGAAGTATTTCGTCCACAGCAGCCCGGTGCCACGATCAGCATGATCGAATCCGGCACAGCAAGTCCCGCTCTTTTTACTCCGAATCCTTCTGCTCCCGGTGAGTTAAATGCAAGCGTTGCCGGTGAGCTGTAGATCAGGTGTGTATTCGACCGGAGCTGTGCCGGAATCGCATCTCTTCCCAGTTTATTTAATTCTTTTACGGTACAATAATATGCTTCTTTTGCCATACCTTCTATTCCTCACTCTTCAGTAATAACTCTGCCAGATCAAAAAATTTCTTACTGATCGCGGAATCTTTGTCCCCTTCGATCACCGTCATTCCCTGATCCTCATAGCGGATGATCTCATCACTTCTCGGGATTTCCCCGACGATCGGGATCCCGCTTTTTTCGGAAAATGCCTGTACTTTTTCCGTCTCATTTTCCACATTCCTGTGGTTCAGTACAATACCGAATACTCTGGCATAGCTTCTGTCCTCAAAATTCCTCACCGCACTTGAAATATTATTTGCTGCATAAAGTGCCATCTTTTCTCCGGAAGTTACGATCAGAACCTTTTCGGCGTACCCTTCCCGAATCGGTGCTGCAAAGCCACCGCATACCACGTCACCAAGAACGTCATAAAGTACAACATCCGGCTTATATGTTTCAAATAACTGCAAATCTTCTAACAGCTGGAATGTGGCAATAATCCCGCGCCCCGCGCATCCAAGTCCCGGTGTCGGTCCACCTGTTTCAATGCAGAGCACACCACCATAGCCTTCTTTTGCAATATCTGAAAGCTCCTCCGGTTCTTCATCCTCTTCTCTCATATAATTCATCACCGGTCTGAGCGGCTCGCCGCCAAGCAGATTGATCGTAGAATCTGCTTTCGGATCACATCCAATCTGGATTACTTTCTTTCCCATCGCCGCAAATGCTGCCGCCAGGTTGGACGTAATCGTAGACTTTCCAATACCGCCCTTTCCATAAATTGCAACCTTTAACATAATCCTTTTTCCTTTCTATAACCAAGCAGACAATTTATCGTATACACAAAAAACCCGTCTCCCAAAACGGTAGACGAGTCCCACTATACATCTTCGTATATCACCAACTGTTTCCCGCTCGGATCTACCTTGCCGTCAAAGTCTCTTGTATAAAATTATCTCCATTCAGCATTCAGATAGGAATCTTCCACTCCGTCTGCATCATTATTTTTAATTATATCTCCACGCCTATAGGTCAGTCAATTCTAACTATGTTTTATCATGGTATTTTTCTATATTTTTTCAGAACTTTTCTATGAATAACTGGTCAAATTCCCCATAAAATCTTGTAACAAACTTTATTGCAGCGTATACTACACCTATAAAACAAAATTTTGAGGAGCCCATATGATAAAAAAATTTTCACTACACTGTATAGAAAAAGTTTTATTCTTCATCGGCATTTTTCTGCTTACCAGCGAAATCCTGAAACAATTACTCCTGACCTTCGTCATGAATAATGGGCACTACAACCTGTGGTACTTCCCATTCCAGCTCTGCAGCCTCCCGATGTATCTGCTGGTTCTCTACCCATTTTTTCACACAGAACCTGCCAGAAATACCATCCTCGGCTTCCTTTCCACCTATAATCTTCTCGGTGGAATTGCCGTTTTTTTCGATACCAGTGGAATGCATTATCCGCTTCTGATCCTGACAGTTCACTC
>OFLY01001882.1_pt1 | contig 11323 bp, 10 predicted proteins | sample 1541161 | NCBI WGS metagenome assembly OFLY01 (sample SAMN04209247, study PRJEB22552) | human gut metagenome | biome: gut; material: feces | host: Homo sapiens | place: USA: Oklahoma | reverse complement strand
TTGCAACAAAGCTCTACAGAGGTAAGCAATGAAAAAATAAAGCAGGGATTGGATGGAAATGATCCGGAAGTCTTTGCAGCTGTATTAACAGAAAGTGTCCAGAAGAGTCTTGAAAAGAACAGATATGGAAAAGCTGTTACTGTAAACGTATCCGTGGAAAAAGATAACTCAGGAAAATATGGTCTTTTGGATACAGAGATGAATAAGTTGGAAGCAGCGATGTTCCCAACAGAATAAGAATGAATGGAAAGCTATCAGAGGAAAAAAACTGGTAGCTTTCTTTTAAACTCCAAGACAAGAAAACTTGTTAAAAAAGCTATTGTAATAGTAGAAAAATTATAATAAATAATGGATGACAAGAGTCTTTTATTCATTATGAGAAAAAGAAGGAATCTCCTATGAACCAACAAGAAATATTCACGTAAGATGGAAAAAAGTGCTGTAATCGAAGAGGTTGCAGCATTTTTTTCTTCGACATTTTTCGAACATTATAACGTACCTATCCGGTCACCGCCATGCTCCGATTTGATTTCTATATCAAAAATCAGATCGGAGGAAAGATAAATGGCTTATAACAAGACAAGTGAAGAACGAAAGTGGAATTATTGGAAAGAACAGGAAGAAAAGAAATTGCGTGAACTGGGAATGGAAGAAGAGAAGATCCAAAAGCTGCGCCAGATGGACAGGGAAGACTTTCTGGAAGAGCGCAGATACCGGGAACATCTGGATGAAACGATGCAGGATATGGATTCCATAAAAGAAAAGGACAGCGAGCTGTTTGCAAGGGATGTAAAGGAGCTTCTGGATCACATAGGTGATAAGCGAATCTATGAACTATTGAAAGAAACGGAGCATCAGACACTGGAAATCCTCTTACTCAGTACATGGGGATATTCTGGAAGAGAAGTTGCTAAGATTATGGGAATGGCAGAACAGACGATTTATACCAAAAGAAACCGTTTGAGAAAAAAATTAAAAAATTTATCAAAAATTGAATAATTATGGCGTTTTTCGTCGGCTATTTAATAGGCAGGTAAATTTTGCCAGTGTACTTTGACAACCTCATACCAGCATTACAGGTACGTTCCCGTAAGTAGAAGCGTGGCAGGAAGACGCGAGGACAGATGAAAAGGGCATGGAAGAAATTAGACCAGAAAGTGAGAGGCAGAGTTCTTTTGTGGCGTTTTCGTTTCGAGCGAATCATCTTTAACTGAAACAGGACCGTGGCGGTCTTTTGCGAGGATCACTTACGAGGGGATAATGATACATAGGAACTGCCAGTGAGCAGAGGATGGACTTTGGGTTGTAATCAGCAAGACTTTTAGAAAATCCGTGAGCGGTGCAATGCCAAGCATCCGCCTGTAATGTTCCCGTAAGGCAATGGGGGAGTCGAGGACAAATACAACGCCAAAAATCAAAAGTATAAGAAATCAAGGAAGAATGTGTCGTTGATATCAGATACATACGGCTGTAGGGAGAAATCCTTTACAGCCGTATTGATGTGATATCAGCACGCATATCAGGTAACAAATTATGTATTACACAAGAGAATATCTCAATAGAGCGCATCGAGAAATTGATACTATTTTCCGAGTGCTGTTCCCGGAACATGGAATGGCAGTAAGGGAAGAACAGATTATGTTATGCCACAAAATGCTGGATAACCTGCTGGGAAGAAACATAGCACTGTGTGACGCGGGTGTCGGTATCGGCAAGACGTATGCCTATCTGGTGGCCTGTGTTCTGATGAGAAAATATTCCCTCCTTGCAGAAGGATGTTCCCCTTACGAGCAGCGTCCGGTCGTGATATCCACTTCCAGCATTGCACTCCAGAAAGCAATTCTTACAGAATATATCCCTTTTCTCTCCCGGATTCTTCAGGAGAACGGGACGATTCAGGCCCCTATTAAAGCTGTGATACGAAAAGGGAAAGAGCATTTTGTCTGCGATGAGAGGTTGGAGCACCGAATCGTTGCAATCGAAGAAAAAAACAAAAATGCGTTGCAGAAAGAAGCTCTGCTGTCGTTGAAAGAACATTATGATATGGACGAAGTGTCCAACTTAAGTGGGTTTGACAGAAGGATGGTGAGTGTACCGAAGTTCTGTTCGGGAGACTGCCCGAAAAGAGGCTCATGCAGGTATCAGCAGTATCTGGAGCGTTCCAGAGATCATGAAATGTTCATTCAGATCTGTAATCACAATTATCTGCTGGCTGATGGTTATCACAGGCTGCAGGATTACCGCCCGTTATTAAAAGACTACCGAGCATTGATTGTCGATGAAGCACATAAGCTGCCGGATGCGGCAAAGCAGATGTTTGGGAAGAGCCTCTGTTATGACGATATCCGAGAAATCTGCTTTTATCTTGGGAATGAGTACCAAGGCCCGGAGATAAGAAAACTGTCCGGGACGATCCGGATGGTGCTGGACATCATAGGAGAAAACCACAGAACCAGATATGGGATAAAAGAAGAATTCCACATGACAGAAGAGTGTGCAATGTATTTATATGAGGGGATACAGACCATGAATAAGATCATAGAAAAATTAGAAAAGAAGATTCCAAAGTGGATCAGAAACAAGCTGGAAGAAACCAAAAGTGTGCTGGAATGCTTTTTCCATCAGGATAAGAAGTATGTGCTGCATCTGAAGCAGGACCATGACCACCGGATTATATTGTGTGCATCCAGCAGACGGATTCCACAGTATCTGGACCAGATGTTATGGAGCAGAGGAATGGGAGCGATTCTGACAAGCGGAACTTTAAAAACCGGACAGGGATTTTTCCACATTCGGAAAATGACAGGATTACAGAGAGTGCGGAGAGTCCGGGAATATGTGGCAGACTCCCCGTTTGAATATCAGAAGAACTGTCTGTTATATCTGCCAAAGAATTTGAAGACATGCAGAAGAGAAAGTCAGGAAGAGGCAGAGATGATAGCAGACCATATCCATTCACTGATCTGTTCGACTTACGGGCATACGCTAGTGCTGTTTACATCTTATCATTTGATGGGAAACGTTTACCAGATGTTAAGGGATGAAATTCCGTTCCCGATGATAGAGGTGTGGAGACATTCACCGGAAGAGATCACAAGATTTAAACAGATGGACAATGCTGTCCTTTTTGCAGCCGGCTCCTGTTGGGAAGGAGTAGACTTCCCTGGAGATATGGTATCTTCGCTGATTATAGTAAAACTGCCCTTTGCTGTTCCTGATCCCATCAGTGAAGCACAGAAGAAGGAATATGCCAGCCTGAAAGATTATATTCAGGCAGTGATTGTTCCAGACATGCAGAAAAAACTAAGACAGGGATTCGGACGTGCTCTCCGCACCGAGACAGATACTTGTGTCGTGTCCATTTTAGACGAGCGTGCAGGAGAAGGTGGCAGGTATCATGAGGAAGTAATGTGTGCGCTTCCGAGCTGCAAGATGGCAAAAGATATCAAGGATGTCCAGCACTTTATTCGAAACCGGAAAGGCGTGGAATACTACCTGTAACCGTTCGTGGTTCTGCTACAGAAAAAGCAGATTTTGCACGAAAAGTTTGGTGGTATTTCAAGGGCGTTTTCGGTGGGATTGTTGGTATTGATGAATAGCTATTTCGGCATGAAGTGGGTATACTGTGTATAGCGTTAGAGGAAAGGAGGCAGCTTATGATATACAAGGTGGAAACGATAAAAGATGGAACAGAAAAATATTTTTTCATCAGAAATCTGGAAACAATGAGTATTGAAGAACTGCCAAGTAAATATCTAATGCATAAGATTAAATGTAAACGTTCACCAAATACAGTGAAACGCACAGCATTTTCAATCTGCTATTATATGAAATATATGGCAGAGAAAGAAATGGAACTCACAGAAGTCTATCAGTTAGATTATGAAAAACAGACAGAACACTTTGTGGAATTTTTATACTGGCTTAAAGCCGGAAACCATACAGAGCAAACGGCTGGAGAAAAGAAGTGTCCGAATGAAGGAACCTGCAACGCATACTTAAAAGATGTGTTCAGGTTCTATTTATTTATAGAGGCAGAATATGAACAGTACGGAAGTCTCAAAACCTTATCGTATAACCAGATTATAGCGGTTAATCAGGTGGGAGTAAAAAAGGTACTGCGGAATCATTCTTTTAAAGCCTATCTGAAGGAAGAGGAACATCGTGGGAGAACAGCAAAAGAAAATCAGATTATTACAATTTTACAGGCCTGTACGAACCGAAGAGATCAGCTTCTGTTACTTATGTTAGCAGAAACCGGATACAGAATTGGGGAACTACTGGGAGTAAAATATGTCAAAGATATTGATTATAGGAATCACATGATAAGGGTATGCTTCCGGGAAGATAATGAAAATGAAGCGAGAGCCAAAAATGCGGAATACAGAAGTGCCAAGATAAGTAATGATACGTTTGAATTTCTCATGGATTATCTGGCAAAATATCGGAAAATCCTGCAACATCAGGATTACCTGTTTGTGAATATCATGGGTGAGAACATTGGAAAGCCATTAAGAGTGGACAGTGTATATGATATGTTGGACCGAATGGAAAAGAAAACCGGAGTTAAAATCACACCCCACATGTTACGTCACTATTTTGCAAATATGCGAAAGCAGGCAGGATGGGAACTGGAAATGATCAGTCAGGCATTGGGGCATAAACATTTGGATACGACTATAAAGTATCTGGACTGGCTGGATGATGAACTGATAGAAGCAAGTAATGAGTTTTATGCACAACACACTGCTATTTATGGGGCGGAACGTCTGCTGGAGTAGGGAGGTGTGAGAAATACCTATATATTTATTGCAACAGGCAGAACACATAACAGAATCTGAAGTAGATATTGAGAAGAAAAAGCAGGAACTATATTCAGAAATTGATGCACTTGGAATAAAAAGCGATTCAAGAATTAACAAATTGAAAAAGTTCTTGGCAGATAGAAAAATCTGGCATCTGGAAGAAATGGATTATCCTTTGCGAAATTCGTATGAACAATATTTAAGAGGACAGATACGATCACAAATTGTATCTTTCTATTTGAAAATATATGATACGGTAAAACAACAACATATCTATCAACAAATGCAGACGCTAAATGGAAAGCGGATATATGAATGGAAATATCAAAATAAAATTTATTTTCTGAAGTATTATCCGGAAAAGGAAATAGCTGAGACCTTTGAAACTTCTTATAAAACAAACCTATTGGTGTGGGATTTTACACAAAATTGTTCAGAAGTTTTAAAGAAACAAATTTTTTATACGTTGAGTCGTATCATTGCCAATACTTCAATGTCTAAGGCTTATAGAAATGTCAGGTTAAAATCCTTAAAACTTCTTTATGATTCTTGTGTTCAGTTAAATATTACGGATATTGGATTGCTGGAAATGGAACAAGTGGAAACTATTTTAAAGAATTTTCCCGAAACGAGTCAACGAAGTATTTTAGGTGAATGCAGAAGAGATGCGTTTATGCAGCAGGAACAGATCCAATGGGAAGCAAATGTATGGTATCTGGAACGATTACATCTTGGAAAACATCGGATAGACGAAAGTAAATCCTTAATTAGCATTTCTTTTATGGAAGTCAAGGAAATACAGAATCGAGAAATTTTACAGGCATACATGAAATATGAACTGGGAATTACTGGACAGGCAGTCAGCACGATTGTACGAAGATTTGTATGTATTAGAAATTTTATTGAACTGCTGGAACAAGAAAAGATACTGGCGATTCATGCAACTGTCGCAGAAGTAAAAAAGTATGCAGACGGCTTGCGAGAACGGGGAATACAGGCAAAGGGATTTAATGAAAGAATTTTCGGTATCGGTCATTTTTATAAATTCATGGAAGTTAAACAGTATATTACAAGAATGCCATTCCGAATTGAATATTTCCAACAAAAAGAAGTAATAGTACATCATGATCGTAGCGTTGAGGAAACAGTATATATGGAAATTTTGAAAAAATTATATCTTTTTCCAGAGCGATTACGATGTATGTTCCTACATCTGTGGTGTCTAGGATTACGGGCGAGTGAAGTGTGTACATTGAAAGGAAATGCTTATTATCAGCAGGGCGAGGATTATTGGATTCAGGTGTATCAGGTCAAAATGAAGAATTATAAAAGGATTCCAATCCCACAGGCACTTTATCAGATTATGAAAGTATACTTGAAAAAACATGAAATTCAGCCTGAAGAATTCATTTTTAAAAACAGCAGAGGTGGTGCTTGTCTATATGGTACATTCCGAACTCAGATGATAGAAGCGTGCCGGGAAAATAAGATTGCAAATGGAGAATATTTATTTCAATCACACGATTATCGACATACAGTAGCAACTATGTTTTATGACAGTCATGTATCACTGCAAAGTATCAGGGATTATCTTGGACATACTTATGAAGAGATGACAAGACAGTATATTGATTATATGCCGCAAAGGATTGCAAAAGCAAATGATGAGTTCTTTGAAATGCAAGGAAGTAGTTTAGCATCATGGCTAAAGAAAGAGGAAAAAGATGGAAAATGATATTATATACTTCAGCGATTTCCCCAATTTACAAGAAACAGGGACACGTAAGGATAATGGAAAATTTGATTTAACGTTGCTTCCAACGCAAGAATTAAAGGAAGAGTTTCGAGGTTATATTATGTATCGCTGCAAAAACGGAACGTTTAGAGCATTGATTCAGGATCGAACAGCTTATAATCATATTGCAAAGTTTTTGAACAGCAGAATAAATCGGAGAATCAAAAGCCTTGGAGATAGAAATCCAGAAAAATGGATATCACTTTTAAAAGGCTGGATGTTAGAACAGGGAATAACTATTGTAAAAGAAAAGAAGAGTGTGTATGGTACAGTAAGCTATGGCGAAGCAGTGACGATATTATATTTCAGAAACGTACTGAAATTTTTAGGGCCAGAAGATTTACGGGATGAGATAGAAAAAGATGTTTGGGAACTAAAAAATCTGGATATTAAAATCAGATCCAATCCAATTTATAATGTAAAAACACTGGATTTCAGAAAAATATATCAGCCAGATATCAGGGAAGAATGTAAGAAAGCTGTTTATATGAATCTGCAGTATGAAGCAATAGGAACTGTACAGGGAGAATTGACAATAATGAGGATATTCTCAGAATATCTCCAAAAAGAGTATTCCAAAATAAAAAGCTGCAGTGAAATAGACAGAGAAGTGTTGGAAGAATTTTTGATACATCTGTCAACAAAAGATACTTCCCATAGTGCGAATAGTTCTTATGTAATTTCATTAAGACGACAGTTAGAGACAATCGGAAAAATTTACAGCTATGAAAGATTGGAGCATTTATTTATTAATACGGATATTCCACCGGAAGTAAATGCAGAATTTAGAGTGTATTCTGATGATGAAATGAAACGACTGAATGCGGAAATTACACAGATGGATGTACAGATTGCAAGATGTCTTCTGATACATCAGATGCTTGGAACTAGGATATCAGATACCCTTACACTGAGACCAGATTGTCTGACGAGAGAAAATGGCCAAGATATGATTGAAATATATCAAGTTAAAACTAAAAGATATAAAAAACCGATCAGTAAAGAACTTGCAAAACTGTTACAGAGTTCTATTGAATATACACAGGAAAAGTTCGGTGATACAGAATACATATTTGTTAATGAAAAAGAACCTGACCGCCCGATGCAGTATATGGCTATAAAAACAAAAGTCATGTCCATGATACAGGAAAAGCAGTTGAAAGATGATCATGGCGAATTATTCGGGTTTGGAACGCACATGTTCCGGCACTACTATGGCGTCAAACTTACAGAAATGCATCTGGATGACTGGACGATAGCGAGACTATTGGGGCATAAAAGACTGAATAATGTACAGCATTACCGGAAAATGAGCAATCAAAGAATGGCAGACGAAACCAGAGAAGTAAGACAGAGGATGAGTGACATCATATATATGAGTCTGGCAAGATGGGGTGAAGAATATGAGCAAATACGACAAGATGATTGAGGAAAATCAGAGAAAAAGTAAAGAGAAAATTGAACTGGCATTGCAAGCAATACAAGATATGCTGGCAAATAAAGAACGTATCAGCGTTCCAAAGCTGATGAAGAAAACTGGATTGTCGAGAGGATTCTTTTATAAAAATCCAACCGTCCGGGATACATTGAACCAAGCAGTAGAGCAACAGGCCGGAATGATAGATCCAAGAAGAGAAATTCTGAACATGGCGATGGAAAAACAGATTGAACTGTTGAACCAGAAGGTGGCAGCTCTGAGCAGAGAAAATAAGGAACTGAAGAGAAAGAACGAAAAGTTACAGAAGGCATTACGGAAACAGGATTTGAATTTTATTAAGAACTTATAACATTGAAAATAATAAGATGGAAGAGATGTGTGCAGACACATCTTTTCATCGTTGAGGATAAAATATATAGAATGAGAATGGGATTGTTTTATGGTATACTAAAAGTGAAATGCTAACTTTGATATGAGGTATAAAACAATATGACAGAAATACAAATTAAAAATTTAATTAAAGAATATGAAAAAGAATATATTGAGTTTATGGAAATTGAGAAATTACCACAGTATAAGATAGATTTTTTTGAAATTAATGTTGAGGAAAGCGATGCAGCAGGATTCGCTTCAGCCGCCCAAGCTTACTATAATACGAAAACAGATGAACATATATTAAGGATATGCAAAAGTTCGGAAATACCAAGGTATATTGTGTTTCATGAATTTACGCATATTTTAGATACGGAAATGTATGCAAAGCAAGATTCTTGGAAATATATGGCTTTGTCTGGTTATACAGAATATCATGCAGCACAAGTTGAATTGATGATAATGTTAGGAGCAGATAGTATACAAACTCAAGATTTTTCATTTACAGTTGATGTTGAAATAGGTAATAGTACAGTTAGGAATTACCTAAACTCAAGACATCAATTAGTAGTGAATATGATGAATAGAACAGATTTTCCAAGAGATATTGAAGCATTAAAAACAACGGTAGGTGTGCTATATAATTATTTTGGAGTGCGTTCTATATGTAAAATGTATGCGAAAGATTATACTGAAGAAGTGGATAACACAATTATTATTCAGAAACTTTCAAAAGTATTATTTGAAGAGATAAATAGCTTTATGGTTGGATGGTTTAATGAAGCACAAGTAGAGCTGAGCTTTGTGTCATATATGAAAATAATGTGGCCTATGCTTCAAAGCTATTTTGGAAAAGAATGAAAGATAGTAACAGTAAACACAGTTTTGTATACAGTTAAACCCAGTAAAATCAACGCATGAGGGGAACTGGCTACATTTTAATTCCCAATCTGGTGGTATGTTGCACCGACAATTATTAACACATTCCTGGAAAGCTATGACTTCGCTGGAAAGAAGATCGCACTTTTTGCCACATCAGGTGGAAGCGGATTTGGGAAAACAGTATCCAGACTGGAAGGTTCTGTGGATAAATCGGCAGAATTCGTATCAGAGAAACTGTTAAACAGAGCAGGTAAAGCGGAGATTGAAAGCTGGCTGAAGAGCTGGATGTAAGAAGCAGATAAGATGCAGGAAGCATTTTAGGTGATGTAGGAGATAAAATGTATCTGATATCGGTGTATTTTGATGACAAAAGCAATAAAATAATTTCCAATTATATAAATAAAATTGCGCAAAAGACGGGAAATACGTTTATGACAGATAATGATGTTCCACCACATCTGACAATTATGTCTGTAGAGGCAAGAGAGGAAAAAAAATTGACAGAGGTGATGGAACAGTTGGAGGGGTCCCTGACCAAAGGGCAGATCCAGCTGGTCTCGGTCGGAGTGTTATTGCCGTATGTATTGTATGCGGCACCGGTTCTGAATCTGTATCTGGAAGATATGATCGAACAGGTACATGATATGGTAAAGCACATTCCGGAGGTCAGAATGAGCCGGTATTATCAGCCTATGCAGTGGCTTCCGCATATCACACTGGGAAAGAAGCTTTCAAAAGAACAGATGCAGGAAGCATTTTCGGTGATGCAGGAACTGTTTGTGCCGATGGAAGTGACGGTGGCAGAGATCGGACTTGCGAAGACGAATCCGCATCAGGATCTGATAAGAGTAGAATTAAATGACTGATCGATAAAAAAGAAAAACATGGAAAGTCGGAATGTTATGAAAAAGTACATAGGTATATTAGCAAAAATAACAGGATTCATACTGATTGTGATTCTGGCGGTGAATATCATTCTGCCGCTGATAAAAAGAAATCCGTATGATCGGAAATGCGAAAAAAAGTATTGTGTTATCCACATTTGATCTGCGTCCGGATGACAGTGGTACGAAGATCATTGCGGCATTGTATACGGCGGCAGAAAGGGGTGTGCAGGTACAGATATTGATCGACGGGATCTATCAGAAGCTCTTTTTGGAAAAGAGTTCGGTGTTTCAGGCACTGGCAGCACATCAGAATGTAGAAGTTGGAATCTATAATCCAGTCATGAATCGGAAAGTAAAAGGAAAAGAAACAAAATGATTAACAGAGAAGACATGCTGGCACTGACCAGAAGAATGACAGTTAAGAGAACATCTATGACCAGAATCGCCGGAGGATATCTGGACATGGATGGGTATGTAGACGGGACATTTAACACGGGATTTTTAAAATTGAGCCCAGATGAGAAAGAAAAAAATTTACAGATAGCAAAAGTAATCCCATTTGCAGATACGAATCAGAATCTGAAAGAATATGCATTTTCCAGTGAGAAGATGAAAGGTGACAGTATGTGGAAGCTTTTAATGGGAATGCGTGTGTGTGGACTGAAAAATGATGCATTAATGGAGACCTTTTATGAGATTGTCGGGGAACAATATCAGGCAATGGGAGATTATGCGGTCTATGTATTTCATGACAGGTATGACATTCCGGCAAAGGGCAAAGATCATGTCCGCCAGGGGGAATCCGAGGAGATGTTCGAATATCTGATCTGCGCTATCTGTCCGGTGAGTGGAGACTATGAGCCCGGAGAACCGGAGTGCGGCTTTCTTTTCCCGGCATTTATGGATGGCGCAGCAGCACTCAATTATGTGGACGTATATCAGAAGGATCAGGCACATCCGCATACAGAGCTTCTGAAAATGCTTGGCGTGTGGTGAGATAGAGAAAATTTCTTATAAATGAGTTTAATGGTTCCCAATTCCTTCCGGATATCCTATAATATAGTGGATTGAGTTTATAGGAAAAGGCAGGGAATATACAATGCATACAATGAAAAAATTCATCCGGTATTATGCCCCGTATAAG
>OFLY01001874.1_pt1 | contig 11355 bp, 8 predicted proteins | sample 1541161 | NCBI WGS metagenome assembly OFLY01 (sample SAMN04209247, study PRJEB22552) | human gut metagenome | biome: gut; material: feces | host: Homo sapiens | place: USA: Oklahoma | reverse complement strand
CAGGAATGGTTGGACAGCGTTTTATCTCATTGCTTGAAAATCACCCTTGGTTCGAAGTAGTAACAGTAGCAGCAAGCCCGCGTTCAGCAGGAAAGACATACGAAGAGGCAGTCGGCGGACGTTGGAAAATGGATACACCAATGCCGGAAGGCGTTAAGAAACTGATCGTAAAGAATGTAAATGAAGTAGAAGAAGTAGCTTCTACCGTGGATTTCGTATTCAGTGCCGTAGATATGACAAAAGACGAGATCAAAGCGATCGAAGAAGCATATGCAAAGACAGAGACACCGGTTGTATCTAATAACAGTGCCCACAGATGGACACCGGATGTACCGATGGTAATCCCGGAAGTAAACCCGGAACATTTTGCAGTCATCGAAGACCAGAAAAAGCGTCTTGGAACTACAAGAGGATTTATCGCAGTAAAACCAAACTGTTCGATCCAGAGCTATGCGCCTTGCCTTGCAGCATGGAAAGAATTCGGACCGAAAGAACTGGTTGTTACAACCTACCAGGCAATTTCAGGTGCAGGAAAGACCTTTAAAGACTGGCCGGAAATGGTAGAAAATATCATTCCATTCATTGGTGGAGAAGAAGAAAAGAGCGAGCAGGAACCGCTTCGTGTTCTTGGCAGAGTTGAAAATGGACAGATCGTAAAAGCAGATTCTCCGAAGATCACATGCCAGTGTGTACGTGTACCGGTTCTTAACGGACATACCGCTGCCGTATTTATCAATTTTGAAAAGAAACCAACCAAAGAGCAGCTGATCGAAAAACTGGAAAGTTTCAAAGGCTTCCCGCAGGAAGCAGAGCTTCCGAGTGCACCGAAGCAGTTCATCCGCTATATGACAGAAGACAACCGTCCGCAGGTGAAACTGGATGTAGATTATGAGAACGGAATGGGAATTTCTATCGGACGACTCAGAGAAGATTCCCTTTACGATTATAAATTTATCGGACTTTCCCACAATACAGTCCGCGGTGCGGCAGGAGGAGCTGTTCTCTGTGCTGAGACTCTGACAGCAAAAGGATTTATCACAAAGAAATAGCTTTTGCAGGGAAGTTTAAAAGAAGTTAACTTTTCTTTCTTCTGATTCAGTGGTAGAATGAAATTATACCAGTGTAAAGGAAGATTGAAGGTGGTTAATATGAAAAAAGAAATGCAGAACTATACACAGAACAGAGAACTGTCCTGGCTGAAGTTCAATCAGAGGGTACTGGAGGAAGCAAAAGATTCTTCAGTACCCCTTCTTGAAAGAATGAAGTTTGTATCCATTTTTACAAGCAACCTGGACGAATTTTTTATGATCCGCGTAGGAAGCCTGTATGATATGTCGCTTACGGATAACAGCACGATCGACAGCCGTTCGGGGATGAATCCGAAAGAGCAGCTGGATGCAATCTTTGCGGCTGTAGCACCATTGTATAAAGAGAGGGACAAGACCTACTCAGAGATCAAGAAGCTGCTGAATCCATACGGTGTCTGTGGACTATCGATAAAAGAACTGGAGCAGCAGGAAAAGAAGTATGTGAAAAAGTACTTCAAAGACCAGATTCTTCCGATCCTGTCTCCACAGATCGTGGATGCCAATCATCCGTTTCCACATCTGCTCAATAAGGAACTGTATGTGATCGCGAGTCTGAAGCAGAATGGAACTTCCATGATCGGAATCGTACCGGTTCCACAGTTTGTGTCAGATATCTTATATCTTCCGGGCCATGACATCCGTTATATCCGTATGGAAAAGGTGATCATGGAATATCTGGATGTAGTGTTCGACAAATACGAGGTATCGAACAAGAATTATATCTGTGTGACAAGGAATGCAGATGTGTCGCCGGACGATGAGGCATTGGAGATCAATGATGATTTCCGCCTGCTGATGCAGGAAACCCTTCACAAGCGCCGCAGAATGGCAGTGGTCCGTATGGAGACAGCGGAGCCGCTGGATAAGGAACTGGAAAAGTATTTCTGTGACAAATTTAAGATCACACCGGCACAGATCTACCGGACCAAGATGCCGATGAAGCTGGATTATATTTTCTCGATTATGGATAAGGTTCCGGCATCGCTGAAACGTTCTCTGGTCGACGAACCGTTTACTCCGCAGCCGTCCCGCTATCTGACGGATGGAAAAGTGATTCCGCAGGTAAAGAAAAAAGATATTCTTCTTTCTTATCCGTATGAGAGTATGGATCCGTTTCTGCGTATGATCAAGGAAGCAGCTTATGATCCGACCGTTCTTACAATCAGGATCACAATCTATCGTCTGGCAAAGAAAGCCCGTCTGGTAGAGTACTTATGTGCAGCGGCCGAGAACGGCAAAGAGGTTACGGTTTTGATCGAGCTGAGAGCCAGATTCGATGAGCAGAACAATATTGACTGGTCCGAGCGGCTGGAAGAAGCAGGATGCCGTGTGATTTATGGATTTGAAGGTTATAAGGTGCATTCCAAGATCTGCCTGATCACTTACCGGAACCGCAACAATATCGAATACATTACGCAGGTGGGAACCGGAAATTACAATGAAAAGACGGCAACCATGTACACCGATGTATCGCTGATCACAGCGGATAAGGGAATCGGAGAGGATGCAGCTGTCTTCTTCAAGAATATGTCCATTGGCAACCTCAATGGAAGCTATCAGCACATTATTGTTTCACCGACCAGTCTGAAACCAAAGGTGCTTTCGCTGATGGACGAGGAGATCAAAAAGGGAACGAACGGACGGATCATCATGAAGATGAATTCTGTGACGGATGTAGATTTTATCCAGAAGGTTTCCGAGGCATCAAATGCAGGGGTGAAGGTGGATCTGATCGTTCGTGGGATCTGCTGTATTCTTCCGGGAGTCAAAGGGTACACAGAAAATCTCCGTGTGACCAGTATTGTCGGACGTTATCTTGAGCATCCGCGTATTTTCCTTTTTGGAACCGGAGCGGATCAGAAAATCTATATCGGTTCCGCAGATATGATGACGCGTAATACGGAAAAACGCGTGGAAGTGGCATGTCCGGTTTACGATGAAACTATCAGGAAACAGCTGACACATATGCTGAAGATCATGCTTGCGGACAATGTAAAAGCGCGGGAATTAAAGAGTGACGGCAAATACTACATGAAAGAAAAAGGAACTTCAAAAGTCAATTCCCAGGAATATTTTATGCGTGAAGCAATCACCGTCAGACATCCGGAAGGACGGACAAAACAAAGCTTCGTTGATAAAATCCGGAAGATTTTTCGAAGAAAATAATTTGTTTTATGTTCTGAATATGATATGATAAAAAAGTGGAGCTGGTATCAGCTTCACTTTTTAAACGCTGTGAGAGTTGCTATAGCGTGAAAATACAGGAGTACAAAATTATTATATGGGTAAATCGGTATATATTGCAGAAAAGCCGAGTGTGGCACAGGAATTTGCCAAGGCACTGCATTTGAATTTGAAAAGAAAAGACGGATATCTGGAATCAGATGAGGCGATCGTAACCTGGTGTGTTGGTCATCTTGTCACGATGAGTTATCCGGAAGTATATGATGAAAAGTATAAGAGATGGTCTTTGCAGACACTGCCATTCATTCCGCAGGAATTTCTCTATGAGGTGATACCGGGAGTAAAGAAGCAGTTTGAGATCGTAAAAGGAATACTGACCAGGAAGGACGTAGACCGGATTTATGTCTGTACCGACTCGGGAAGAGAAGGAGAATACATTTACCGTCTGGTGGAACAGATGGCAGGCGTAAAAGGGAAAGAACGCCGGCGTGTGTGGATCGATTCTCAGACGGAGGAAGAGATCCTCAGAGGAATCCGTGAGGCGAAGGATCTGTCAGAATACGATAATCTGTCAGCTTCGGCTTATCTCCGTGCGAAGGAAGATTATCTGATGGGAATCAACTTTTCCAGACTTCTGACACTCAAATATGGAAACAGCATTTCAAATTATCTTGGGAATAAATACACGGTTGTATCTGTCGGACGTGTGATGACCTGTGTCCTTGGAATGGTCGTAAGGCGGGAACGGGAGATCCGTGAATTTGTTAAAACGCCGTTCTATCGTGTGATCGAATCGGTAAATGTAGACGGACATACTTTTACCGGTGAGTGGCGTGCAGTGAAAGGTTCGGCTTATTTTGAGTCTCCAAAGCTCTACAAAGAGAATGGATTTAAAGAGAAAGAGGAGGCCAAAAAGCTGATAACTGTTTTGAAAGAGGGAACATCCCCTCTTACCTGCCGGATTGTATCCATCGAAAAGAAAAAAGAGAAAAAGAATCCGCCACTTCTGTTTAACCTTGCAGAACTTCAGAACGAATGCTCCAAACGGTTCAAGATCAGTCCGGATGAAACGCTCCGCATTGTGCAGGAGCTTTACGAGAAGAAGCTTGTCACCTATCCGAGAACAGACGCCAGAGTGCTTTCGACGGCAGTATCAAAGGAGATCACAAAGAACTTGAACGGGCTGAGTAAATACCAGATGGCTGCACCATATATGCAGGATATTCTGCATTACGGAGCATATAAAAATCTGGCAAAGACGCGTTATGTCAATGACAAGCAGATCACGGATCATTATGCGATCATCCCGACAGGACAGGGACTTTCCGCATTGAATTCGGTATCTGCAATAGCTCATCATGTGTATGATGTGATCGTCCGGAGGTTTCTGAGTATATTTTATCCTCCGGCAGTTTATCAGAAAGTGGCGTTGGTAACACAGATCGGAAAAGAACAGTTTTTCTCCAACTTCCGTATACTTGCGGAAGAAGGATATCTGAAGGTGGCAGGGGTCCCTGCCCCAAAGAAAAATGCAAATGGAAATGACGCGGAAGGAGATGGAAGTGATAACAATGTGGATTTGGATGCCGCATTTTTTGCATCCATCCAGAAGTTAAAAAAAGGTGATATCCTGGATGTGAAATCACTGGATATCAAAGAGGGAGAAACTTCACCGCCGAAGAGATACAATTCCGGTTCCATGATCCTTGCGATGGAAAATGCAGGTCAGCTGATCGAGGATGAGGAACTTCGTGCGCAGATCAAAGGAAGCGGGATCGGAACCAGTGCGACCAGGGCGGAGATCCTGAAAAAGCTCTTCAATATCAAATATCTGGCACTGAATAAAAAGACGCAGGTGATCACACCGACGCTTCTTGGAGAAATGATCTATGATGTGGTGTTGAATTCTATCCGTTCACTTCTGAATCCGGAGCTGACGGCAAGCTGGGAAAAGGGGCTTAACTATGTGGCAGAGGGAGAAATTACATCGGATGAATATATGACAAAACTGGATCATTTTATTGTCAGCAGAACCAACGGGGTACTGGGACTGAATAACCAGTATCAGTTAAGAAGCTGCTATGACAGAGCAGCAGTATTTTATAAAAAAGAAACCAAAGGCAGAGCATCGAAAGGAAAGAAAGAATGAAAGAAATGACGGTTAAAGAAATGTATACGCTGGAAGAGACGATCGCAAAGGATTTGTTTGAAGGAGTGACCTACCCGTGGGAAGTACTTCCGAAAATCAGCAGTTTTATCCTGGAACTGGGTGCGTCTCTTCCGGAAGAAGAGTATGAAAAACGTGGAGAAAATGTGTGGGTTGCCAGATCTGCAAAGGTTGCACCGACTGCATTTATCGGCGGTCCGGCGATCATCGGAAAGGACGCAGAGGTAAGACACTGTGCGTTTATCCGTGGAAATGCGATCGTAGGAGAAGGGGCAGTTGTCGGAAATTCTACCGAGCTGAAAAATGTGGTCCTCTTCAATAAAGTACAGGTTCCACATTATAATTATGTGGGAGATTCAATCCTTGGATACAAGTCACATATGGGAGCAGGTTCTATCACATCTAATGTGAAATCCGATAAAAAACTGGTGGTTGTAAAGACGCCGGAAGGAAATATCGAGACCGGTATGAAAAAGTTCGGCGCGATGCTGGGTGACCATGTAGAAGTTGGATGTGGAACCATTCTGAACCCGGGAAGTGTAGTAGGACCGCATACCAATATTTATCCACTTTCTTCGGTTAGAGGATTTGTGCCGGGAGGAAGTATTTACAAATGTGCAGGTGAAGTGGTTGAAATGAGACAGGAGTAATGACGGATGAAGCTTACAATACTTGGAACGGGAAATGCAACAGTAACGGAATGCTATAATACATGTTTTGCCCTCTCGGATGGAAACAGGCATTTTCTGGTGGATACCGGCGGCGGAAACAGTATTTTAAAGGTGTTAAAAGACACCGGGATCCAGCTGGAAGACATTCACGATATTTTTATTACCCATGAACATATCGATCATCTTCTGGGCGTGATCTGGCTGATACGGATGATCGGGCAGAAGAAGATCGGCCAGGGAAAATATGAGGGGAATCTGCGGATCTACTGCCATGAAGAGCTGGCAAGATCAATCCGCATGATCGCAGAACTTACGATCCAGAAAAAGGTGACGAAATATTTTGATGACCGGATTCTTTTTGTGCCGGTGCATCACGGAGAGACAAAGGAAATCCTTGGCTGTCCGGTCACCTTTTTCGATATTTTTTCCACGAAGGCAAAGCAGTTCGGATTTACGATGCTGCTTCCGAACGGAGTGAAGTTTACCTGCTGCGGTGACGAACCGTACAATGAGAAAGATTATGAATTTGTGAAAGGCAGCGACTGGCTGACCCATGAGGCGTTCTGCCTGTATGGAGAAGCAGATAAGTTCAAGCCTTATGAAAAGCACCACAGTACTGTGAAAGAAGCATGTCAGCTTGCCGAGGAGCTTCAGATTCCGCATCTGATCCTGTATCATACGGAAGAGATGCATCTTAAGGAGAGGAAAGAGCTTTATACGCAGGAAGGACGGGAGTACTATCACGGGAAGTTGTTTGTGCCGGATGATCTTGAGGTGTTTGAGCTTTAGATTGTAGGACGGGCGGTCTGCGGGAAAATAGAAGACGGACGCGCTTTTAATAAAATAAACCGGACAGATTTAGTTGTGCAGGGCATTCCGATGAGCCTCCGAATGCGAAAATTATGTCAGCAATAGCTTCCGAGAAGAAGTGTTCTGGTTGTGGGGGAAGGGGGAGATGTGGTATGATGGGGGAGTCAGAAGCTTTGGGGATCTGGGCGAGAAAGGTTTTCGGGAGGGGTTCGGTTTCTTCTCCGGGGAAGGTGAGACGTGTGGATCTGATTTAAAAATGTAGTTGACAAACCAGAACATATGTACTAATATAAAACCAGAACAAACATTCGTTCGATGGCGAGCGTGGGCGAAGAATCTGGGATAAGGAGATTAATGATGGCGAATAACACAATGAATGATGAGAATAAAAAGAAAGCATTAGACGCAGCAATTGCAAAGCTTGAGAAAGATTTTGGTAAGGGAGCAGTTATGAAGCTGGGTGATCCGGCGGCACAGGTGCATGTTGAGACGGTTCCGACCGGTTCTCTGAGTCTGGATCTGGCACTTGGTGTTGGCGGCGTTCCGAAAGGACGTATTATTGAAATTTATGGACCTGAATCAAGTGGTAAGACGACAGTTGCATTACATATGATCGCAGAAGTACAGAAAAGAGGCGGCATTGCGGGATTTATCGATGCAGAGCATGCACTGGATCCGGTATATGCGAAGAATATCGGTGTAGATATTGATGAACTTTACATTTCACAGCCAGACAGCGGAGATCAGGCATTGGAGATCACTGAGACAATGGTACGTTCCGGTGCGATTGACATTATCGTAGTCGATTCTGTTGCAGCACTTGTTCCGAAGCAGGAGATTGAGGGTGATATGGGTGATACACATGTAGGTCTGCAGGCAAGACTGATGTCACAGGCACTCAGAAAGCTGACACCGGTTATCAGTAAATCAAACTGTGTTGTAATCTTTATCAACCAGCTGCGTGAGAAGGTTGGCGTTATGTTTGGTAATCCGGAGACAACAACGGGTGGACGGGCACTGAAGTTCTATTCATCTGTCCGTATGGATGTCCGCAGAACTGAGACTCTGAAGCAGGGCGGAGAGATGGTTGGTAACCATGTCCGCGTGAAGATCGTGAAGAATAAAATTGCACCTCCGTTCAAGGAAGCAGAATTTGATATCATGTTCGGAAAAGGAATTTCCAGAGAAGGAGATATCCTGGATCTTGCGACGAAGATTGATCTGGTCAATAAGAGTGGTGCATGGTATGCATACAACGGAGAAAAGATCGGTCAGGGACGTGAGAATGCAAAGTCTTATCTGACAGCACATCCGGAGATTATGGAAGAGATTGAAGAAAAAGTCCGTGCGCATTACGGAATCGGTGCAGAAGGGCAGGAAGCAGAAGAACCGGCACAGGCTGCTCCGGCAGATGCTGAAGAAGTGATGGATGAGGAAGAATAAAACATATGATGAGAATTACCCGAATCGAGCCAGTTACAAAGACAAAGTATCGGGTATCTGTTGATGAGCAGTTCGCCTTTGTGGTTTACAAAGGCGAACTGTCCCGTTTTCACCTGAAAGAAGAGTGTGAATTGACAGAGGATACTTATGCAAAGATCAAAGAAGTCCTTTTGAAGCGGGCAAAGCTTCGTGCGATGCACCTGCTGAATGACATGGCAAGAACTGAATCCCAGCTCAGAGATAAATTAAAGCTGGGCGGCTATCCATCGGAGATCACCGAAGCGGCGATTGCCTATGTGAAATCATTTGGATATATCAATGATGACGCCTACATTCGGAACTTTATAGACAGCAGGAAAGATAAAAAGAGCAGACGGGAGATTTATGCCCTTCTGAGACAGAAGGGCGTGGATATGAACCGGGTAGAAGAGATCATGGAAGAGATGTATGAAGAGCATTCCGATCAGGAAGCAATCCGGGAGCTTCTTCGCAAAAAACACTGGGACTTTGCCTGTACAGATCCGAAAGAAAAGCAGAAAATATATGGATATTTGGTGCGAAAAGGATTTCGTTACGAAGATATCCGTCAAGTAATACAAGTTTGCGATTGGAATGCTTGACATATTTGTGAAAACAGTATAGAATTTAAGTGTTGTATTTGTACAATGAAAACTAAATAAGGAGGTGCTCCTGTGCTGATACCTATAATTATTGCTGTAGTTGTTACGCTTATAGTAGTAATGCCGGTTACTTATTTTGTTACTGTTTCCAAGTTGAAGAACGATGCAAATTCTAAGATTGGGAACGCTGATGTAAAAGCAAGAGAAATTATTGATGATGCTTTGAAGACAGCAGAGACAAAGAAGAAGGAAGCACTTTTGGAAGTAAAGGAAGAGTCCATCAAGACAAAGAATGAACTTGAAAAAGAGACTAAGGAACGCAGAGCTGAACTTCAGCGTTATGAAAAGCGTGTGCTGAGCAAGGAAGAAAACGTTGAAAAGAAGGCAGATGCCATGGAAAAGAAGGAGGCAGATCTGATCAGAAGGGAGAATATACTCGGCAAAAGAACGGCTGAGGTAGAAGCCCAGTATGAGCAGGGAATACAGGAATTGGAACGGATATCCGGTCTGACCTCCGAACAGGCAAAAGATTATCTTTTAAAATCTGTTGAAGAAGACGTAAAACATGACACAGCTAAACTGATCAAGGAACTTGAAAACAAGGCAAAAGAAGAAGCTGATAAGAAAGCCAGGAATCTGGTTGTCACAGCCATCCAGCGCTGTGCGGCAGACCATGTGGCTGAAACTACAGTATCTGTGGTACAGCTTCCCAATGATGAGATGAAGGGCCGCATTATCGGCCGTGAGGGACGGAATATCCGTACTCTGGAAACACTGACAGGTGTGGAATTGATCATCGACGATACTCCCGAAGCGGTTGTTTTATCCGGGTTTGACCCCATCCGCAGGGAAGTAGCAAGAATCGCATTGGAGCGTTTGATTGTGGACGGACGGATCCATCCGGCCAGAATCGAGGAAATGGTAGAAAAAGCACGGAGAGAAGTGGAAAACAATATGCGGGAAGAGGGCGAAGCTGCCTGTCTCGAAGTTGGTATCCACGGAATTCATCCGGAACTGGTAAAGCTGCTTGGAAGGATGAAATTCAGGACAAGCTATGGACAGAATGCCTTAAAGCATTCCATCGAAGTAGCGCAGTTATCGGGGCTTTTAGCATCAGAACTTGGGGTGGATGTGCGTTTGGCAAAACGTGCTGGATTGTTACATGACATTGGTAAATCCGTTGACCATGATATGGAAGGCACCCATGTACAGCTGGGAGCAGACCTGTGCAGAAAGTACAAGGAGTCTGCAGTTGTATTGAATGCGGTAGAATCCCATCATGGCGATGTTGAACCTACCAGCCTTATCTCCTGTATCGTTCAGGCGGCAGATACGATTTCTGCTGCAAGACCCGGTGCAAGACGTGAGACGCTGGAGACATATACAAACAGATTGAAACAGTTAGAAGATATCACAAACTCCTTTAAGGGAGTAGACAAATCTTTTGCTATTCAGGCAGGCCGTGAGGTTCGTATTATGGTTGTTCCTGAGCAGATCAGCGATGACGATATGGTATTGCTGGCAAGGGAAGTATCCAAGCGCATTGAAAGCGAACTGGAATATCCGGGACAGATCAAGGTAAATGTGATCCGTGAATCCAGGGTAACCGATTACGCGAAATAGGAAGAAAGCTTCGTCAGGAGAACAGCTGGCGGAGCTTTTTTTGTGTGGGAACGCGATAAAAAGGAATGACAGGCAAATGGAATTGTAAGGAAAAATTCATTGACACTCCATGTGAAAATTTATATTCTAGTGATAGGATCGCATCTAATATATACAAGAACAGGGAGGTTTGCATATGATACATTTAAAAAAGAGGCTGGCCTTTGGACTGGCTGCAGGATTTTTGGCAGCCTGTATAACAGTTCCTGTTTATGGAGCAAGCCGTAAAAAGATCACATCTATTTCACTGACGATCAAGGCGGATATTGAGGCAGATACAGATTATGGCGATGAGACGATTGAAATTGAAAGCAGCAGCAGCCGTTACAATGTAGACGGTTATGAGGTAATGAACGAAGGGTTTGGATGGACGGAGGATACGGTTCCGGAAATCCGGATTATGCTTACTGCCAATGACGATTATTATTTTACATCTCTTGGAACGGATAAGATTACCCTGAAGGGTGGAGCTGAGTTTAAAAAGGCTACCAGACAGGATTCCAGTGAAACACTGCTTTTGGATGTTACCCTTCCTTCCATGCAGAATTCCTTAAAGGATATGGAAGGCGTAACGCTTTCTCAGGAAGGGATTGCGTCATGGCCTGTCATCGGCACAGCGGGAAGTTACGAAGTGAGAGTATACAGGGGAGATAAAATTGTAGGAGCTTCCCTGACAACGGAGACAAACAGCATCAACTGCCGGGAGCGCA
>OFLY01001872.1_pt1 | contig 11358 bp, 9 predicted proteins | sample 1541161 | NCBI WGS metagenome assembly OFLY01 (sample SAMN04209247, study PRJEB22552) | human gut metagenome | biome: gut; material: feces | host: Homo sapiens | place: USA: Oklahoma | reverse complement strand
CAGGCATACAGTGAATTTTTTTCATCTGTATACTTAAAGGGCATTATAACCATTGACTTGCGACTTCCTTTGTTCGGGATTTCATTTAAATTAGGGCATGCAATCAAGCCGTTTTCGACGATCATGGAAAGTCGTTTCGGAATGGAAGCATTGGGAAGCATCGCAAGGCTCAATGACTTGCAGCTGAAAATTCAAAAAACGGTTCCGAACGTTCCGCATGAACCGGAAAAAATCTATGATGCAACGGCGGAACACTTGCTCAGAATGTGGGCATATCTCGGAATTTTCGTCATTGTCGAAACGATCATCGCATATTTCTTCATTAGAAATATTTCGAAAGATACGCGAGGAAAATAAGGGAATCCGTAATTTTTTAAAGTTTTTTGAAAAAAATTTTGCAAGCGACAGTAATTGTCGCCCGTAAGATTTATTCTTGAATCATCAAGAATAAATCTTACGGGGTGGTAAAAATGGAAGAAGAAAGCAAAATAACGACAAGTCTGTCAAAATTCAAGGAATTCATGATCAAACTCAAAAAGAATAACATAGTAACGAAAAATCTGTCAGAGTGCAAAAATTTCGTGGGCAAACTGAAACGCGGGCCTGAAGAAGGGGAAAACTGGACGAGAATCGGCTATGCGATTGAAAGCATTCCGAAGATCATCAATAAAATTTCTGGCATGATGTTCGTATATATGTACCTTCTTTTTATTGCAAAGGGAGGATATAAAAATTTTATCAAGAATCATTTCAATGCTACCTATGAAAAGTGTACGGTTGGAGACTTTTGGTACAATCCCATTATCCTTGTTGTCATTGTTTTGATCTTTGTATGCGCCGTTGCTACTTTTTTCAAGATATTCAAAGGAAATTCGCTCAAGATGAAAATATTTGCCGTAATTTCAGCAGTTGGGATCATCGTAAGCGGTTTTGAAACTTCGAAACTTTCGCGGATTTGTAAAAAAGAATTTTATTCTTCACATGCGCTTTACGTTAAATATCTGAATGACTCAACTTTCGCCAATGCTATTTTTTGTATGTTTATTTTATCTGCAATTGTCTTGGTATGCATTGCCAACCGTAGTCTTTTTTATTCATTTCTGCGCTATTATTTCGGCATACCTTTATTATTAGGTTTTTTGGAAATGCCCGGTTATTATCTGATGTTTGTTGTGGGAACAATTGTGATTATATTAGTAATGGCTTTGATTGCAGGTCTTATTGGCGGCGGTGAAAGCGTTAAAAGCGTTGGAGGTTCTGTTATATATATAATAGAATATTTCGTATAGGTTTCAAGCAGACGGTCCGTGCTACCTCGAAAATAGAACAAAATCCCCAAAAATTTGAAAAATGTTCTACTCATTTACCTTCACCAAAGCAGTGTGGTCTCAGATTACGTGCAAAAAGCCAATTTCTGAGATTCGTCCGTAAAGCCAGCCCTCGCCCCTTTTTTGTTATTCCTGCGTACGCAAAAAAACCGGATGATTCGCAATAAATTGCAAATCATCCGATTTTTCGATTTGAGGCATCGTTTCTGAGCGTACAGGATACGCCGCAAGCGACGATTTCGCCGGAATAATCGAGTCCTGTCAGTTTGGCGGTTAATTTTAACGATGCGGACATCAGTAGCCGAGTTTTTCCTTCAGCCTTTCAACGAAGAGGTAGGCTGCGGGGCAGTAGAGCGTGTTTTGAATCGTCAAATGGTTGATCTGATAGATCTTTTTGCGATCCGTGTGCGGAAACTCGCGACATGCCTTGGGACGAATCGGGTAAATCGTGCAAAGGTTGTCTGAGCCGAGAAACGGACACGGCATGCATTTGAAAACTTTGTCGCCGTCCTCGTCAACGCGAAGGTATGCATCTTCAAAATGACCGAGGTGCATTCTGAAAGCCTTGGCGATTCTTTCAATATCAGCCTCGGTGAACAGCGGCCCCAGATCTTTGCAGCAGTTGGCACATTTCGTGCAGTCAATGACGTCAAAAATTTCCTGGTGCGTTTCTTTGACGATTTTGTCGAGGTGCTTAGGTTTCTTCTTTCGCAAAGTCGCAAGAAATTTTTCGTGCTCCTGATGTTTTTGTTGTGCAAGGTCATGATAGTATTTTATATCAACCATGCCGTCTTTTGTTTTGATTGTTTCAAAATCTTCTTTTGACATTGTTTTGGCCTTTCTTGTTTTAGTCAACAATTCCAATTATAGCACCAGGGTCAACTTTTTGCGGACGTTGTCTGATGAAAAATGCAGAGCTTTGGGGCTGCGTGCACTGTATTTTGCAAAACTGCCTTCGTCTTGGCAAAGCACCGCTATGCATATTGTGATTAGCATGGGAATCAGTTTAATCGGCCTGTCATGCGGTTGATTATCAATCCTGGATTGAAAAAGTACTTTGCGCGTTCGTAAGGTACTTTTTTTGTGTGCAAAAATGAGATATGATTGATGGTAAGCATCACGGCCGGAAATCCGTAAGACCTTATTTACATGATGTATAATATAAATATTGACTTATATTATGTATTAGGAAGCGATTAACTTGAAGAAATTGGGAATAGCATTGACCGAAGCTGGAATCAGCAGGGCACCGATGATGGTTTTCGTGACGACTCTTATTCGGAACGATGGCAGGCTCGATTATATTTTGCCGTTTGTGATTTTCTATTCATTTCTTAAAATCGGCGCATTTACCGTATCGGTTTTTGGTGAAGTCAATAATCCCTTTCGGCTTGCGCAGTTTGCATCGTTGACCGTTATTTTGGGATCCGTTTTGATTTTGTCGCGTAGCGCGCGTGGAAACTCGGTAATTTATTACCGAGAGGAAAGCGCCTTTTTAAAAGATTGATGGATGGGGGTTCAGACGTGGAAACATATGAAGGAAAACAGAAATCGAAAAACGGAATCAAAAGGCTGATTTTTTCAGTCTTGTCAATCCTGCTTCAAGTCGTCTTTTTGATTTTGATTTTTACCAGACTGAATGAATATGCAAGCATCATTGACTGGACGACGCGAGTGCTCGCAATTTTGCTGGTGCTCTTTATCTACAGTCAAAACCAGACGGCAACGATGAAGGTGCCGTGGATTATTTTGATTTTGGCATTTCCGATTTTGGGCGTAGCACTGTATTTTCTGGTCGGATTAAACGGCGGAACGAAGAAAATGAAACGACGCTACGATAAAGTTGACGAAAAGCTGTTCAAGTATTTGGGTGAAGGCGTCAAAAATCCTGACGGCAGAGGAATTTCCGAGTATATTCACAAATATTCGGGATATCCCGTTTATGAAAATACAGAGGTGAAATATTTCAACGAAGCAATCAAGGGACTTGATTCGCAGCTCCATGATCTGGCGCTTGCCAAGGACTTCATCTTCATGGAATACCATGCAATCGAGGACAAGGAAGCCTGGCAGAAGATTCAGACGGTTTTGGAAGAACGCGTCAAAGCAGGCGTTGAGGTTCGCGTTTTTTATGACGATATGGGATCGATCGGATTCGTCAACATGTCGTTTGCCAAAAAACTCGAAGCAGTCGGAATCAAGTGTCGCGTTTTTAATCCGCTCATGCCAGGGCTCAACATGTTTTTTAACAATCGCGACCATCGCAAGATCACGGTGATTGACGGCAAAATCGGCTATACCGGCGGGTATAATCTCGCAAATGAGTATTTCAACTTCACGCATCCTTACGGTGAGTGGAAAGACACCGGCATAAGAATTTGCGGCCAAGCGGTCAGGTCTTTGACGGTTTCATTTTTGGAAATGTGGAATGCTTCTTCAAAGGAAGAACGTGACAGTGAAGAAAATTTGGCATTTTATCTCAAGAACAGAAATTATCCTGAAAATTGCGTAGGCTACATTCAGCCATATGCCGACAGCCCGCTTGACGGCGAACAGGTCGGTGAAGAAGTCTACATCAGCATGGTCAACAAGGCTGAAAGGTATTGCTATTTCATGACGCCGTATCTGATCATCACTGATGAGTTTGCTCATGCGCTGTCGCTTGCGTCAAAGCGCGGCGTCGACGTCAGAATCGTTACGCCTGGGATTCCTGATAAAAAGCCGATTTACAGCGTGACGCGTTCTTTTTACAATGTGCTTGCGGAAAACGGCGTGCGCATTTTTGAATGGAAGCCTGGTTTTTGCCACGCCAAAATGAGCGTGGCAGACGATCGACTGGCGACGTGCGGAACGATTAATCTTGATTACCGCAGCTTGTATCATCATTTTGAAAATGGATGTTTTATGACGGACGTGCCGGCCGTTCTTTCGATTAAGGAAGATTTTGACGAAACGTTCAAGCAGTGTCGCGAAGTTACTGAAAAGTACAGCGTCAAGTGGAGCGCGCCTCATCGCTTGAGTCAGATGATCATGCGTTTGTTTGCGCAATTGTTATAGTTATGAAAAGGTTTTTCCCGTATTTTCGGAGTGCGGGGAAAATCTTTTTAATTTGAAAAATGCAGTATCCGCATCACGCTGACGGTGGTCGGGTTGAGCAGATTCGCAGCCGTTTGGCAAGCCCGCGATGCGCAACGCTGGATTTGGCAAAAGTTTCAATTACGGGCAAAACGTGGAAAAATGAGATTTGCCCGTAAAACGAGACGGGCGGTTACGGGCAAAACGTGGAAAACTGGGATTTGCCCGTAAAACAAGCTTGCAGACAAAACGGACTTCGGCAATCATTGCGCCTGTTTTTGGCGCAGGGACGTTTTCTTTGAGATTCGCGGTTTTCAGCGCTTTGATGAGACTTACCAAAAAAGATGATGATTGCCGGATAACGTTCGTATTTTGCTTGACTTGGCTGAACTTTGTAGCGTATCATGGATTCTATGCTTAATTTCTGGAATTCGAGGTGAAAATATGACAACAAAGAAAAAGTGGCACGTAATGCCAGCAGTCGTCGCAACGACGATCATGAGCTTTTGCGGCGTTTTGATCGAAACGTCGATGAACGTTACTTTTCCGACGCTCATGAAGCAGTTCGGAATCGATGCTGGACTGATTCAATGGGTGACGACTGCCAATCTGCTGACGGTTGCCATCAGCATTCCGTTGTCAGCCTATTTGATTCGAAACGTTTCCGAAAAAAATCTGTTTGTCAGTTCAAATCTTTTTTTTCTGCTTGGCGTGATTTTGGATTCGATTGCGGGAAATTTCGAACTGTTGTTAGCCGGTCGCATCCTTCAGGGAATCGGCACCGGACTTGCCCTGCCGCTTGCGATGCACATTATTTTGGAGCACGTTCCGTTGGAAAAACGCGGTTTCATGGTCGGCGTGGCCACGATGACGACCTGCTTTGCGCCGGCAATCGGTCCGACCTATGGCGGAATTATTCTGCATCATTTTGACTGGAACAAGATTTTCCTGTTTCTCGTGCCGATTCTTGCGGTTTCTTTTGTCGTCGGAATCATGTCGATTCCTCAGCGAAAAATTGAAACAAGGACCGGTTTCAATTTTGGCGGATACTTCTTTTTGGCATTGGGTTTGGCGCTTTTGCTGGTTGCCATCGAGCGTTTTTCGCTCTGGCTGCTTTTGCTCAGCATCATGGCGCTTTTGATGTTTTATTTTTCCAACAAAAAGAAGCGTCTCATCAGTCTGAACGTCTTTTCCAATCAGCGCTTCGTCTGGTTCATGTATGGTGCTTTGGTCACGCAGGCCATCGCGCTTGGCATCTCATTCATTTTCCCGAATTATCTTCAGATCGGATTGCATCAGAATACCGTCACGGCAGGGTTGTTCATGCTTCCGGGCGCAACGTTCGTGTTCCTGCTCGCACCGGTTTCCGGTCGATTGATGGATGAATTAGGTTATTTCAAACCGATTGTTTTCGGACTGACGCTTGCATCTTTGGGGCTGGCTTTTTTGGCCTTTGTCTTGCCAAATGCAGGGGTGAAACTGCTTTTGTGCGGCGACGTTACCACAAAGATCGGCATGGGGCTTGCGGCAAGCAGTCTGGTTGCGACAAGTCTCAGTCAACTGGAACGCGAAGAAGCAATCGACGGCAACAGCGTTTTGAATACTTTGCAGCAGTTTTCCGGAGCGCTTTCGACGACTGTCGTTTCCGTCATCTTTGGCTGGGCTCAAAAAACGATGTCAAACGGCAGCATGGTCGGCAGTCGCATTTCGATCGTGCTTATTTTGGCGATAACTTTGATCGCATTGGGCTTGGTGCTGAAATTAAAGTTTGAAGCGAAAAATTAATCGATGTCTGCGCACTGTATGTTTAATTATGTCCAGCCGGAACCCCCGTGACTTTGGTACTTATCAAGCTTTGCAGGCAGCTTTTTCATATAAATGAACAAATTGCAAAACAGGACTTTTGAAACCCGGTGTTCTCAGAAGCCCTGTTTTTTATCGGCAACATGAAAGGATTTGCCTGGCGAAAACCAATCTTAATGCATTCTTATAGGTGTTTTGACGTAACTTGAGTTATTATTTACTTAGAAGCTTTTCGAAAGGGAGTTTATGGATGGAAGATGCTAGATACGGCGGCTTGACTCAAAAAGAAGTCAAAGAACGAATCAATGCCGGAAAAACCAATCAGTCGGACGCTTCGACCGGACTGACCGTCAAGCAGATCATTTTGAGCAATACTTTGACGTATTTCAACTTGATCTTCCTGGTGATCACGGTGCTTTTGTGCATCGTCGGATCGTTTCGCAATCTGACCTTTTTGCCGATTATTTTGTGGAACATCATCATCGGAATCATTCAGGAATGGCGCGCAAAAAAAACGCTTGACAAAATGAACCTGCTGAATGCTCCGCATGCAATCGTCGTGCGTGATGGAAAAGAAAGCAAGGTCACGTCTGAAGAACTGGTGCAGGACGATGTCGTGCTTCTTTCGGCCGGCGAGCAGATTTGTGCGGATGCGACGGTGCTTGAAGGAAACGTTCAGGTCAACGAATCGCTTTTGACGGGCGAGTCGGATGAAATCGACAAGAAAAAAGGGGATACGCTTCTTTCCGGCAGTTTCGTTGTTTCGGGACGGTGTTATGCGCGCCTGGACAAGGTCGGAAACGAGTCCTACATATCAAAATTAACGTCGGAAGCCAAAACGATCGACGGTTATGAACAGTCAGAGATGGTGCGTTCGATCAATGAAATCATCAAGTGGGTCGGAATCGTCATTATTCCGATCGGGGTCATTTTGTTTTACCAAAGCTTCTTTTTAAACGGCGTCACGTTTCAAAAGAGCATTACGTCAATGGTTGCGGCCGTTTTAGGGATGATTCCCGAAGGACTGTATCTTTTGACGACGGTTGCCCTGGCCTTGAGCACGATGAGGCTTTCGAAACGCAAGGTTTTGCTGCATGACATGAAAAGCATCGAAACGCTGGCTCGCGTTGACGTTTTGTGCGTCGACAAGACCGGAACGATTACTGAACCTGAGATGAAAGTCAAGGAAGTCGTCTTTGAAGAAGACGACGTCACTGAAAGGCTGACGGACTACGTGCTTGCCTCAAAGGACAACAATGCGACGATGCAGGCGCTGCAGTCGTTTATCCCGGAAGATGCAGAGCAAAAACATGCTGCTCTAAAGGTTGTTCCGTTTACGTCTTCGACAAAGTATGGCGGAATAATTTTCAATGATGCGACGTACCTGTTAGGGGCACCGGAGTTCATCATGCGCTCTGAATTTGAAAAAATCGAAGATAAAATTTTGCCGTATACGGATAAGGGGTACCGTGCGCTTTTGTTTGCGAAGTATGACGGCACTGAGCTTGAACATGGCCTTTCGGGCAGCGTTGAGCCGTTGGCCTATGTGATTTTTGAAAATCCGATTCGTCAAAACGCCAGGCAGACGTTTGAATATTTTAAAAAACAAAAAGTTGCGATCAAGGTCATTTCGGGCGACAATCCGAAAACCGTTTCCGAAATTTCCGAACAGGCCGGAATCGATGGTGCCAGAAATTACGTCGATGCTTCGACTTTGACGACCGACGCGCAAGTGGAAGAGGCGCTTGAGACAAAAACAGTCTTCGGACGCGTGACTCCGAAGCAAAAGCAGGCTTTCGTATCCGCTCTGCAAAAAAACGGGCATACCGTCGCGATGACGGGCGACGGCGTCAACGATATTTTAGCGATGAAGGATGCGGATTGCAGCGTTGCGATGGCATCCGGCAGCGAGGCAACCGCACAAGTTGCGCAAGTCGTCCTGCTTGATTCCGATTTCGTGCACATGCCAAACGTCGTGCTTGAAGGAAGACAAGTTGTCAATAACATCCAGCGGTCGGCAAGCCTGTTTTTGGTCAAGAATATTTTCTCGCTGCTGATGGCGGTCTTTTCGGCTGTTTTGATGTTTACGTACCCGCTTGAGCCTTCGCAGATTTCCCTGGTGACGGGATTTACGATCGGCGTTCCCGGCTTTTTGCTGGCGCTTGAGCCGACCAAAGACCGAATCAAGGGGCATTTTTTGACGAACGTATTCATCAAGGCTTTTCCGGCCGGATTGACCGATATGTTTTCGGTTGCTGCGCTTGTGGTCTGCGGCAAGATTTTCGGAATTTCCGATGATGAGATTTCGACGATGGCGACGCTGCTTTTGGGTGCGATCGGGCTGATTGTTTTGGTTCGGATCAGTCGGCCGTTCAATAAGAAAAAGTGGGCAATTCTATGGCTCAACGTTGCGGGTCTGGTCTTTTGCTTCTTGTTTTTGAAGCATCTTTTTGCGATCAGTCCGCTGTCAAGGGCCGATTTTTTGCTGGTCGTCGTCTTCATGTTTGCGGCCGATTCGATTTTAAGGCATCTGACGCATGCAACGGAGCGCATTGCCAGAAAAATTCGCAGGAAGAGGCAGGATTTACCGAGGCATTTTGGCAAGAAGGGGTAGTTTATTTTGGAAATAGTTCAAGCAACAAAAAATGATTTATCAGAGCTCTGCATTTTTTATGAAAAGGTTTGCGAGCAGCAAAAATTTGACAAATATTCGCCTGACTGGCACTGGGGGCAATATCCGTGTCGTGACGATTTCGAGTATGCGATCGCAAATCGGCTGTTTTTGCTCGGACGCATCGATGGAAGAATCGCAGCGGCGGGAATTTTGTCAGACGGTGACGATGATGCATACAATCATGCGGACTGGAAGGAAACAAAAGATGTCTGCGTGCTGCATCTGTTTGCCGTCTCGCCGGAATTCAGGGGTCAGGGCATCGCTTCTTCGATGCTTTCTGCGATAAAATCCAGGGCAAGAAAAGCGATTCACCTCGACGTGATCGAAGGCAACGATTCCGCCGGAAAATTATATCGCAAAAACGGCTTTGCGCTTGTCAAGCAAACCGAACTTTTTTACGATGACATCGGTGAAAAGGGCGCAGAACTTTATGAATGGGTTTCGCCGAAAAAAGCAGTCGAAACGAACAGGCTTTATCTGCGCAGGCTGAACGAGTATGATGCAATGAGAATCTATGAAACGTGGGCAAATGATCCTGAAGTTACGCGTTATCTGACTTGGGACGCTCACGAAAGCGTCGACGTGACCAAGAAGATCATTGTGGAATGGATGCGTGCCTACGAGGATGAGAAGTGCCATCGATACGGCATCTGCCTTAAGGAAACCGACGGATTGATCGGCATGATCGATGTCGTCGGTCATGAAGACGAGGTGCCGGTCATCGGATACGTTTTGGGAAGAAGATACTGGGGCAAAGGCTATATGACGGAAGCATTCAAAGGTTTCAGCGATTATTTGCTTGAAGAAGGCTTTCCTGAAATCAGGATTGAAGCAGAAGAGCAAAACCTGGCAAGCAACCGCGTCATCATGAAGTGCGGCTTTGATTTCGTCGGCAAGAAGACAATGCCGGTCAAGGGAAGAGATGTCATCATCAATAAATATCGCAAGAAAGCTTGAGAAAAAAGTTCCCGTTTCCATCTTGAATTAAAGAAAATGCCGAACAAGGCGGTCGACTTAAGGCTGACTTTGTTCGGCATTTTTTTGATTTTTAGCGTGTGAAAAACTATCTTTTTGAAAAGTGACGCTGCTCAACCGATTCAGCCAGAATTTCATCCGGATTTACGGATAAATGGCCCATTTTCAACGATGCGTCCGTAAACGGCAAGTCAAGTCCTAATTTGTGTGTAAAATATTTTTTCCCAGGCACCAGTTGTGCAGGGGATGCGAATGCATCCATGTCTGTCCACTATCACTCTTGAAGGAGCTGTCAAGGGTGCGCCATCTGCGCACCTCGAAGAGGTTCCCTTGACAGCTCCGGAAAGAGTGATACACCTTACGCAGCTCTTAGTTTTTGTTGTTCCTCTGCCAATTTTTTGAGTTCAGCAACTGTCTCGGACTTGATCATTTTTGCGTAGGTTGCCGGACTGAATATGGCTTTCTTGGAGATCACGACATCGTTTCTTTCTAACAGAACGGAACCCATCAGCCGCATCAGCGAGTTTTTATTTGGGAAGATTCCGATGACGGAAGAACGTCGCTTCAGCTCTTTGTTCAGTCGTTCTATATGGTTCGATGTTCTGAAATATCTCCGCAAATTCTTAGGAAGCGCCATGACGGTCATGGAACTTTCAAAACCTTCATCGAGGCATGACATGGCAGCTTCAGCAACGTCTCTGTAATCAGCGATGATTTCGTCCCGCTTTTTCCGTGCGTCTTCTATAGTTTCGCAGTTCCACATTTCCTGAAGTTCGGCTCTGATGCCTGCCTGATATTTTTTTGGTGATTTTCCCGAAATGTTTCTGGCAAAATGAAACTGGCACCTTTGCCATGGAACCTCAGGAAATACCTTACTGACGGCATCCTGAATACCTTCATGAGCATCAGAAGTGATCATCAAAAGCCCTTGGAGACCACGTTTTTTCAGTTTTTGGAGAAAGGAATTCCAAGTTTCTTTGGATTCGTTGTCATATACTTCAAATCCAAGAATTTCACGGTGTCCTTCCTGATTTGTACCGTAAGCGATCATAAACGCTTTGGAAACAATTCTGTGTTTTTCCCTGACCTTGAAGTAGGTTGCATCCACTATTAGAAACGGGTAGTCTCCGGTCAAGGGTCTGTCCTTGAACTCGTTGACCTTTTCAATCAGATCCTTGCATACTTCTGAAACCGAGGATTTAGAAAATGTCGTTCCGCACAAAGTTTCCATGATATTCGACACTTTACGCGTCGCCACTCCGCTGACGACCATCTCCGCCATACTGGCGATCAAGGCAGCTTCGCTTCGGGAATAGTTCTCGAAGACAAGAGTCTTAAAGGGAACATTGCGATGTCTCGGCACGGTTAAGGTGATTTTGCCTATCCGTGTCTTGAGCTCGCGTTCTCGAGTGCCGTTGCGGCTGTCCGTGCGTTCTTCTGATCGTTCGTAAGGCTCAGCCTTGAGCTGAGCAGTGGATTCCGCCATCAGAATACTATTGAGAC
>OFLY01001866.1_pt1 | contig 11386 bp, 8 predicted proteins | sample 1541161 | NCBI WGS metagenome assembly OFLY01 (sample SAMN04209247, study PRJEB22552) | human gut metagenome | biome: gut; material: feces | host: Homo sapiens | place: USA: Oklahoma | reverse complement strand
TGCGCAGCACGGAGACCCGGTCGGAAATGGCCATGACCTCGTTGAGTTTGTGGGTGATGATGACGATGGACTTCCCGTCGGCCCGCATGTTCCGCAGCACGGAGAAGAGCTTCTCCGTCTCCTGGGGGGTCAGCACGGCGGTCGGCTCGTCCAGGATCAGGATGTCCGCGCCCCGGTAGAGGACCTTGATGATCTCCACCGTCTGCTTCTCGGAGACGGCCATGTCGTAGATCTTCTTGTCCGGGTCTAAATCGAAGCCGTACTTGCTGCTGATGTCCCGGATCTGCTGGGAGATGGCTTTCCGGTCGAACTTGCCCTTGTCCTTCAGGCCCAGCACGATGTTCTCCGCAGCGGAGAACACATCGACCAGCTTAAAGTGCTGGTGGATCATGCCGATATGCAGGGCGAAGGAGTCCTTCGGGGAGCGGATGGAGACTTCCTTGCCGTCCACCAGGATCTGTCCGCTGTCGGGGAAGTAGATGCCCGCCAGCATGTTCATGAGTGTGGTCTTGCCGCTGCCGTTTTCGCCCAACAGGGAGAGGATCTCGCCCTTGCGGATGTCCAGGCTCACGTGGTCGTTGGCCACGACCTTGCCAAAGGTCTTGGTCACGTCCCGCAGCTCTACGGCGTTGACCGGTCGGTTCGTTGGTTGCAACGCTTGCACCTCAGCTTTCTCTGTTCTCTCTTTGGTTTGCCGGTTACAGGTCAGCCGTCATCCTCTGACGGCTCGCCTCTGACAGGCAAGCGCAGGCTTGAGCAGGATAAAAAGTCACCGGGGAATCAAAGCACACCCTCGCCGGGAGGCAAGGGTGCGCTTTGTTGGTTCCGGAAAGATCAGGACAGAACGGTGACGCCGTCCACGATGTAGGTGAAGGTGGGAGAAGAGCCCTTCTCGTTCTCCTTGTAGTACTCACCCTCAGCCAGGTTCAGCTCGTTGCCGTCGGCGTCCTTGCCGTGCAGGGGGCCGGCGAAGACCTGAACGGAGCCGTCAGCCAGGCCGGCAGCGGCCTTCTCGATGGCTTCCTTGGTGCCGTCGGCAATGATGGCATCGTTGAAGGGGGACAGGTAGCAAGCGCCCTCGGCGTAGCTGCCGCACCAATCCTGGTCAATGGTCTCGCCGTCGATCAGGCACTTGAGCGCGTACTCATAGTAAGCGCCCCAGTTGACGCGGGCGGAGACCAGAGCGGCGTCGGGTGCCACGGGGATCATGTCGTCGTTGTAGCCCACGGCGAAGACACCGTTGTTCTGAGCGGTGGTGGCGGGGGCGGAGGTGTCGGAGTGCTGGGAGATGACGTCGCAGCCCTGGTCGATCAGAGCCTTGGCGTTGGTGGCTTCTTTGGTGGCGTCGGACCACTCGTTGGTGTAGTTGACGTACATGGTCACGTCGGGGTTGACGCTCTTGGCGCCCAGATAGAAGGCGGTGTAGCCGGAGATGACCTCGGCGAAGGGCTTGGCAGCCACATAGCCCAGCTTGTTGGTCTCGGTCTTTAGACCGGCAGCGATACCGGCCAGGTAACGGGCCTCGAAGATCTTAGCGAAGTAGTTGTGGGTGTTGTCCAGGGTGTCGGTCGCGCCCTGGTAGCCGGTGGCGTGGCAGAACTGCACGTCGGGGTGGTCGGGAGCGGCCTCCTCCATGTACTGCTCGTGGCCGAAGGAGTCGGCGAAGATGGCGTTGCAGCCGGCGTCGAGCAGCTCGTTGATGGCGTCGGCGCAGGTGGAGTCCTCGGTGATGTTGGCCTTCACGACGACCTGGGAGTCATAGTCCATGCCGTTCTTCTGGCAGGCCTCTCTCATGCCGTCGATGTGGTTCTTGTTGTAGGCATCGGCGGCCTCACCGACCAGGATCAGGCCGACCTTCAGCTTGTCGGCAGCGATGCCGGTGGTGGCAGCGGTGTCGCTGCTGCTGTCGGCGGTGGTGTCAGCATCGGTGCTGGTGTCGCCGCCGCCGCAGGCGGTCAGGCCCAGGGCCAGAGCACCGGCCATGAGCAGAGCAAGAATACGCTTTTTCATTTGTGTTCCTCCTAAATGACATACTTTTTCAAAACGGCGGGATCGGGTTTGGACCCGGCCGGAATGAATGGGACAAGCGGTCGGCCTGCATGACCGTCCCGGAGCAGGGCAGCAAAGACCCGGCTCAGTCGCAGAAAACGACCCCGGTCTCCTCGCTCATGCTGGCGATGCGGGCCAGAGACTCGACCCGGATGCCCTGGCCGCGGATGCGCTCGCCGCCGGGCTGGAAGGCCTTCTCCACACAGATGCCCGCACCCACCAGGGTGGCGCCGGCATCCTGCACCAGGTTGATGAGGCCCTGCAGGGCCGAGCCGTTGGCCAAAAAGTCGTCAATGAGCAGTACCCGGTCCTCGGGGTACAGAAACTCCTTGGACACGATGATGTCGTACACCTTGCCGTGGGTAAAGGACTCCACCTTGGAGGTGTAGACATCGCCGGCGATGTTGCGGGTCTTGTTCTTCTTGACAAAGATCACCGGACAATCAAAAAACTGCGCGGTTACACATGCGATCCCGATCCCCGATGCCTCGATGGTCAAAATCTTGGTAACCCCGCAGTCCCCAAACAAGCGCAGGAACTCCTTGCCCATTTCCTGGAACAGCTTCACGTCCATCTGATGATTCAGAAAGCTGTCCACTTTTAAGACATTTCCTTCTTTTATCTTGCCATCCTTGCGGATTCTGTCTTTTAATAACTGCATCTTAGCGGCCTCCACATATTTTTCTAAACGTTACCCAATATTGTAATAACTTTTGCGTCTGATTGCAAGTAGTTTCACTATATATTTTTCTAATATATTTTATTTTGCCAGTTTTTTCTCCAGAACGCCCATTGCAATCTGTTCGCTGGTGATTGGAAGATCTTTGAACCAGATGCCGGTTGCATTCGCAATCGCCTGTGCAAGCGCCGGTGCCGGAGTGTTAATTACGATCTCTCCGATGGATTTGGCACCGAATGGACCGGTCGGTTCATAACTGCTTTCAAATTCGACCTGCAGATTTCCCATATCTCTTCTGGATGGTACTTTATACTGCATGAATGAGTTATTCAGCATTCTTCCCTTTTCATTATACTGGATATTCTCATAAAGCGTCATTCCGATTCCCTGTACAAGCCCGCCTTCTGCCTGCACTCTTGCAAGATTCGGGTTGACAACGGTTCCACAGTCTACGACAGCCTTATAATCCAGGATTTCCACATGACCGGTCTCTTTGTCGAGTTCGATCTCTACTGCCCCTGCCATGAATGGCGGCGGTGATGTCGGAGACGTATTACTTTCTGTCACCTCAAGCGCACAGCCATTACCGCACATGGATTTCGTACCGATATCTTCCAATGATACACTCTTCTGTTCTTTCGGCCATTCTACATGATCACTTGCAAATACCAGTTCTTCCACAGGTGCCTCCAGCATTCCTGATGCAATCTCAAGGATTCTGGCAATCAGCTTCTGGCATGCTTTTTCTACTGCCTTACCTGTTATATACGTAGTACTTGACGCATAAGATCCGGAATCATATGGCGACGCATCTGTATCGGCACCAAGTACTTCAATTCTTTCCACCGGACAGTCCAGACACTCTGCTGCCATCTGTGCCAGGATCGTATCGCATCCGGTTCCCATATCTGCTGCCGCGATCATCAGTGTATAGAATCCGTCATCATTCATCTTGATTGTCGCGGAGCCGACGTCTACGCCCGAGATTCCGGACCCCTGCATTGCCATTGCAATACCGACGCTTCGAACTTTACCATTTCCCATGTCTTTACACGGATACTTGTCCTTCCAGCCGATTAGTTCTGCAGTCCGCTCCAGGCAGCGGTCAAGTGCACAGCTCTGTGCTGTCTCACCGTAATATGCAGGCATCACATCGCCTTCTCTTACCATATTTTTTAGACGGAATTCTACCGGATCGATATGTAATCGTTCTGCCATTTCATTTACTGCAGATTCCACTGCAAAGATTCCCTGTGTCGCGCCATATCCTCTGTATGCTCCGGCAGCCATATGATTGGTATACACAACATCGTATGTAAAACGGTGTGCTTCTGCCGAACTATACAACGGGATCGATTTATGACCAGACAATCCAACAGTCGTCGGTCCGTGATCTCCGTAAGCGCCTGTATTCGACAGTGTATATACATCGATCGCACGGATCTTTCCTTCCTTCGATGCACCCAGACGGACATGTACTTCCATCTCATGTCTCGGAGACGATGCGATCTGCGATTCCTCTCTTGTAAAAATCATCTTCGAAGCTTTTCCCGTCTTCCATGTGACAAATGCCGGGAATAATTCCGCCACGACCGACTGCTTTGCACCAAATCCGCCTCCGATTCTCGGTTTGCTGACACGGATCCTGGATTTCGGAATTCCAAGTGCATTGGAAATGATACGTCTTACATGATATACAATCTGTGTAGAGCTTAAGATATTCAGTCTTCCATAAGCATCCATAAAGCATGTCGTACGGAATGTCTCCATCATGGCCTGCTGCGCTGCTCTTACATGATAGGTGCCTTCCACAACTTCATCACAGTCAGCCAGCACTGCCTCTACATTCCCGTCTTCAGTGCTGTCACATGCACATAAGTTCCGCTTATTATCTGCGCCGACCTGGCAAAGTGCCTTCCAGTTGTCTTCCGGATGTACCAGTACTTCGTTATCTTTTGCTGTATGGAAATCCAGTACTGCCGGAAGTACTTCATACTCTACTTTCAACATCTTAAGTGCCTTATCCACGCACGCTTCATTCTCTCCTGCCACGATTGCCACAGGATCTCCCACATATCTGACATGCTGGTCAAGGATCAGACGGTCATACGGACTGAGTTCGGGATATGTCTGTCCCGCTGTGGTGAATCTTTCATGCGGCACATCTTCCCACGTGTAGATATCTTCGATCCCCGGCACTCTTTTTGCCACATCTGTCTTTACTGATTTTACGATCGCATTGGCATGCGGGCTTCGGAGTACCTTTACGATCAGGCAGTCCTTTGGAGCAAGATCATCCATGAATACCGGTTTTCCTGTCACCAGTGCCATTGCGTCTTTTTTTCTTATCGGTTGTCCGACTGCTTTCATGATCTTTCTCCTTTCTTTCTGTATTCGATAAATGCTTCCATTGCACGAAGCTGTCCTTCATATCCGGAACATCTGCAAAGATTTCCCGCAAGATATGCCTTGATCTCTTCTCTTGTCGGCTCCGGATTCTCGCGGAACATGGCAATTGCATTCATGATCATTCCCGGATTGCAGAAACCGCACTGTTCTGCACCCTGATCTGCAACAAATGCACCGAATTCTTTTGCTTCTTCCTGAAGTCCTTCTAACGTATCTACCTTGCATCCGTCGACTCTGGCTGTCAGCATCGAACAGGATAATACCGGTTTATCATCTACAAACACTGTACACAGGCCGCAGTTCGACGTCTCACATCCACGTTTTACACTATAGCATCCATGATCTCTGACAAAATCGATCAGAAGCTGATCGCTGGATATTTCCGCTTCTCTCATTGTCCCATTTAAAAGAATCTTTACTTTCATATCCTACTGATCTCCTCCTTTTGTATTCAGTGCTTCCAATGTCCTGCGGATCAGAACATATGCCAGACGGCTTCTGTATTCTTTGCCGGCGCGCATATTACTGTCCGTCTTCACCTGTGAAGCAATGCATTCTGCCTCTTTCTTCATCTCTTCTTCAGTACAGACACCGCTCCATACTTTTTCTCTGACTGCTTCTGTCAGTTCCAGTCGGACCGCCTTCTGCGGTCTTGCACCGATACATACGCATCCATTTTCAGCATTTACTGAAACCGCACATGTCAATACCGGAAAATCTGTCTTGGAATTTCTATGTGCCAGATAGATCATATTTCTCTGATCCTTTTTTACAATGACTCTGACTAAAATGTCATTGTCTCTTTTCATCTGCGCAAATTCCTGTAATGGAACAATCCCTCCTTTATACAGTTCTACGTAACTGTCCATTGCAAGAAACACCGTCAGTACATCCGAAAATCCATAGCGTCCGAATATACTTCCTCCAATCGTTGCAAGGTTCCGGAACTGTACGCCGACAATATCACTGACCGCATCTTTTACTGCGCCTTCACACCACTGGTTCAATCTTTCATGACATTCCAGTTCACGGAGTGTCGTCATACATCCGATCCGGAATTCTTCTTCTGTCTCTTCGATCTGATTCAGACCAAGTCCGGACAGATCAATCGCTTTCTGTACATTCCGGTTCGACATCTTAAGCCACAACATGCCGCCCAGAATGCAGTTCGTCCTCTTCTGGTTCAGTTCATATGCCTGTTCCAGACTTTCTGCCTTCACATATTCCTTGATTTTTAACATACGCCTTTATCCTTATCTCTCTTTACTTAGTTTTATCCAGTTTCATCTATTCTTACTTTTATCAGTCTCACCTTTTTATCTATTCGTCTTTATTCCAGTGTGATCGCACCGGGAAAACAGACTCTGACGCAGGCAGGTTCCCGCCCTTCCCTGATTCTTTCAATACACCCGTCACACTTTTCCATTTTTCCGTCCTTGTCAAAATGGATCACGTCTTTCGGGCAGACCTTTTCGCAGGCATGACATCCAATACATTTTTCTTTGTCTGTCAGTACAAATCCAGTCTTCGGATCTTTGTAAATTGCCTGCACCGGACAGGCTTTGATACAGATACCGCAGTGAGCACAGCCCGGACAGATATTTTTTTCAAACTGATTTTTCACTACCTTTTTGACCGTCCGATAGCTCTTTGCATCTACATCTTCCACATCATGGTGTGCATCCAGGCAGGCTATATGACAGGCATAACAGCCGACACATTTATCCGGATCAAATTTTAATCGGTAACTCATGCCTTCACCTCGCCTTTTTCTTTCTCGATTTTACAGAAATAACTTTTATATCCCGGGAATCCTGAAATTGGATCCAGATAATTTCTGTCTATCAGATCATTTGCCTCACCCTTTGCATTGCCATGATAGACGTGTACAATTCCCGGCTGGCTGTTCAGGTAAACCGCCGCAATTCCGCAGATACTTCCCACCGGGGAAGATACCCTCACCATGTCACCATCTGCAATACCATACTTTTTCGCATCTTCCGGATGGATTTCTACCAGTGTTGCCTCTTCAAGTCCTGCAAGCCACGGTACCCGGTATGTTCTTGCATGGAAAAGCTGTGGTTTTCTGGAACCGGTATTCAGAATCAGTGGATATGTTTCCCTATCCATGCCTGACACCTCACGGAAATCTCTGTATTCCGGAAGTCCGGAATATCCGTGGCTGTCTTTGTAACGTTCGAGTATCTGTGATACAAATTCCACCTTACCGGATGGTGTATGAAAGCCTTCTTTTTCATATCTCTTAAATGCCGGCGGAATGATCACATGTCCTTTTACCCCTTCCGGATGCGCCCGCAATTCCTCCAGTGTGACACCGGATGGCTCCAAAATATATTCCATATATTTCTCATAGCCATGTTCCAATGCTTCATCATGTAACTGCATGGCACGAAGCATGCCGATCATGATCTCAATATCATTCTTCGCCTCTCCGACCGGTTCGATTGCTTTTTCTGACAGGAAGAACATTCCTCCCCGTCCATTCAGCACAACATCTCGTTCAAAGGAAGACGCTGCCGGAAGAACCAGGTCTGCCATCTTGCTTGAATCTGAAAAAAACAGATCTACATTCACATAAAAGTCCAGCGCTTTTAATGCTTTCTGAAAATGCTCCGGCTCCGGCCACATTCTATGGTTCAGGCCGAATCCCACCACAGCTTTCAGCGGATATGGTTCTTCCTTCAGAATATAATCTGCAATTCTTGTACACTGCGCTTCCTCACACGGGAAATCAAACCATGCCGGAAAATCTTTCTCACCGATGGCTTCTATCGTATCCAGCCGTTTTACTTTTCCATATTCATTGCAAGGAGACACCGGACCTGGTCTTGACGGATTGCCACCCGGGATATCATAGTTGCCGGTAAGTGCGATCAGACACATCACTGCCCGGTAATTCTGCATTCCATTAATATTATGTACAACTGGAGACGCTGAAAACATCACCCCGGCAGGCCCGTTAGATGCATACATTCTGGCAGCTTCACGGATCAGTTTCTTATCTACACCGGTGATCTTCTCTGCTTTTTCCGGTGGAAACTGATTCACATACGCTTTGTACTCTTCAAAACCATATACATATTTTTCTACAAATTCTTTATCATACAGCCCTTCTTCTATGATCACCTGTGCCATAGACAGCGCAAGTGCTCCGTCCGTTCCCGGCAGAAGTTTCAAGTGGATATCCGCTGCCTGTGTCGTTACGGTCTCTCTTGGATCTACGGCTATGATCTTCGCCCCACGTGCTTTTAACGACTGATAAGATCTTGCCATTCCCACATTGGAATGATACAGATTGTTACTCCATACGAGAACCGTCTGTGCATGCATCAGATCCGGAAAGCAGATGTCATTTCCATAAATAGATTTCCATGCCATTGCCGCCGACTGAAAACAGGTACTGGATTCCGTACAGTAATTCGGAGACCCGTAAGCATTGGCAAGCCGCAGAAGTGCCGGTCTGTACCATTTCGGATATCCCGCATAAAATGCTGCCGCCTGCGGACCATATTCTTTTTTGATCCTGAGAAGATTCTCTGCAATCATCCGATACGCTTCATCCCAGGATATGCGTTCAAATTCCCCGCTTCCTTTTTTTCCGATCCGTTTCATCGGATACAGAATCCTGTCTTTGTTATAAACATACTGCCTGGAAGCAGCTCCTTTAGAACATAATCCTCCACTCTGCCCCGGAAGATCCCGGCTGCCTTCTACCGACACAAGCGTTCCTTCTTCTACATAAGCATCGATCGGACATCCCGCTGAACAGATATTACAGCGGACTTTTTTTATTACTCTTTGATTCATGCTGTTTCACCCATCAATGTTTCTATGTTCATTCGTACATTTTATTATAACAAGTTGCTTTTCAGTTTTCTATCTATTTTTCAAATTTCTGTCTTTCTTTCCTTTCATGATCTCAAAGTACATAATAAGAAGAAGTGTTCCCGCCAGCACCCATGCCGCCGGAGATGCCAGACAGATTCCCATATAGCTGCCAAAATGTGATGCAATCAGCGATGCACCGCTCCGTCCGACAAGTTCTGCAATCCCCGCTGTCATTGGAAGCAGTCCATATCCCATTCCCTGAATTCCGTTTCTATACAAATTAACAATAACAAGAGGCAGGAATGACACGCTTACACACCTCAAATAAATATCCACATATTCCATGATCTGATTTACATTCTCTGATACAAAGAATATCGTCATATATTTTCCGACAAAGAAAATAATCACACCTGTCACAACCGCATAAATAAATCCAATCAATGTTGCACTCTTAAATCCTTTACGGATTCTCGTATATTTCCCTGCCCCCATATTCTGTGCACAGTAAGTCGCCATCGTTGTACCAAGCGCAACGTAGGCCTGTGTAAACACCTGCTCGATCTTGCTTGCTGCCGCAAATCCGGCTGCAGCTGTAGAACCGAGGATATTCAGGCAAGACTGTACAACAATCGTTCCTATCGCCGTGATGGAATACTGAAATGCCATCGGAAGTCCGATCTTCAGCTGCCATCCGGCCAGATTCTTATCTATTTCCCAGTCTTCTCTATGAAGATACAGTGCGGGAACCTTCTTTGCAATATATAGCAGACACAGGATTCCCGAAATTCCCTGTGCGATCACTGTCGCATAGGCTGCCCCTGCCGCTCCCATTCTAAATACAATGATAAACACCAGATCCAGCACAATATTCAAAAGTGCTGCAATCACAAGAAAATAAAGCGGACGCTTACTATCGCCCAGTGCCCTTAATACACTTGCAAGATAATTGTAAAGTGCCTGTGCCACAATCCCGCCGCAAATGACCATAATATATCCGTAAGCTTCTCCATACATGTCTGACGGTGTATTCATCAGATGCAGCACCTTCGCCATACTGATCATGCTCAGCAATGTAAGAATAACGGTTACGATCCCTGTAAGTACCGCACCGGATGCCACAGACTTCTTCATCGCCTTCATGTTTCCGGCTCCGAAGTGCTGTGCTGTAACAACCGTAAATCCCGCCGTAACTCCCTGCAGGAAGCCAATGATCAGAAATACCAGTGTTCCACATGCTCCTACCGCCGCCAGTGCCGCATTACCGACAAATTTCCCGACGATCACCGTATCTGCCATATTATAAAACTGCTGAAAAATATTACCGATAAAGATCGGCATTGTAAAATTGAAAATGATCTTCCCTGGAGTGCCGGCCGTCATATCTTTTTCCATCCTGTTTTCCTCCTTTTCCGTCATCTGTGTATATCGCTATCTTTCATCTTCATTCTATGTGTTTACGTTAAGAAAAGACCCTGATATCGCTTCAGAGCCTTTTCTCGCAAAACTTTATTCATTATATAAAACACAGAAAACAATTGCAACTATTTTTCTGCAGATTTATTTACAAATCCAACTTTATTAAGCGGCCAGTACCGGAATCCTGCTTTGGCCAGAATTGCCTCTTTCTTTACATACGTGTTATCCCAGTATCTGGAATCCAGACTATTGTTCCGGTTATCCCCCATTACAAAATAACTATCTTCCGGAACTTCATAAGGTCCGAAGCTTCCTGCCATCTCTTCCGGGCAGAAGCTTACCGCCTGTGTCTGCTCTTTTCCATCAATGTAAATCTTCCCGTCTTTCACGGTAACCGTCTCTCCTGGCAGTCCGATCACGCGCTTGATAAAAATCTTGGACGGATCATCTGGATATTTGAAGATTACAATGTCATATCTCTCTGGATCATCTTTGATATATGCCAGACGGTTTCCCAGCACCCGGTCTCCTTTCATAATCGTATTCTGCATAGATTCCGACGGAATCACGGCATTGATATACACCAGTTTGTTCATCGCAAATACAACACAGAATATGATCAGAAATGTTTTCAGATAATCCCATACAGCCGCCATACCGGTCAGCTCTTCCTCTTCCTGCTTCTTTTCCTTTTTATTTTTCATATTTTTACACTCTCCCCTTTCATGTAGCACATACGCGATCTTTTTCACACATTTTTACGTTCTCCCCACGCTTCACACATATAGCTTCATATAGTTTATGAAAGTTTTAATATAACCCCATCCGGACTGAATGCCACTTCATTGCCCTCATTAATCTCCTTCTGATAAAGTTCCGCATCCGGAATCTCTAACTGAATCTCTTCTTCACTTTTCAGCTTCAGAAGGGTTACTTTAGCCATTGGTTCTACCCCGTCCGGTCTTCCTTCACATCCAAAAT
>OFLY01001865.1_pt1 | contig 11387 bp, 8 predicted proteins | sample 1541161 | NCBI WGS metagenome assembly OFLY01 (sample SAMN04209247, study PRJEB22552) | human gut metagenome | biome: gut; material: feces | host: Homo sapiens | place: USA: Oklahoma | reverse complement strand
TTGCCGACGAGTTTTCCGGACTCCGGCAGCAGGCGGAAGAAAAGCGGGACGAGGCTGTGGAAAAGATTGAGAAGGAATCGGTGGAAGACGTAAAACGAAATCGTCAGAACCGCAAAATGATAGAGGACTTGCCCGTATTGGAAACCGATACAATAGAACCGAAAGGCGTAGACTTGTCTTTATACCGTAGAATAGGCGAAGAGATAACAAAAGTCGTCAAACACAAGCCGGGAATGCTTTACGTCAAGGTGATCATCCGTCCCAAATATGCTCTCAAGGATAGTACCCTGCTTCCTCCAGCCGGACAGAAAGGCGTAGAGATAGCTCCCATGCCGCTGATGCCGGTCGACAAGTGCATTGCTGACACCAGCCTGCTTACCGAGATACTGCTTCAGAAGTATGAATATCATGTCCCGTTCTACCGACAAGTGAAACAGCTGGAACATCTGGGTGTGAAACTGTCCAAAAACACATTGGACGGCTGGTTCAGACCGGTGTGCGAGCTTCTCAGGCCACTTTATCTGGAACTCAGGAAGAAAGTACTGGCCGCAGATTACTTCCAGGTTGACGAGACCACGCTTCCGGTTATAAACCACGACAGGCATAAAGCCGTAAAAGAATACATCTGGATAGTCCGAGCGGCTGTGCCGCGTCTGCCTTCTTCCATTACGACAACGGATCGCGTTCACAAAAAGTTGCGGTCAGGCTTTTGAAAAACTTCAAAGGATATCTCCAAAGTGACGGCCATCCCATTTATGACGCCTTTGAGGATGGGGAGGACGTATGTCTGTGTGGGTGTCTCGCGCATATCCGCAGACATATAGAGCTGTGCAAGGAAGAAAATCTGGAATATGCCATGCAGGGACTCAAATTTATCCAGGATATGTATAATGTGGAATAACATGGCGGATAAACAGGAACTCCCGTATGAAGGACGTGCTGAATTACGCCAACGTCTATCCAAGCCGATGCTTGACAGCTTTGAACTCTGGCTTAAAAACACATACCCTAAAGTTCTAAAACGAAGTCTTATGGGAAAAGCCATAGCCTATGCCTACTCCCTGCTGCCAAGAATGAAACCGTATCTCCATGACGGAAGAATTTTCATTGACAACAATCGCTGTGAGAATGCCCTGAGGCCACTGGTCATATCAAGAAAGAACATGCTGTTCTGCGGAAACCACGAAGCGGCTGAGAATACGGCTATAATCTGTTCCTTGCTTGGCTCATGTAAGGAACGTGGTGTCAACCCCAGAGAGTGGCTGAATGATGTGATCAGTAAACTCCCCTATTATCTGGCTCCCAAATCAGACAGAGACCTGAAGGAACTGCTACCGGATGTATGGAGAAAATAATCAGGACAGTTCCGGGAAAATGCAGGAAAAAACGGGAAAAAGCGAGACTGACACTCAATGACAACCCTGAGATAAGTTGGTATATGGAAATTGAGATGCACTTACAATGGAGTGCATCCCACTGAAAAATTGAATGCACAAGATGTAGTTGAGCAGTCGCTTACCCCTTAAAAACAAGGAGCTGACGCATGTGTACAGCCCCTTATTTTTTGTATAGCCCGGCCTCCTCTGGCATATTGCCGTTGCTTCCATCTGTAACAAGCAAAATCAGAATCTATATGCGGAACTTTTTGTTCCCGTAGCTGAGAAATTCCTTCGTGGCGTATTTCACACTGAATGGTCCGTAGTCACCGAGAGCCGAATGCGCAATTTGCTTGTCCGGTTCTGTCACATGCTCGACAGGTTCTCCCGTAGTATCAGTATCCTTGTATGACATAGGCTGCATGCTGGCGATGGCTGACCCGGTAGCCGCCGCACGCAATTTCCTGAACGCATTGGAGAGGATTCCGTCCATCATTGACCAGTACAAGGCGAAGAACGAGGTGCAGGAAAAGGAGGTCTCACAGTTGTAGGAGATAGCCGGGAAGGTATGGAAGAAGGAGGACGAACTGAAACAGTTGAAGTCCGAACTTGCAGCACTCGACCGAAAGATACAGTTGGAGCTTGAGCCGCCTACGCCCGAAGTCGCCGAAAAGGAGAATGACGGACAGGAGGTCAAACCGGATGCGGAAGGTGTACGAAACGTATCTCCACAACACACCGAAGATGTGCCGCAGATACGCAGCCCGGTGAATGAACGCAGTCCGTCTGGCAATTTTATTGCCGACCACATCATCATCGGGCGGCCGGGATTCAACGTCCGTGACGAGTGCAAACCGAAAGGTATAAAAATGTGAACGAGTGTGCGGATATATATGGCAGGATTGGGAACATACCATTCCTTTTCCTGCTTTTTCCATCAATATGACATAATGGCAAGGATACCATACAACAAGCCCTCGATTATATCAAAATAGGGTGTTGAAAGTAAATCGTCATGGCAAATCCGCCATATATTCAGTATTTTCGCTAATTTTGCATTCAAAATAGTTAGGCATAATAAAATGGAACCATCTATATACAGTTATTCACTTTGCATTGCGCTGCCGTTGATGTCGTTCTTCGGCTTTTATTTTTTGTTGGCTCCAACCCCGGAAAAAGCCATTTTCAATAATTATCTGCGTTCCCGGCGAATTATGGGGGTAGCCATACTGTTACTTGCCGCCAACTATTCGGTACATTTCTTTTTTGGAATCAGGTTCAAGAATACCGATGCCGCCATCCTGATGAACCTGTCCACCTATTTTTTGTGCTACTGGTTGTTCAGTTCGGCCCTCACCACTCTGCTTGACCGCTTTTATATCACCAAATGTCGGTTACGGACGCATATCTGTCTATGGATACTGTTTTCCATCCTTTCCGGCATCGTTCTGCTGTTGTTACCAAAAGGTGGTTTACAGACAACGGTGATGTTTGCCTTGGCCGCATGGTTGGTTATCTATGGGCTGTTCTTGACCCGTAGGCTTCTCCGGGCCTATCACAGGGTCATCCGCATTTTCGATGACACCCGTGCGGATGACATCGGTGCCTATATCAAATGGCTTTCCATTTTCACCTACTGGGCTGTCACATTCGGGGTGGGATGCGGACTGCTGACATTCCTGCCTGATGAATACGTCTATATCTGGATTCTGTCATCGGTACCGTTTTACATTTATCTCTTCCTTTGCTATCTGAACTATCTGCTGTTTTACGAACAGGTGGAAAACGCGATGGAAGATGGCATGACTTCTGAAGAGGAAGACCTGTGTGACACCACAAACCGGGAACAGGCACAGAGGCAGGATACTCCTTTTTTCCATGCCGAAATAGCGAAAAAAATCAAAGGTTGGATCGATGCGGACGGTTATATCCGGCCCGGCCTTACCATAAAGGAGCTTTCAGATGTGCTTCATACCAACCGCACCTATCTTTCCGCTTATATCAAGACTACGTATAAAATGACATTCCGCGAATGGATAACCGGTCTCCGGTTGGAGTATGCGAAAAACATACTGAAGGAGCATCCGGAAATCAATATACAGAAGCTGGCTGAGTCCTCCGGTTTTCTTTCCCGCAGTAACTTTATCAAATTATTTTCCGAGAAGGAAGGATGTACGCCTGCCAAATGGAAAAAAGCAAATCGGGAATAATTTGTGTACTAAAAAACATTGAAAAAGGTCTCAGAAACCCATTTCCCAAAAGTGCTCAAACGACAAAAAAAGTGCTAATTCGACAAAAAGGTGCTCTAACGACAATTTGAAAAGTGCTCAAACGACTATTTTTTATAAAACGCTGTATTTCAACAGAAAAAGTTTTTGTAATATTTTGGGCGCTGAATAGCATTTATTACCTTTGGAGAAGACAAAGATAATAAATTCAAGTTTATATGAGCAGAAAAATCACTTTTCTTACCCTGTTTCTGTGGCTGATGACGGTAACTTTTCCTGTCATTGCGCAGCAGAAAGCAGACACGACCTACACCTTCCGCTTCGTTCCGCAGAAGGACATGTTCTACGTGCCTTGGAATGGCAATGACACGGAACTTGCCCGCCTGTTGGAATGTATCGAAAACAACAAAGCAACAATTCTTGACGGCAAACTGCCGCTATTGGTTGACGGATATTGCAATTCGCAGAGCAGTGAAGCCGAGAACCTTGCAACGGCGAAGATCCGTGCCAATCGAGTAAAATCCGAACTGATTACACGCGCGAAAATCAAGGAAGAAAACTTCATTACCCGCAATCATGTGACAGAGGGTGATTTTGTCACCGTGCGCCTGACGGTACCGGTAAAGGAAACAGCCGTGACGGATGCGGAAGCAGAAGCACGACGCAAGGCGGAAGCCGAACGCTTAGAAACCGAGAAGCGTGCCGAGCAGGAACGGCTTGCCGAAGAGCAACGTAAAGCGGAAGAAGCCCGATTTGCCGCAGAAAAGGCAGAAGCTGAGAAAGCCGCTCACCAAAATAAACTTACCGACATGCCATTGGAAACCCCAACCGACTATCATCTCTCCCTGCGTGCCAACCTGCTGCGCTGGGCTACCCTGACACCAGATCTTGGCGTGGAATGGCGCATCTGCCCGTCGTGGGGCATTGCCGTAAACGGCTCGTGGACTTCTTGGAGCTGGAGTGACAAAGACCGCCGCTATGCACTCTGGGAAGTGGCTCCGGAAGTACGTTACTATATGGGTGAGAAGAAAGCCTGGCATCTGGGCGCGATGTTCAAGGCTGGACAGTTCAACTACAAGCTTTCCGAAACAGGCAAGCAGGGCGACCTGATGGGTGGCGGCATCACCGCTGGCTATCAGCTGCGGCTGAACAAGGCACTGGCTCTTGATTTCAACCTCGGTTTGGGCTACCTGAATGCCGATTTCGAAAAATATGAAGTCATCGATGGTGTGCGCGTGCGCTGTGGCAACGAGACAAAAAATTGGTGTGGCCCCATCAACGCCGGTGTGACATTGGTATGGAAGTTATTCTAACACGGAGGAATAGAATATGAAAGCAAGACAATATATAAATATGATGGGAATGGCAGCCGCCGTGCTGCTCTCTTCCTGCGTGAAGGACACGCTTTATGACACGCCGCATCCCGACTACGGGAAGATTGCGGTGACAGCCGACTGGTCGGCCCGCGGTGAGGGTATTGACATACCTGCCACATGGACGGTCACCATGGGTGACTATACGGGTACGGAGACTTCCGCCACCCATACCCCCGACCATCTGTTTGCTCCGGGCAGCTACACACTTGCGGTGTGGAACCCGGCTGAAGGAATCACGGTGAACGGCACCACAGCCACCATTGCCGCATCCACGGGAACCCGGGCAGGCACGGATGCCTTTGTGAACAATGCCCCGGGATGGTTCTTCACCTATACGAAACAGGTGAGCATCGAGAAAGACAAGGACTATCCGCTGACCGCCGCAATGAAGCAGCAGGTACGCGAACTGACGCTTGTCGTCGAACCTACAGGTGATGCCGCCGGACGCATCACGGAGATTGTTGCCCATCTGACGGGTGCAGCCGGAACACTCGACTTCGCTACCGATACCTACGGAGCCGCTTCGAACGTCGTGCTGCCCTTCACCAAGATTACCGAAGGTGACGATGCCGGCAAGTGGAAAGCCACGGTGCGGTTGCTGGGTGTGACCGGCACGGAACAACTGCTGACGGGTGAAATCCGCTATGCGGACGGCAACCCGACCCCCACGACGCTGAAAAGCGACATCACGGAAGCCCTCAAGGGGTTCAACACCGGAAAGGGCGAATCGCTGACCCTCGGCGGAACGCTGGTTGAGACTCCCGAAGGCATGGAAGTGGACGGAGCCGAAATCAACGGCTGGGAAGAAGTGAAAGGTGATGATGTAAATGCCGATTTGTAAATAATTAGTAAACCGAACGCAGGAGCAAAGCTTGCTTTGATTTTGCTAAGGTGCAGCAATTATTGAAATGGAATTTAACTAATATAATAACAGAATATAATGAAGACAAGATTTTTTGCACTTGCGATGCTCGCCCTCGCACTGGTAGCCTGCAACAACGACAACGAGAACCTGAACGGTGACCCCGTGGCCGCCCAGTTTACCGCCGACATCGCCCCCGCCACCCGCGCCAGCGGAACCACCTGGACTGCCGGCGACCGTATCGGCATCACCGACATCGGCAACGATTCCCAGTACGGCAACGTGCCTTTCATCCTGAAAAACGGGAAATTTGAGGCAGAAGGAAAGGTTATCTATATCGAAGATACAAAGACCCATACTTTCCGCGCCTACTATCCGTACAACGCGGCGGGAGGCATCCTCACAGCCACGACCGATGCCACGGCGCAGCAGAACCAACCTGCCATCGACTTTCTCTTTGCTTCAGGAGCCACGGGAGACAAAAACAACCCGGTAGTAAGCTTCACCGACAAAACCGCCAAAGGCGGTGAAGACAACTCCTTCCACCACCGCATGAGCCAGATAACCCTTACCTTCGAGGCGGGCGACGGCGTGAATTTCAGCGTGGTCAAGCCTGAACGTTACACGCTGGACGGATTGTTACTCACCGGTACGTTCAACACGGCCGACGGTATTGCCACCGCAGACAACGGGGCACAGACCGGAGAACTGACCATGAATCTGGCAGACGGCAATCTCACGTCATCGATCATCCTCTTCCCGCAGACAGTTGCATCCCTGCCGTTGGTTGTGAATTACAAAGGTCAGGAATATCATGCCACACTCACCATGCCCGAAGGCGCACTGCTGGCGGGCAACAACTATACCTATACCGTCAAGGTGAACGCCACCGGTCTGACGTTAGAGGGCTGCACCATCGGCAGCTGGGTTGACGGCGGCGGCGAGAGCGGCGAGGCTGAGGATTTGGGCTACATCTACGACAGCAACACCAAGACCTACACGGTCTATAACGCCAACGGCCTACTGGCATGGAACAAAGCCATACAAAAAGATGAATCGATAAATTGCACCCTCACCGCCGACATCGACCTGACGGGTAGGGAATGGACACGTTTAGACACATGGCCAGGCTACTCCGGCGTCTTTAATGGGCAGGGACACAGCATTACGGGATTAAACTTTTCAGCAGCGAGGTTTGGACTTTTTCTTTTTTTAAATCAAAGTGGAGTGATAAAGAACCTACAACTCATAGATGTGAATCTGGATGGCAGTAGTGGAGGAGCTGCTGGAATGGTGGACCGAAATCATGGCCAAATCATTGCCTGCTCTGTGACGGGAAAACTTACTGTACATAGTGGTGGTATAGCCAATGCAAATTATGGCGATATCATCGCTTGCTGGTTCAACGGCACATTGAAAGATGAGGCTGGCTGTGGAACTATAGTGCGTTTCAACTACAAGAATATAACTTCCTGTTATTGGGGAGGCAATGCCGAGCAAGGAGTACTCCGTAATGAAGGAGGAACGGTAGTTGCCACGAAGGTAGACGGCGCGACCGTGAAATGGCAGACAGCCGTCGACGGCATGAACACCGCCCTCACCAACAACGACTACCAGTGGGCACTCGGCACCGACGGTCTGCCCGTACTGCAAAAGAAACAATAACGAACCCTAAACAACACGCATCATGAAACGAACAACCATTCATATATTCGCAGCCCTCGCCCTGCTGTTCGCCCTCGCCGCCTGCACGCAGGACGAAGCAGGCTTCCTGTCTGAAGGGGCGGAAGGCACACCCATCGTCTTCACCGCCACGGGGCTGAACCCCGCCGCGATAGCCACCGCCGGCACCCGTGCCCCGGTGGACGGCAATTGGGAGGGTGTGCAGAGCGTGGCAGTCCTGATGGACGGCACGGTGAAGGCATACGACGTGACGCCCACCAACGCCACGCTGACCTCCACCGACCCGCACTACTGGACCAACCACAAAGACATCACCGTCACGGCGTGGTGGCCCTACACCGCTGGTGAGACATCCCCGCCTGCGGTGAAGGTAAAAGCCAACCAAAGTGCCCGGAAAGACTTTGAGGGCAGCGACCTCATCGTAGCCGACGGGCAGACGGTGACCTACGGCAGCCCCACGCTCCGCTTCACCCACCGCACGGCGCGGGTGACCATCGTTCTGACGGACTACACCGAGGGGCTGGCATCTGTGCGGCTGACGGGTCTCTCCACCGAAGGCGGCAACCCAGCCGAAATCATCCCGTATGACAAGGGCAGCAACACCTACACCGCCCTCGTAGCCCCGCAAAGTGTAGCAGCTGGCACGGCCTTCATTACCTGCACCTTCACTAACGGCAAGACCTTCGTTTATAAGATGAAGAATGCTACCGACTGGCAGGCGGGCGGTGAATATACCTACACCGTCTCCCTCGCTGCGGCAAAAGACCTGGGCTATACCATAGAGAGCGACGGCAGCTACACCGTGACCTCCGCCGACGGCCTGATGAATATAGCCAAATTAGTGAACGGAGGTAAGAGCGACATTAACATTACCCTCGACACAGACATTGACCTCACAGGCAAAGACTGGACACCGATAGGCACAGACTACGACAACTCATACAAAGGCACCTTCGACGGTGGCGGCCATACCATTACGGGGCTGACCTTTACGACAAATGACGAATATGCGGGTCTGTTCGGCTGGCTCAATAGAGCTGGTACGGTGAAGAACGTGGTGATGGAGGGCGTACAGATAACAAGCAATCAAATATATGGCGGCAGTATTGGCGGCGTGGTAGGATCTGGCTGGGGCACCATTGAAAACTGCTCGGTGTCGGGCAGCGTCAGCGGCACGGTGTATGTCGGCGGTGTGGTGGGTGCTCAAATAGGCGGTTCCATCACCGGATGCAGTTCCTCTGCCACAGTGAAGGGAATGGTTGATGTCGGCGGCGTGGCAGGTCAGACGAATTCGAGTGCCACCCTGACCGCTTGCTATGCCACAGGCAACGTGATCATAGAAATGGACCCCAAAAAGAATATCGCTGGCGGCGGTCTGGTGGGAATGAACGCAGGAAGCAGCCTCCTTGCCTGCTATGCCACGGGCAACGTAACCAGTACGGGTAGTAGCACTGGCAATGTACATATCGGCGGCTTTTTGGGAAATAACTACACCACCGTGACCGCCGGCTATTGGAAGAACAATCATGAACAAGGCATCGGCTACAATAGGGAAAGCACCGGAGCCACGAAGGTGGACGGCTCTGTCGTTACCTGGCAGAAAGCCGTTGATGCCATGAACACCGCCTTGCAGAACGCAGGCTCAGAGTGGCGTTACGAACTTAACGGAGCATTGCCTACCTTGAGGAAGCAGTAAACCGTCGGGCGGAAAAGTTCCGCCCGCAACGAACATTAACTGAAGTATAATCCCAATAAAGAAAGGAGGACGTGATGGAACACACGGAGAATCCACCATATATAGGTTTTGGCATCAAGGCATTGTCAATAATAATATAGACTCCAGTGTAAATATGGAAGCTGTAAGCCGGACATTGTCAAGATTGGTGCTCATTAAAGGCAACAAATCAAGTAATTAAATTAAAAACATGGGACTTTTTCACAGAGACAAGAAAAATAATGACGATGAGCCGGACAGTGTTCAAACCAATTCATTCTCTGATATTATGAATGGTTTGCAATACGCCGTAAACTGTGCACAAGATACATTGCAGAATCATCAGATACAAAATCTGACCAGACTTTTTGAAGGAACAAATGCAAATAACGCAAATACGTTCCAATCGAAAAAAATCATGGTTGGAGACAAGACTATTGATATTCCACTTATAGCCTTGATATCCCATCATTATCTTGCAATGGATAATGTGCAGATAAAGTTCAAGGCGAAGGTCGGAAGCGTGGAATCACAGATTCCAGAAAACAACTTATTGTTATCCAGCCCACAAAGAGCCAATCTCCAGATGCAGATGAGCAACATAAAACCGGATGCGGATGATGTCATGGAGGTTTGCGTCAATTTTAAGGTTCAGGAGACTCCGGAGAGCATTTCCCGAATTATTGACGATTTTGTAAAAAACATCTAACAATTTTAAAATTCAAATGTTATGGCAGAAGAAATATTAAACCAAGGGCAACAAGAAAATGCGGAAAACTTGAATGAAAATGTAAGCGGACAGGCGAAAGAAATTATCTCCGCTGCATTGGAAGAGACTCAAAACAGAGAAACTTCTCCGGTTCTTAAAGCAGATTCAAACGTGACTGACAAATTCAAGGGGCTTCCCATGCGGGAACTTATTGCAGCTCCACTTATTGCAGCAGCCGAAGCACAACAGGAATTGGCAGCGACAGCATGGAATTTCTACCAGCAAATTGCATTTGATGGTAAAAGCGGCAATAAAGCGCGTATATTGGAATTCGATGTCGAAAGACCGATACAGCAGAATGAAAAAATGACAACAATAAAACAAACGGTAAAGGCTCCGTTTATAGGATTGGTGCCTATTCCTTCCCTGCTCATAGATCGCGTGGATGTCGATTTCCAGATGGAGGTTACCGATACGTCAAACGTAAAAAGCACTACCAACGCAGAAGTAGAGGCAAAAGCCTCTGCAAAACGTTGGTTTATAAATGCGGAAATCAGCGGCAAAGTCACGACCGCCCGTGAGAACACCCGCATGACCAACCAAACGGCAAAATACCAGATACATGTTTCGGCCAGCCAGCAACCACAGACCGAAGGTCTGTCAAAACTGATGGATATAATGGCTTCCTGTATCGAGCCTATAAATACAGAAAGCAGTAAATAGAGTATAAACATATAGAACGGGATGGATAAAGTCCCGTTCAAATTTGATAATAATTATTATGAAAACATAATAAATGCATCAAACATCTAAAAACAGCCATATGAAAATTTGTACATGGAATTCCCAAGGAAATCCTCTTAATGATGCTATTAAATTAAATATATTGAATCATCTATTAACAACAGAACAATGTAATGTCGTTATGATACAAGAATGTGGTAATTTCATACTGCCTGCACAACATAGTGGTAGATACCACTATGTTGTGGTAGAACATGCAGGTGCTTATAATTGTAGATGTAATACTTGTATCATTGCGGATTTGAATTTTGTAGCATCAATACATTATCTGATATCAGGAACAGGCCGATCTGCAATTTGTTTAAATTATAATGGATGTAACATTTATACCCTTCATTGCGAATCTGGGTCTGGTGCTGTAGGAGATATAAGAGATTTAGTACGTCATGCAGTATCTCCTTTCATCATTGGCGGAGATATGAATTCAACGCCAAGCGAATTATCAGAATATTTAAGAATAATGACCACAGGTACCAGGAGTAGGCCGGGAAATAGTGCTAATTTTGCTTGTTGTGGTATGCCAACACATTTTTCAGGTCGAGAATTAGATTATTTCCTTATCGATAGCAGATTACAGCTAAGAACATGTGTACTAAGATATCATATGATGGGTGGGGATCACTATCCTGTGATAT
>OFLY01001852.1_pt1 | contig 11487 bp, 9 predicted proteins | sample 1541161 | NCBI WGS metagenome assembly OFLY01 (sample SAMN04209247, study PRJEB22552) | human gut metagenome | biome: gut; material: feces | host: Homo sapiens | place: USA: Oklahoma | reverse complement strand
GAGCCGCTTCGCCTTGTCGTGCCCTGCATCGTTGCGGGCATAGGGTGCCGTCGCGGTGCGTGCGCCGAAGCGATCGGGGAGGCGTTTCTTCTCGCGTGCGGGCAGGCGGGCATCTTGCCTTCGGCCGTCCGCGAGGCGGCGACGATCGACGTGAAGGCGCACGAGGAGGGCCTGCTCGCCTTCTGCCGCGCGCGCAATATCCCGCTTGCGACGTATTCCGCAAAGGAGTTGTCGCAGGTCGAAGGCAGCGTTTCGCCATCTGATTTCGTGCGCGCGACGGTGGGGGTCGACAACGTGTGCGAGCGCGCGGCGCTCGTGGGCGGGGGCAAACTTATCTTCCCGAAGCTCGCTCACGGCGGCGTGACCGTCGCGTTTTCCAAGGCAACTATCGAACTTTCGTTTAAGGAGCGGTGATGGGAAAGATCTTCGTGGTGGGGATTGGCCCGGGCGGCCCCGACGGCATGACGATTGCGGCTCGGCGCGCGCTCGAGGCGGCCGACATCGTTGTGGGGTACACGAAATACGTGGAGCTCGCGCTCGCCACCGTGCCCGACGCGGCGCATCTCGCGACGCCGATGATGCATGAGGTCGAACGGTGCCGCCTGGCGCTTTCGCGCGCGCAGAGCGGAGAAGCCGTGGCGCTCGTGTGCAGCGGTGACGCGGGCGTGTACGGCATGGCGAGCCCCGTGCTGGAGCTTGCGGAGGACTACCCCGATGTAGACGTGGAAGTTATCGCCGGGGCCACCGCGGCTCAGAGCGGGTCGGCGGTGCTCGGCGCCCCGCTTGCCCACGACTTCGCGGTCGTGTCGCTCTCCGACCTGCTCACGCCGTGGGAGGTCATCGAGCGCAGGCTCGCCGCCGTGGCGAGCGCCGACTTCTGCATCTGCTTGTACAACCCGCGCAGCAGAAAGCGCGCCGACAGGCTCTTGCGCGCGGCGAAGATTATGCTCGAATGGAAGGCCCCCGACACGCTATGCGGCTGGGTTCGCAACATCGGGCGCGAGGGGCAGCAGTCGGGCATGTGCAGGCTCTCCGAGCTGGGGGAGCTCGATGCCGACATGTTCACCACCGTGTTCGTCGGCAATGCGGGCACGAAGCGCGTAGGCGGCCGTATGGTCACGCCGCGCGGGTATCGGGAGATTCCATGCGAAAGGTAACGATCATCGGGGCGGGGCCCGGAAACCCCGACTTGCTCTCGCGCGCGGCGCTCGACGCGATCGACATCGCCGACGTGGTCATCGGCGCTCATCGCGCGCTTGCCGGCATCGACGTGCCGCCCGACGTGGTGAGATGCGAGCTCGTAAAGACGGCGGACATCGTCGCCGCGCTCACCGATGCGGCGTCGTGGCAGCGCGCCGTGGTCGTGATGACGGGCGATGTGGGGCTGTTCAGCGGCGCGCGCCGCCTGGTGGAGGCGCTCTCCGGCGACGCGCGGGTGGACGTGCGCATCATTCCCGGCATAAGCTCAGCGTCGTATCTCGCCGCGCGCCTCGCGCGTCCATGGCAGGATTGGCGCTTTGCGAGTGCTCACGGCGTGGCGTGCGACATCGTGGCCGAGGCCGAGCGCGCAGGTGAGCTCTTCCTCGTCACGTCGGGCGGGGAAGACCCCTCGCGGCTTTCGGGCGAGCTTGTGCAGGCGGGCTTCGGGGACGCACACGTGACGGTGGCCGAGCGCCTGTCGTACCCCGACGAGCGCATCACCTGCGCGACCGCAAGTGAAATCGCAGGTCAGACGTTCGACGACTTGAACGTGATGCTTATCGAGTTCGCAGGCGGCGCCGCGAGCTCCCGCTGGCCGTACGCTTCCTCGGGCATTCCCGACGAGCTCTTCATCCGCGGCGACGTTCCCATGACCAAGCAGGAGGTTCGCGCCGTCGCGCTCGCGAAGCTGCGCCTTACCGCGACCGACACCGTGTGGGACGTCGGCGCCGGCACGGGGAGCGTGTCGATCGAGGCGGCGCTCGTCGCGCGAGCGGGCTCGGTATGGTCGGTGGAGCGCAACGCGGCCGGCGTGCGGCTCATCCGAGAGAACGCGGATGCATTCGGGTGCGGCAACGTGCATGCGGTCCCCGGTGTCGCCCCCGAAGCGCTCGCGATACTGCCCGTCCCCGACGCCGTGTTCGTCGGCGGGAGCGCGGGCGAGCTTCCCTCCATCGTGGAGGTGGCGCTCGAGAAGAACTCGCAGGTTCGCCTGTGCGTGCCATGCGTCACCGTTGAGACGCTCACCGAGGCGTGCGCGCTCCTCTCGGGTTCGCGCTTTAAGGGGTTCGAGGCGTGCCAGGTGTCGGCCGCCCGCGCCGAGGCTGTAGGCTCGCACCATCTTATGAAGGCGCAAAACCCCGTGTTCCTCGTCAGCGCGCGTGGTGCAGGTGGGGAAGGCGGCGCCCGGTGAGTACGTCCATCCCGCGCTTCATGGTCGCTGCGCCCTCGAGCGGGAGCGGCAAGACGGTCGTAACGTGCGCGCTCCTGCGCGCGCTCGCGCGCCGCGGCCTTGCATGCGCGGCCTTCAAATGCGGCCCCGACTACATTGACCCGCTCTTTCATCGCCGCGTCGTGGGTGCGCGCTCGGGCAACTTAGATGGTTTCTTCACCGACGCCCCGACGCTGCGCGCCCTGCTCGCACGCGGCGCCGCGGGCGCGGATGTCGCGGTGCTCGAGGGGGTCATGGGCTTCTACGACGGCATGGCGCCCGGCGTGGCCGACGCGAGCAGCTACCAGGTTGCGCGCGACACGGAAACGCCGGTCGTTTTAGTGGTGAACGGGCGCGGGGCGTCTTTATCGCTCGCCGCAGTAATCCGCGGCATCGCCGAGTTCCTGCCTTGTGCGAACGTGCGCGGCGTCGTGCTGAACAAGACGAGCGCCGCTGCCTGCGCCTACGCGAAGCCTGCGATCGAGAAGCACACGGGCGTCGCGGTTTTGGGTAATATCCCCGCCGACGAGGCGTTCTCGCTCGAAAGCCGGCATCTGGGGCTTGTGACCGCCGACGAAGTCAAGCAGCTCTCCGCGCGCATCGACAAGATGGCCGAGCTGGTGGAAAAGAGCGTCGACGTCGACCGCTTGCTCGAAATAGCGGCGACGGCACCCGATATCCGCGAGGATCCTTACCGGTTGGAGCCGATCGCGGGAGCGCGGCCCATCGTCGCCGTTGCGCGTGACGAGGCGTTCTCGTTCTACTACGAGGAGAACCTGCGCGCGCTCGAGGACCTGGGTTGCGAGCTGGCCTTTTTCAGCCCCCTGTGTGATAGCGAGTTGCCGCGGGGGACAAGCGCCCTCTATCTGGGGGGCGGCTACCCGGAGCTCCATGCGCGGCAGCTCTCCGAGAACGCGCCGATGCGCGAGGCGGTGCGGCGCGCGGTTGAATCCGGCATGCCGACGGTCGCCGAATGCGGTGGGTTTCTGTACCTGCAGCGCGAAATCTCCGATAGCGAGGGGCGGCGCTGGCCTGTTGTGGGCGCCCTTGTGGGCGCAAGCGAGAACGGGGGAAGGCTGTCACATTTCGGGTACGTGGAGCTCACTTCCCAACGCGACGGGCTCTACGGGCCGTGCGGCACACGCATCCGCGCGCACGAGTTCCACTACTGGCAGTCCACCTGCCCGGGCGGCGACTTCTGGGCGCAGAAGCCCCGGCGCGACAAGGGCTGGCCGTGCATGACGACCACCCCGTCCCTGGTTGCGGGCTTCCCGCATGTGTACTATCCTGCGAACCCCGACGTTGCGCGCGCGTTCGCGTCTGCCGCAGCGTCGTTCGCAGAGAGGAGACGGCATGGCTGAAGCAACCGAAACCGCGCTTGCCTGCATCCGCGAGGAAGTCGAGCGCGCGTTCTCGTCGGCGCCGGGCGCCGTGCTCGAAGCCGCGCTCTCCCGCATCGCGCCCGCAGACGAGTGCGCCCGCGCCGCCGCGTACGCCGCGTGGGACTCCATCGCGCACCCCTTGGGGGGATTGGGCGACTTTGAAGATGCCGTCGCGCGTATCGCCGCAGCTCAGGGGAGCGCCGAGGTGGCCGAGTTTCCCCGTGCGCTCGCAGTATTCTTCTCCGACAACGGGGTCGTTGCCGAAGGCGTGTCGCAAAGCGGACAAGACGTGACGCGAGCCGTCGCGCGCAACATGTGCGAGGGAGCCACGAGCGCCTGCCGCATGGCGGCGTTCGCGGGTGCCGAGGTCGTGCCCGTCGACGTGGGTATGGCCCGGGGCATAGAAGACGCGCGCATGGTACGCGCGAACGTGCGGCGGGGGAGCGGCAACATCGCGCACGGCTCCGCCATGTCTCGCGATGGGGCCGTGCGCGCGATCGAGGTCGGAATCGCCGTCGCGTGCGGGCTTGCCCGCGCCGGCGTGCGCCTTCTCGCCGCGGGCGAGATGGGCATCGGCAACACGACCACCTCGGCGGCGGTGGCTGCAGTGCTCATCCGGGCGGACGCGCGGAGCCTCGTCGGGCGCGGCGCGGGGCTCTCGGACGCCTCGCTCGCGCGCAAGCGCGACGTGGTCGAGCGCGCTATCGACGCGAACTCGCCCGATCCCGCCGACCCGATCGACGTGCTCTCGAAGGTGGGCGGCTTCGACATCGCGGCGATGTGCGGCTTCTACCTGGGGGCCGCAGCCTCGAAGGTGCCGGCGCTCCTCGACGGGGTCATATCCTGCACGGCGGCCCTGTGCGCGGTGCGCCTTTGCCCCAACGCCTTGGGCTACCTCGTGGGCACCCACGCATCGAGCGAACCCGCAAGCCAGGAGCTCCTTCGCGAGCTCGGCATAAAGGCACCCCTCGACGCAGGCATGCACTTGGGCGAGGGCGCGGGCGCCATGGCGTATCTGCCCCTTCTGGATTCGGCGCTGCGCGTGTACCGGGATGGGAAGACGTTCACGGCGACTGGCATGGCTGCTTATGAGCATTTCGAGGCCGGGAAATGACGGTAACGCTCGTCATCGGCGCCGCCGCGAGCGGCAAGAGCGCCTACGCCGAGTCCCTGTGCCTCGGGCACGACGGCCCCCGCGTGTACCTGGCAACGATGGAGCCCTGCGGGGAAGAGGGCGCCCGCCGCATCGCGCGCCATCGGGCGCTGCGCGAGGGCAAGGGGTTTTCCACCCTCGAACGCACGCGTGACGTGGGCGCCGCAGTGCCCGGGCTTCCGCGCGGCTGCACGCTTCTTTTGGAGGACGTGGGCAACCTGGTTGCGAACGAGCTCTTCGCGGAAGGCGGCTTGTCTTCACGTGACCCCGACGCTGCGGCGCGCGAGGTGCTCGGAGGCATCGAACGGCTCGCTCAGGCCGCTGCGTATACGGTGGTGGTCACCGTCGACGTGTTCGCCGATGGGATGCGCTACGATGAGGGGACCGAGGCATGGAGGCGCGCGCTCGCGCGTGTGAACGCGGGCGTGGCGGCGCTGGCCGACCGCGCAGTCGAAGTGGTATGCGGGATTCCCGTGTGGATGAAAGGCGAAGGACCTACAAGGTGAAGATAGCAGAGGCAATCGGCGCGGCGTTCGGAACGTTCTCGCGCATCCCCGTCCCGAAATCGGCCTGGACCGATTTCGGATCAACCCATGCGCTTGCCGCGTTTCCCCTGGTGGGCCTTGCGGAAGGCTTCCTCATGACGGCGTGGGGACACGTGGCGAACCTGCTCGGCGTGCCCGCGACCATCGTCGCGGCCGTGCTCGTGGTGCTGCCTGTGGCGGTGACGGGAGGCATCCACCTAGACGGGCTCTGCGACACCTCCGATGCGCTTGCAAGTTGGGCCCCTCGCGAGCGAAAGCTCGAGATCATGCACGACCCGCGGGCGGGCGCCTTCGGGGTCATCGGTGTTGTTGTGTACCTTATTCTGCAGTTTTCCCTGTTCACCGCGCTGCCGCTTACGGCGGGAGCGTTCCTCGCGCTTCTGTGCTCGCTCGTGTTCTCCCGCGCGCTTTCGGGGCTCGCCGTTGAATGCTGGCCTGCCGCGCGGGCGGACGGCATGGCCGTGGGGCTCTCGCCTGCGAAGATGCGCGCGGCGATCGTCATACCGCTTTGCGCTTTCGCTGCGGCTTCGGCTGCAGGGATGGTCGCGTGCGCTCAGGCCGTCGGCGCCCTTATGGCGGTGGCGGGGCTTTTGGCGCTCGCGTGGTACCGCCATGTTGCCCTGTCCCGATTCGGCGGGGTGACGGGGGATTTGGCCGGATGGTTTCTGCAATGGGCCGAGCTCGCGATGCTTGCCATGCTGGTGGCGGGGGGCATGCTCCTATGATGCTCGTGGTAGGTGGCGCGCATTCGGGGAAGAGGACCTTCGTGCGCGAAAAGCTCGGGTTCGCGGCGGACGATTTCGTCGACGCGGCGCAGCTTGCGGAGGACGGCGTGCCCGCGGCTTTTGCCGGCCGCGTTGCGTACCGTGCTGAGGAACTCGTACGCGCGCTCGACGCTGACCGGGCCCTCGAGCGGCTGATCGGCTTCGACGTAGTGATTCTGCCCTTGGTCGGCTCGGGGGTCGTCCCCATGCGTGCGGAAGACGCCCAATGGCGCGAGCGCGCGGGGCGCCTGGGATGCGCGCTCGCTGCGCGCGCCGACATCGTCGTGCGAATGACGTGCGGGATTCCCCAGGTCATCAAAGGAAACCTTTCCGATGCGCCTCGAGGGACGCAGCGCGCGGGCGCGCCTTTGGAAGTCGTCTTCGTGCGCCATGGTGCCACGGCGGGCACGGAAGACCATCGCTACAGCGGGGCGGGCACCGACGAGCCCCTGTCGAGCGCGGGCGAGCGCGCTTTGCGCGACCTCGCGTGCGATCGTGACGTGTTCCGTGTTATCACGAGCGGCATGGCCCGCACCGACCAGACGGCGCGCATCCTCTTCCCGAACGCGGAGCTTATGGCGTGCCTCGGTCTGCGCGAGATGGATTTCGGCGACTTCGAGGGGCGAAACGCCGCCGAGCTTAAAGAGGATGTGCGCTACCGCGCCTGGGTAGACTCCTGGTGCGAGACGCGCTGCCCGCATGGCGAGGGCAAGAGCGATTTTACCCGCCGCGTCGTCGCGGCGTTTAAGGAGGCGTGCGAATCGGAGCGCGCCCAGGGGAGTGGGCGCGCCGTCTTCGTCGTTCACGCGGGTACCGTGAAAGCGCTGCTCTCCGAGCTAGCTGTCCCGAAAATGGGATATTTCGACGTGCATACCGAGCCGGGCGGCGCATGGGCCGCCACCTGGGATGGGCGCTGCCTTCGCGACGTTCGCCCCGCTTCGGGGGGCGATGCCCGGTGATGACGATTCTTGCCGTCGCCGCCGGGTTCGCGGCCGACCTTGCCTTCGGCGACCCGCGCTGGCTTCCCCATCCCGTCGTCGCCATGGGGCGCGCGATCACGTGGGCCGAAGGCCGCCTGCGGGGCGCATTCCCGCAAACGTCCGCGGGCACGCGCGCCGCAGGGCTTGTGCTCGCCGTGGCGCTTCCGCTTGCGTGTGGGCTTTTGACCTGGGGAATCCTGCATCTTTGCGGCATGGTTCACCCCGGCTTGCGCTTCGTGGCCGAGGCATGGGCGAGCTATCAGATTCTCGCGGCATGCGAGCTGCGCCGCCAGAGCCTGGCCGTGGCCCGCGCGTTCTCGAAGGGCGGCCTTGTCGCGGCGCGCGAAGCCGTCGGGCTCATCGTGGGACGCGATACGTCTGTTCTCGACGAGCAGGGCGTTGCGCGCGCCGCCGTGGAAACGGTGGCGGAGAACGCGAGCGACGGCGTCATCGCGCCGCTTTTCTACCTTATGATCGGGGGTGCGCCCTTGGGCATGGCGTACAAGGCGGTGAACACGCTCGACAGCATGGTGGGCTACAAAAACTCGCGTTACATCGACTTCGGCTGCGCCTCGGCGCGCCTCGACGATGCGGCGAACTGGATTCCCTCGCGCTTATCGGCCCTGCTCATGATCGCCGTGTGCCCGATCGTCGGGCTCGACGCGCGCGGGGCGGCGCGCATCTGGCGCCGCGACAGGCGTCGCCATGCGAGCCCGAACGCGGCGCAGACCGAGTCAGCGTGTGCGGGCGCGCTCGGGCTGCGTCTGGCAGGACCCGCGGTGTATTTCGGCAAGCTCGTTGAGAAACCGACGATAGGCGACGCGTTCCGCGAAATCGAGTGGGGCGACATCGCCCGGGCGACAAGGCTCATGCTCGCCGCGTCCGTATGCGCGCTCGTCGTCTTCGGTGCCGCGCGTGCGGCGGTCGTGCTCGCCGTGGGGGCGATGGCATGAGGGAAGACCACGCCGCGCCCCGGGCTTCCGGGGGAATCCTGCGCGCCCGTGCGCATGGGGGTAGCACGCAATCGCTCGGCATCGCTTGCGAAGGGGGCGCCTCCGATCTCATTGACTTCTCGGTGAACGTGAATCCGGCAGGCCCCTCGCCGCGCGCCGTCGCCGCAGCTTGCAAGGCGCTTTCTCGAATCGACGCCTACCCCGATAGGGAAAGCCTCGCCCTCGTTCGCGCCCTAGCGCGCGCCCAGGGCATACCCGAAGATACTATCGTCTGCGGCGCGGGCGCGTCCGACATCATCTGGCGGCTCGCCGCGGCGGTGCGCCCGAAACGCATCGTCGTGTGCGCGCCGACGTTCTCTGAATATGCGGAGGCGGCATCGTACTACGGCGCATGCGTGCAGGAGTTCCCGCTCTCCGAAGCGGATGACTTCGACGTGCCCGCCTCCTTCGCCCGCGCGATCGAGGGGCCGGGAGACGTGGCGTACCTCTGCAATCCGAACAACCCGACGGGGCGCCTCGTCGACCCCCGCGTGATCGATGCCGCGGCTTGCCGCTGCGAGCAGGTGGGCGCACTGCTCGTCGTGGACGAGTGCTTCCTCGGATTTGCGCCCGACGCCCGCGAAAGGAGCGTGGCCGCACGCGCCGCGTGTTCGCACCATGTGGCCGTGCTCTCCGCGTTCACCAAGCTCTACGGAATGGCGGGGTTGCGGTTGGGATATCTGATCAGCGGAAACACCCAACTCATCGAGGGGATTCGCCGGGCGGGGCAGGCGTGGCCCGTCTCCTCGGTCGCCGAGGCCGCGGGCATCGCCGCCCTTGAAGACGTCGAATACGTCTCGCGCACGCGCGATGTATTGGCGGGCGAGCGAGCGTGGCTTTCCCACGAGCTCTCCTCGCTCGGGCTTTCCGTCGTGCCGTCGGATGCTAACTTCCTTTTAGTCCGCACGCCGGCGAAAGACATCCCCGAGCGTCTGTATAAACAGGGGGTTTTGGTCCGCACGTGCGACTCGTTTTCGGTACTGTCCCGTTTCTGGTGCCGCGTCGCGGTGCGCACGCGCAAGGAGAATGCCCGGCTTGCGATGGCGTTCAGCCGCGCGCTTCGGGCGGAAGGCGCATCGGGCGAAGGCGAACCCGTCGAACGGGGCGGCGCTTCTTGCAGCGGCGCTATGGCGGGCGCGGATGGCCGAGGTTCGGCGAAGGAGGTCGATACCCGTGGGTAGGGCGAAGCCCATCATGATCCAGGGCACCATGTCGAACGCGGGGAAGAGCCTGCTTGCGGCGGGGCTGTGCCGTGTGCTTTCGCAGGACGGCCTGCGCGTGGCTCCCTTCAAGAGCCAGAACATGGCGCTCAACAGCGGTGTCACGGCCGACGGGCTCGAGATGGGGCGCGCCCAGATCATGCAGGCCGAGGCGTGCGGCATCGCGCCCGACGTGCGCATGAACCCCATCCTGCTCAAGCCCGAAAGCGACCACCGAAGCCAGCTCATCGTGGCCGGCAAGGCGCAGGGAGCCTTCGCTGCGAGGGACTACTTCGCGCGAAAGAAGGCGCTCATGCCGCAGATTTTGGAGGCGTTCGATTCGCTCGCGGAGGAAAACGACGTCATCGTCATCGAGGGCGCCGGCAGCCCCGTCGAAATCAACCTTGCCGAAAACGACATCGTCAACATGGGGCTCGCGCGCGCCGTGTCCTCCCCCGTGCTGCTCGCGGGCGACATCGACCCAGGCGGGGTGTTTGCCCAGCTCTACGGCACGGTCGCGCTCTTTGCACCCGAGGACCGCGCGCTTTTGCGGGGGCTTGTGGTGAACAAGTTCCGCGGCGATGTGGAAATCCTGCGCCCGGGTTTGGCCCCGCTCGAGAAGATGTGCGGGGTTCCCGTCGTGGGGGTCGTGCCGTATCTTACGCTCGACCTGGACGACGAGGACTCGCTTGCGCCGCGCCTATCTGCCCGCGAGGCGCGCGGCGTCATCGACGTCGCCGTCGTGCGCCTTCCGCATCTGTCGAACTTCACCGACTTCGACCCGCTTTCGCGCGTTCCCGGCGTGGGCGTGCGCTATGTTTCCTCGACGACCGATCTGGGCCGACCCGACCTGGTGGTGCTCCCAGGCTCGAAGACCACGCTCGACGACGCACGCTGGCTTGCGGATAGTGGCATCGGAGCCTGTGTACGCGCGCTTTCGGGCGCGGGCACGCCGGTGCTCGGCATATGCGGAGGCTACCAGCTTTTGGGAGACGAGCTTTCCGACCCGCACGGCAGGGAAGGCGCTGGCACCGCGCGCGGGCTCGGGCTCATCCCTGCAAGTACGGTGTTCAAGGAGGAAAAGCGCCTCGCCCAGTCGAAGCTTCGCATCACGGGCGCCCAAGGCGCGTTCTCGGTGTGGAACGGCATGACGGCTCGCGGGTACGAGATTCACGACGGCGAAACGACCGTCTCCTGCGCCCCTGCGGGCACGATTGGCGGCAAACCAGAAGGCGCGGCCTGCGGAAACGTGTTCGGAACCTATCTCCACGGCCTGTTCGACGAACCGGGGGTGGCGCTTGCCCTCGCGCGCTCGCTTGCGCGCATGCGCGGCCTGCCCGAGAGCGTCGTGGGTGCTGCGGGCGCGGCGTCCGCGGCCGATCACCGTGCGCGCGAGTTCGACCGCCTGGCCGACGGCGTGCGCGGGGCGCTCGACATGGAGTATGTCTACCGCATTATCGAGGAGGGCGTATGATCCACGTGTATCATGGCGACGGCAAAGGCAAGACCACGGCGGCGATGGGCCTCGCCCTTCGCATGCTCGCCGCAGGCCGCCACGTCGTCGTCGTGCAATTCCTGAAAGACGGCGATAGCGGGGAGGCGCGCCTGCTCGCCGAGCATTTCGGCGTGCCCGTGTTCGCGGGGAAGGTGTCGGACAAGTTTACCTGGTCGATGACGTCGGAAGAACTTGCCGCTACGTGCGAGCTGCACGATGGGAACCTCGCTTCCGCGCTCGCCGAGCTCGAGGGCGCGCAGGAGGGGCTGCTCGTGCTCGACGAGGCGCTCGACGCGCTTTCGAAAGGGCTTGTCGACGAGGCTCTCGTGGACCGCGCGCTCGATATGTCCGCGCGCGGCGTCGAAGTAGCGCTCACCGGGCGCGCGCCTTCCCGCAAGATCGTGGAGAAGGCCGACTACATAACCGAGATGCGGTGCGAGAAACACCCCTATGCTCAGGGGATATGTGCAAGGGAAGGAGTGGAGTACTAGATGGATTCCAAGGAGATGTCGCCCGGCGACATCGAGCGGCGCAGCTTTGAGATCATCACCGAAGAGCTTGGCGGCC
>OFLY01001846.1_pt1 | contig 11503 bp, 9 predicted proteins | sample 1541161 | NCBI WGS metagenome assembly OFLY01 (sample SAMN04209247, study PRJEB22552) | human gut metagenome | biome: gut; material: feces | host: Homo sapiens | place: USA: Oklahoma | reverse complement strand
CACCAACTTTCTCATATATAGTATGTCAGAATTTGAGATTGGTTGATTTTTCTGTAGAATATTTTTTAAAAAGTCGGACAGAAAGCACTTCCTTTTTGCTGTAGCCAGCGAGTTCGGACAATGTTTCTACCCCTCCCTTGTGTAAGCTTCTTTTTGTATTTCCTGCATCTGTCCATATTCTCGGACATCTTTCCGAAGTTTTTTGTATTCTGGCAGCAGGCAGGCACAGCATTTATATTGATAAAGTTTCCGCAGACTGTATCTTCTCCGTTGGCCTATGTAGTTGCTGCTGACTCCCATCTCTTCTGCAATTCGGGTCAAGTTTTTCTTTTTCCCATCTTCCAGACCGTAATACTGGCTTAGTATAAAATAATCCCTTTCATTCAATGTGTTTTTAACCTCTTCGATGAAATCTTTCTGGCATTCCTTGTTGACTAAAAGATATCTGCCATCTTCTCCAACCTGTAGGACATCCTTTGCCAACTTTTCAGCAGGAGTTTCCACATCTCCCAACAGGTTTTTGATATCTTCATCGGAAAACACATGTGAATATTTCAGATATTTTTTAAAACAGGAATTTAATTCATGGCTTAATCCCTGTGCGGTAAGTCCTAACGCCTCTGCCGCTTCCCTCTGTGAGAGTTTCCCATCTAGGATATCTCCCATGAATCTGGATAGTTGATCCAATGTTTCTTTACATTTTTCTACTCTTTCTCGGTTCTGTAGTTTTCTTCCTGTTCTCATTCCATTCTCCTTTCTCCTTTATGTTCTTTTTTTTCTGTAGAAAGATTTTTATAAGCAAAAAAGCCACTAGCTGCTACTAATGACTCTTATATTGGCGACACAAAAAACTATTTAAGATACACCATTTGGATTTCTCCACCTACCGGATTATATGGCATAAATTCATTTCCAAGCTTAATAGCTGTTTGCATTAATAACTCCGCTTTCTTCTTTAATTCCCCTTCTGTCCAGTTCATATTGATAGAGAAATTTCGTGGTAGCATATCTATTGCACCCGCAGCTCTGCATCCAGAAGGAGAACAGTCTGAAAAATTCATGTTGATATCTCCAGCCGTAATGGTGTATCCTTCAATGATATAGGAGTAATTATCTTTGTAATACTGGCTATTAAGGCGAAACCCAACGATAAAATAATATTCTTCTTCACAATCTCTTTTGAGATGATATTGAAATTCCTTTAATACAGCCCCAAAATCATCAGGATATCGTTCGACCAGACTTTTTAATACATCTTCGATACGTACCGTAACATCTATATGTAGCATATTCACTCCCCATGTTCCCAGTATATAGTTGTTTCCTTTAAAGATTTTTTGAACATTACGCCCATATTCTTCTTCCATGCCGTTAGAAATCGTACTCTTTGAATCAGAAACGGCTACCAATCCGTTTTGATTTTTCATCATCAGAATTAAACTCATATCGTTCTCCTTTTTTCTTTTAATTATAGGAGAAAAATCACCTTTTTTCAATCCAACAATATCATTTCCATTTTCTATCAGTAATGCAGGAGACCATATTTTATCTTCACAAATCAGATGTCCCAGTCCTGATTTTCTTAACGATTCTAAGTCGAATGAAGAATATGATAAATTATCATGTTTCTCTAGCCATTGAGATGATTGTTTTTTTTGGCACATTATATAATTCCTCCTGTAGCACTTTTTTGTTATCAGATGATAAATCTTTTCTCATATTTATAGTATGTCAGAATTTAAGTTTGCCCGGCGCACAATAAAAATGCACCCGATGTATCATCGAGTGCATCTTCTCATTCATAGAAATCTCTTGTATTCGATTTTTCTGTGTAACTCTTTTTTTTATCTTTTATGGACGAGAAGACCCAGTCGTAGCTATGCTAAGGCTGGGATGAATCGTCCAGCTGGTGTTAAGACAGCTCACTTTTGCGGACATACTTCCTCTTAGGCTGTCCCTGCTTCTTGATATACTCTTCGATTACTTCCAGATTTGCTCCTCCAGTACTGCCAAGATAATAGCTGTCTGTCCAAAAAGAATCTCCCCACAGATATTCTTTAAGCTGCTCCTTATATTTCTTACGTACCTGTCTTGCACTGACCTGTTTCATCAGTCCGATATATCTTGCCAGCTCCTTATCCGGTGGCAGGCTGAACAGCAGGTGCAGATGATCCCTGTCTGCTTTTCCCTCGATAAGTTCTCCGCCCCATCCTTCCAGGAGATGACGCATCTCGTCTAACAAAAAATCTGCGATCTCATCTGTAATACACGGCTTACGGTATTTTACAACAAAAACAGCGTGATAGGATAAACTCCATACACGGTGGCGTTCTCTTCTGATCTTCATGATCCTTGATCTCCTTCCACGAAAATATGTTCTATTGATATTGATAAGTTATCTGTTTTGTGCTATAATTATAGCATAAATAAAGCATATTTACAATCGTATGGTTAACTGGAAAGGAGTAAGACTATGGAGTATAAAAGTACATTCACAATCCCATCTGCAAGGATATATATGGATGAATTATCTTCTGTAGAGCAGGATATGGTCCGGCTGACTTTTCTCCGGTATAACCGCATGAAGGAATGGTACTATAACCAGTCTTATAATGAAAAATATCTGGGGATTCCTTTTGCCGTAGATGGCAAGACAGAGACCGCTCTTCTCAAAGAACATTACCGTGTCTTGTACGGAGGAAAGCTGTCTGATTATTATGTCACATCCTTGTTTTCTTCTGTCAATGGAATGAGGAAATCCCAGAAGGAATTATTAAAGCTTGCGGAGCAGGAACGGATGCAGCGGCAGGAGAACCGCCGGGAGAAAGCAGATTCCTTAAAAGAACGCCTTGTGCGGATGCAGGCAGGGAAAGACTGGCTGAAAGCCTTTGGGCGGTATCTTGCTGGGAAAGGAACAGAGCCAAAAGCCCCGTCTGTACAAAAGCAGGGATTCTCTTATTCTGGCGGAAAACTTTTCTATCGTGGGAAAAAGAACCAACTCATGGAAGAAGATCCTTTTGTCTATGAACGGGAACTGGAGAAACGGATCCGGCAGACAAAAGCCCGTATCGCACAGATCGAAGACAAGATCCGCCGGACAGATGAAAAAGCTGGCAGGATTCCTTCCCGCATCACATTCGGTTCTAAGAAACAGTACAAGAAGAAAGATACCCTTTCCCTTACGGGAAAAGAATTAAGGGCATGGCACCAGGAGCGTGACTTTGCAAGAAACCGTATCGTAAACTTCTCCGGTCGTGCTGTTTCCCCAGATGGGAATTACCTCTGTAAATATGATGCAGAGGGGCACACTCTGGAAGTAACAATGATCAATGGAGAGAAGATCCTGTTCCATGAAGTTCATTTTCCTTACCGTGGAGAAGAACTGGCACAGTACCTTAAAGAACGGAAAGGCTCTGTTGGCTATATGATGGAGCGCAAGAAAGACGGGAACGGCAGGGAATATCTTATCTTTAAGGCAGCCCTGACGGTGAAAAAAGACTATCTTAACTACAGTACATCTGATGGAGTCCTTGCTTACGACTTTAATTATGACCATATCGCATGGGCAGATGTTTCGTCAGATGGAAACCTCATCAAAGCAGGGGTGATCCCGTTTACACTGGACGGGCTGTCGTCCGGTCATGCAAAAGAAATCTTAGGCGTGGCAGTAAAGAAGCTGGTATCCCTTGCTGTAGACAGGAAGAAACCGATCGTCCGGGAAGACCTTGATTTTGTAAGGAAGAAGGCACAGATGGAATACCGGGAAAAGAGGCAGAACCGGAAGCTTTCCGCCCTTACCTACAGTAAGGCGATCGCTATGGTGGAGGCAAGGGCATTCCGGGAAGATACCGCTGTACTTAAAGTAAACCCGGCGTATACCAGCCTTATCGCTAAAGTAAAATACATGAAACTAAAGAATCTGTCTATCCATTGTGCCGCAGCTTATGTAATCGGGCGCAGGGGGATGGGATTTTTAGAAAAACTACCATCTTACCTCAACTGTCTTGTGCCAAAGACACAGAAAAACCGCTGGAGAACCGTCTTTACCCACGCAAAAAAGGCAGGTCCTTCCTACTTTCGGAAGAATCTGCCTGTATGGGATAAATGGAAACAATTTGATGCCAATGTACATAACTATAACGAAAACTATTCCTTGTGGAAAGAATCCTATTCCATGCAATAAAACTTTGTAACTGTTCACTTATATATGTCACTGAAAACATGGAGCCTGCTGTACCGCTCTCTTGTTTTTCCCCAAGGTTAGGGGACTGGCGGGAAACGGATGGATGCGGCAGGCTCCCAACAGGAGGAAGCAGATGCTGCAGAGCCGGAAAGCCTGACCCATGCCAAAACAGGCACACCTGTTAAAGTTGGTGATGGTTGGTCTGGACCCATAGACACGAGCTAAATCTTGTAAACCCCGTAGATTGTAAAGCCGGGGGTTCTCTCTGAAAAAAGATTGCCCTGCAATTTTCTTTTCAGACCGAATCCATGTCGTAACTATCGTAGATAGTTAAGGCATGGTAGTTCAATAGATAAATTTCTCGAAACAATGACTATTGTTTATGCCTCCTTCTCGTCAATAATTGTTTCTGTGATTAAAATGATTTTTCAACCACCAAACAAAAAAAAGACTCATACCCCAATCTAAGTACGAGCCTTTTCTCATGCAATCACTATCTATTTTTTTTCTCTGTTGTCTGCGTTGTTTCTTCGGCTGCCTCAGAAGAGCTTTCTGTTGCTTCTTCCGGTGCCCCCTCTTCCGATGTATCAGCTGCCTGTCCTTTCGATACTTTTATCTTGCAGGAAAACGTATTTCCCTTTACAGTTCCTTTTATAACCGTTTCTCCTTCTTTCACACCAGTAATATTCCCATTTCCATCTACCTTGGCAATTTTTTCATCTTCGGACCGCCACGTTGGGCTGATACCATCTGGAAGACCTGTGATCATAACAGAAGTTTCTTCTCCTTCCATAACCTCGGTAGATGTTGGCTGGATCTGTGCAACGTAAAGTGTCGTGTCAAAGGATTTTCCATGTGATTCTACTGTCATACTGGTCTGCCCCTCAGATATTCCTGTAATTTTCCCGGAAGCTTCTGAAGCAACTGCTGTATCTTCAATGATATATTTTGCATCGTTACCAAGATAATCCATTTTAAATTTTTGTGTAGAACCCAATGGAATAATATAACTATTGGCAATATCCATAACATAAACTGTACAAGACATACTCTGACCTGCTCCAGCTAATGTGATGTTGGCTTTTCCTGCATTCTTCGCCGTGATAGCTCCTTTTTCATCTACAGTAGCGACCTTTGTGTTATCGCTTGTGAAATGAAGCCCATTTGTACTGCTTAACCCTGTGATATTTAACTGGATACTCTCGTCTTTCTTTAAGTATGCTTCTGATTTATCAAGTCCTGCAACTGTAACATTTAAAAACAATGGAGTATTGTTACCGATATTACATGTAACGCGGACATCACCGGCAGATAATCCTTTCAATTTTCCATTCTGATCAATTGAGGCAATGTTTTCATCATCTACACTCCATGACTTTACTTTGTCTCTTACTGCATCACTGATCTTTAATTGATGCTCTGTATTCGAAAAAATAATAGAGCTGTCTATAGAGATACCAACTACCTGCACTCTTGTGGAAAACTTTTTACCATTATCTTTTCCTGTTATCGTTGCTTCTCCTTCTTTTAAAGTTTCGATCGAACCATTCGGGCTTACCGTAAGAACCCCTTTATCAGAACTTTCCCATTTTACAGTATCGTTACCCGTACCAACTGCCTGCGACTGATATGTATATCCAGCAGAAAGAATGAGATTATCCTCTTTAAAACCTGGTACATGAATCTCACAATAGAAAGTACGAAATAAAGCTGAGATTTTCACCGTGTAAACACCCGGTTTTGTCGCTTTAACTTTACCATTGCTGCTTACTTTTATGTTTTCATCTTCACTTTGAAAAGATGCAACATGATCAAGGATAGGATTTGTAAGAGAAAGGGTGCCGGATTCATTTGGTAAGAGTATGAGCTGGTCATCTTTGGGTTTTCCAAGTAGTAATGCAGCAAAAAACAAGGAGAACACAAAGGCAGTAGCAAATCCAATATAAAGTTTCTGTTTAAAGGTTTTTTGTTTTTTTTGTTTTTTCTCTTTTATTTTAGGAGGTTTAGGCTGCCTTGCAGTCGGTTTCCTTTTGGTTTTCTTTGCCTCTTTAAATTCTGGAATAGGGGCTTCTAAACGATTATTGATAGAATTTTTTTTCTTAAACATAACTTTCTCCTTTTTATGTTGAACATGTTCTAAGACAACATTGTATATCCCGAGGATATCTCACCTAAAACGGCTTTCAATCCGGAATGGTTGACATGTATGACCGGAATACCAGCTGACTTACACATAGACTTTGTTTTGTTATATAAAGTGTGGCTTACAAAAGATGTAAACACAAACATCGCTTTACAGGTAGACAGGTCCAAAATCTTGGGCACTTCCTTATCGTTAAAGATAAAGCGGCTGTTAGGGAAAAGGAAACGTAACTTGTCCACGGTAGAATAATGTCCTCCAACAAACAGAAAAGGTAAAGAATAATCAATGCTAGAAGAAGTCGTACCATTTTTTTCTCTGTTCCGTTCCGAAAATAGCTGTTCTAAGAGATGATTTTCTTCTATAAGCTGAGCATTTTTCTCTGTAAGCTTATCCTTCTCCCAAGAGATCTTTTTTAATCTTGTATAAACCTGTTCTAACTCCCGTTGTATATCACCAATCTTCTCATCTTCTCCCGTTGTCTGCGAAAAACTTTGTTCTAGTTGACGTTTATAAGATAGATTATCTTTTTTTAGCTGCGTACAAAGGGCTGTAAGAGAGGTAACTTGTTGGTTAAGAGAAGCTATCTCTTGTTTATCTTCAGCTATACTCTCTCTGAAGGCGGCTTTGGAACAATTGGTCTCCTGTCCATTAGATGATACATAGTAATAAAGCAGGTCAAGGATATACCCAGTCAATTGGTAAGAAAGAAGTTCCATTGCGGAGCTGTCTTTATCTATATCAAAAGCGGAAGTAAATAGAAAATCCTGCATAGTAGACCGTCCGCTATAGAAACAGTGAACCAGCCACCAGTCAATCTGATGAAAGAGATAGCGAGAGAAATCTATATAGAAAGCTTCCGAGATCTCAAAGGCCTTATCATCGGTATAGTTCAGAGAAGCTTCATAAAGTTCATTAGCAAGAACAAGCATAGCAGGAAGACAGTCCGAAGGATAAAGATTAAAGAAGTCGGGCTGACAACGGATATAAAGAAATTTACCCATATTCCCTAGTAGTTGCTGGAAAAATTCTTTTGGGGATAGGATAGTATCAAAGCAGTAAGAGGACAGCTCCCGAAAACGTTTTTTGCGATAAGACTTATAGACTTTAGATTGCAAAAAGTCCATAGATATGGCTGTACCAACCAGATTCTGTTCAGAAGATGCAGCATAAAAGTGAGCAGAAGGCAAAAAAGAAACGGGATGCTGAATACTGCTAAGTACAGATGATGCACGTTGTAAAGTTTCAGAGGGGGACAGTGTAGAGTCCCTAGTAAAAATAGTGTCCATAATACACACTCCTTTCGTAATGTAGTCTGTAAGAACTTTCATAGATAGTATGAAAGAATATGCCATAGGGCAGTTTTTCTGTACAAAAAGATAATGGATACAAGAAAAGAGCCTATACACCACCAACTACAGACCCCAAAAGAAAACAGATCAAGGGACCAAATATAAACATCAATTATATATGCACGATGGAATATTGTTTTAATCCCCAGCCATCCCACAACCTAAAAATGACAGAAATCTGGGCTGATGTGATGAGCAGGTCTCCTTATCATCTTTGGTAATTGGAAATATCCTGTGTTGGCGTGAAATTACTATACGACAAAAAGCCCCAGATATCTCTGTGGCACTAATTTGTTACAATTCAGGGAATTATATTACTTTATTTTATTCTACAATTTTGTAGCATGAGAATGATTATATTCCTCACAGTTGTTTTGGATCACGTATTGGAATTCTTCTTCCCCCATAAGTAAAAATTCTTGATCTGGCTCCTGTGCAAATTCTGCTTTCGTTCGCTCATATTTTTTCCTGCTTTCTTTTAACTCAGCAAGTCTTTCCATTGTTTTTGCAAATTCCGGATCTTCGGCAGCTAATCGTTTTAATTTTTCTTCTGATCTAACTTCTTTTTTACATTTTTTCTTTGCTTTCTGACATAGAATCGTTACAGCTTTTTTAATCCCTGTTTTTTTCTTTGTGATTCCTGCTGCTTTTAATATCTTTGATACAGTTGACTGTGCACAGCCAACGAGTTCTGCAATTTTCTCCTGCAGGACTCCTTTTGCAAATAATTCGATAATCTTAATATCTCTTTTTTCTTTCATTTTTCTTCTTTTCTGTCCACGCTCTCTGGCTTTTTGTCTTTCTTCATAGCAATGTACATTAGCAGGATAAAATCCTAATGCTTTTTGTTCTTCATCATCTATCCCAAGATATCCTATGATTGTTTCATTCCTGTATCTATACTTTTTACGCATTGCTGTTGACATATAACTACGCAGCTCTTTTTCCGGTAAAGGATTTTTAAAGGAATTATTGAGCGCAACAACACGATTCCATGCCTCATCTTCTGGTGTATCATTTGATAAATAAGCAGATAAGACAATGAGACAATATAAATCACGGTAACCATCTTCCATTTCACCCGCAGACCTTCGTAATTCAATCAGGCTGCGAATCATGTTGTCAATATGATTTCCATAATTATTTTTTCGAAACACAGGATTTCCTTGTTTCTTCTTTTTTTTATATTTTATGTAAGGTTTTCCTGTTGCTGGATGTAATGCGAAATATAATTTGGCAGCATCTAATTTATTATCATGCAATATCCAGAAATCTCCATATGTTTTTGATCTTGTATTCCATGTTCCAGGCAAGCGAAAAAGCCCTGACATCTTTTTTGATGCAGAGATATCTAACAATACATATTCTTTTAATTCTGGATCTGCAGAGTTGATTTCTTTTTCGAGTGCAGTAAAAAGATATTCCTGTATTCCCTTATATATATATTTTAATTTCTTTGCACTTAACGGCTTGATTGTCCACCATAACTGTATTCCCCGGCCAGTATGTACAACTGTGTTGGGACAAGGCAATCCAATAGGTTTTTTTACAAAAATAAGATATAACAATGCATCCAAACGTTGCATTATAACATCTCGGCATCCTTTAATGCCTCCTCTTGCATGATGTACATCAATATCAACCACTATATTTGTTAGACTATGTACATTTACTGCTCTGCGAAATTTAGGGGATTTAAAGCTATTTGCCACAATATAATAATCCATGTGTTGTCTTAAATTTCCGAATGTTTTTATTGACCTAATACTATCCTGTGAATCAATAAAACCAATTTGTCTTATATTTAATAGTCTTCCATTACAGATTGGACGGCTATAAACAGGATAATATCCGTAATATCCATCATCTCTCCCCATGTGGATTTCAAGGAATTTATACAGTTTATCAATGCCATTTAAATCTTCTATATTTGTCCACTTTGCTCTCTCTAATCTTAAATCTGTTTTTGGAAAGTAAGGGGTTCCTAACGGAAAATAAAAAATGGTTGTTGTGTTTTCTTTCATCAATTCATCCTCCTAATTTTGTAACTCATTATTAGTATGATAGAATCGACAAAAAAGCACTTTTTCTGTATAACTTTAACCTCGTAAAAAAAAGACCCGCTGCAATCGGGGTCTAGTAAGATGTTCCGCTATTGTTTTAATCCACAGCCGGTATTTCTTATGCAGAGGCTGAATGCCGGGGATTTTCTTCCGGCAAGGCTTAACTTCCTGTCAGTGGGGGGATACCGTTTCTCCGCCCTTACAATTCATCCCATAACCTAAAGAGGTAGGGGAATTCTTGTTTTTTGTTAAAAAAATATTTCTTGACATATATGATGAATATGATATAATAATATTATATCAGTTGTCGATATTAATCGATGACTCCTAATTTTGTAACTTAGAGAAAGAGAGTAGCATTAGCTACTCTCTTTTTCTCATACAATATTGCTTTCTAGCAGCTTATTCCGACAGTTATATCTACACCTATACAATTACAGTATTTTAAAAATGACAGCATGGATGGATTTCCGTTAAAAGATTCTATCTTAGATACCATCTGCTGTGATAGTCCCGTTTGAGAAGCAACATCTTTTTGTGTTAAATTTTTTTCTTTTCGTATTTGCCGTAGTTTTTGACATAATTGATAGATTTGGTGATTTTCTTCATAAATAGTTTTAGATTTGGTGTTATTTAAAACATCTTTTTTCAGCTCATTTAACACAGGCAATTTTTTTCTCCTTCCCAAATTAGTTTTGCAGATTAATGCCATAGGCGGCAGAAATCTCTTGTAAAAGACTATTACTTTCCTTGTCCGTGTATCGATTATCTACAGTAATTATAGTCTTTAACACATATTCTGGTGTTACCTTTTCTGCTCTAATAATTTCCATACAAGGATAAATCGTGTCTTTCTTTGTAATATCATAGGATAAGCTAAACAGAAAAGTCTTTTCATTCCCGGAACCTTTATCAGATACAATATTCTGGATTTTCTTTTTGGAAGCAAGTATATCCTTTTCCTCTTTTAGCCCTTTTTTTGAAATCTGTTTGGGAGATTCTGCAGTTTTCAGGAGTTCATTATTAATTGTAACCCCGTGTAATGTAGCTTTAGATTGTGAGGCTGCCACCCTTTCTGATTCTGATGGTATAAATAAACGAACCTCTGCATCTCCATTTTTTACTGTTGTTTTTGCAAGATATTTATATTCTCTCCTGCTTTCTTCTTTTGCTTCGGAAACTTGTTCTTTCCCATCATAAGACTCTAGTTGTGTTATATTTTGTTTATTATGACATCCAGTGCATAGAAAAGTTCCAATGCAAAAAGCAACTAATATTTTCCGAAAATTATTTTTCTTAATAATCACACTTTAAGACCTCCTATATGACAATCTTGATACCTCGACAAGTTACCACACATCCATGAAGGATGCGACAGAAAGTACGTTCGACTTCTATTATATAACCCATTTTAATCCACGCATCCGCGAGGGATGCGACATAACCCAGTTTCTACACCTGAGATTAGCTGGTTTTAATCCACGCATCCACGAGGGATGCGACAGAAGTCAGTTTTTACAGTGCCCGGCCCTCCGAAAGGTTTTAATCCACGCACCCGTGAGGGGTGCGACTTTAATTACACACATGGCAAATCAGAGCAATACATTTTAATCCACGCATCCGCAAAGGATGCGACTTAACTGGAGCTATAAGTAAATCTGTCGTCACATTTTAATCCACGCATCCGCGAGGGATGCGACAGCGAAATCGTATAAAATTGGTAACAATTTCGCTGCTTTATTTAGAAAGTTTATACAAAAATTAG
>OFLY01001840.1_pt1 | contig 11533 bp, 8 predicted proteins | sample 1541161 | NCBI WGS metagenome assembly OFLY01 (sample SAMN04209247, study PRJEB22552) | human gut metagenome | biome: gut; material: feces | host: Homo sapiens | place: USA: Oklahoma | reverse complement strand
GCTTTTACGCGAACATTCAACCTGCAGCGACTAAAGTCACAAATATGCTTTATTTCTCTTTCTGGGTTCGTCTGTTTCGTCTGCCTCACCAGCTCGGCAAATCAGAATCCTAGTGATGGAATAAGCGGATTCCCGTAAAGGACATTTCGATTCCATACTTATTACAAGTATCAATTACATTATCATCCCTGATAGATCCACCTGGCTGTGCGATATATTTTACGCCACTCTTATGGGCACGCTCGATATTATCTCCGAATGGGAAGAACGCATCAGAACCTAATGCCACGTCTGTAAGTTTATCAAGCCATGCTCTCTTTTCTTCTCTTGTAAAGACTTCTGGTTTTACCTTGAAAGTATTCTCCCATACACCATCTGCAAGTACATCCATGTACTCATCTCCCATATAGATGTCGATAGCATTATCTCTGTCTGCACGACGGATTTCATCTTTGAACTGAAGTCCCATTACCTGTGGAGACTGTCTAAGCCACCAGTTGTCTGCCTTCTGGCCTGCAAGACGTGTACAGTGGATTCTTGACTGCTGTCCCGCTCCAATACCGATTGCCTGTCCGTCTTTTACATAGCATACGGAGTTTGACTGTGTGTATTTTAAAGTAATCATGGAGATAGCTAAGTCTCTCTTGGCTTCCTCTGTCAGTTCTTTATTCTCTGTAACGATGTTGTCAAAGAACTTATCATCAATGTTTAATTCATTTCTTCCCTGTTCAAATGTAATGCCAAATACCTGCTTTTTCTCGATTGGTGCTGGTACATAAGCCGGGTCAATCTGAATAACATTATAGTTGCCTCTTTTTTTAGATTTTAAAATTTCTAATGCTTCTGGTTCATATCCTGGAGCAATCACACCATCAGATACTTCTCTCTTAATCATGTTAGCTGTGGAAACATCACACACATCGGATAATGCGATGAAGTCACCATAAGAGGACATACGGTCTGCTCCTCTGGCTCTTGCATATGCACAGGCAAGTGGAGAAAGTTCTCCCAAATCATCTACCCAGTAGATTTTTGCCAGTGTATCGCTTAACGGAAGACCTACTGCTGCACCGGCAGGAGATACATGTTTAAAAGAAGTTGCGGCAGGAAGACCTGTTGCCTTTTTCAGTTCGCTTACAAGCTGCCAGCCATTAAAAGCATCTAAAAAGTTAATATAGCCTGGTTTTCCGTTCAGTACTTGAATAGGAAGTTCGCCCTCTTCCATATAAATCCGGGATGGTTTCTGGTTTGGGTTGCATCCATATTTTAACTCTAATTCTTTCATTCTTATTTTACCTCTTTTTTTATGATGTACTTATGTTCTGACTTTGTGATTTCGGTTATTCTGTATAATGTAATTATTTAAGCTCCTGCAAATTTAAATAATTATATAAATTCTCATCACACGTCTGAATATATCTTATAAACTTGCGCGGCAGATACGACTTTCTACCATTATAAATAATTACCTGTTATTTATTTTTATTAATGATTTTAGATTCATATTTTCCTGTTGCAATATCAATATAGCGGACAAATAAAGATACTTTATTATCTTCATTTAAGCTGCTCCAAAGCAGCTCAGCAAATGCATCCATATCATCCGGAATTGCCATCCACTTTGGCTCACCTTCAAAACTTGGTAATGGATTGCCATCATGCATATATGTAGAAATAAAATGGCCTTCTCCCGCTGGAACTTTATTATAGGCAAATGTATAACGGTTACAGCTTTCCGGATTTCCATTATTGCTCTTTAAAATAGACATGGCATAATTGAACTCACCTTTTTCTAAATGAAGAACTGCAGAAATTCTAGGAGTGTAGTTTGGTCCGTCTGGCTCAAACTCTCTAGAACGTAAGGACTGCTCAAAAGTAAGCTGTTTGTCCATACCATCATAGATAGTATCTGTCTGATCTCCATTTGTCACAATTGTTTTATTTCCAAGCACTCTCACTGGGGCATAAATAATAAGACTTGGATCTTCTAATTTAGAAGGATCAAATGCCTGTGTGCGAATGCCCTCTCCGTCCTCTACAAAAATACGGTTACGGCTGTTAGAACTTCTTCCCATAATAAAATACGCAATCACGGCCTTTGTTCCATCTTCGGAACGTCCGACAATAATTCCTCTTCCCGGATAAGAATTCTCTTTCAGTTCTTTTTCGATTGAAATCATTTTCATGAATCAAGGTCCTCCTTTTGAATCTAAAACATATTTAATAGCGTATATTTATAAAGTATACAATAAGATACCCACAAACGCAACTAACAGGACTTTTGAATTATAAAAAAGATATTTAAAAAGATTTAGATATTTTCTCCTACTTCTTCCCGATATGTGGTAGAATAAAGTACGTCTTTTTTACAAAAACTAAGACGTATCATATAAATTGTGTGTCAACTACGCACAGAAAGGACCTATTATGAAGAAAAATTTTTTACTACTTTTCACTCTTTTACTACTTGCACTTGTCGGTACCGGCTGTGGTGATAAAGTTTCCGGAAGTCTTGGTAAGGATGGTGCAGAGCTGGTTGGAACCTGGAATGGTGTTGGAAATGCTTTAGGAAGAGATGACAGCTATAGTTGTGACTATCTAAGTTTTTCTATAGATAAAGAGGGAACATTTACTCTCAAAGATATTGCACAGAATAAAACCTGTCTTTCCGGAAGCCTCTCTGCTAAGTCAGAAAAGTTTTCCTTAGATACCAGAGAAGAAACCACAGCGGAACTTCCTTCTGGTTGGGACGGCCTCGGTTCTGGCAGCACACTGTCTTACGATATGCCGACAAAAAATAAGCTGGTACTTACTTATGATAATGTCAGCTACCTTTTTGAAAAGCAAAACGATTCTTCCAAACAAACTTCTAAAAACAGCTCGGCAAGCCCCCTGTTAAACCTTGCGGAGAATGATGTGTGGTACAGCAATGACGGAAGCAATGAGGATACAACAACTTACGAATTAAGTCTTTATGATAATTATATGGAGCTTTATTCCATTGACCCTAAGGCAGCTACAGAAGGAGAAGCAACTTTTCTTACAAACTTCTTCTATTTGTCAAGCAGAGATAATGAATTTACATTCTATACCTATAAAGAGGCAAGTATGAAGCTTCCAGACTTCTTAAAAGATCTGCCAGATGGTTTTTCAAAATCTACTATTACTATGAAGGCAGAGGATGATTCCATCACTTTATCTTACAATGGAAAGAGCCTTTCTTTTTACAATAATGTAATTTATGGATTAAAGAGTGACAGTGATTCTTACAGACTTTGTGATACTTGTTTTAACTGGAAGTTTGACTCTTCCGATCACTTCAGTTATTTTACTATGAATCCTGATACAAATACTTTATATCTGTATGTAACAGACGGGGCTGAAGATGCCGATGAGCCAAAATACGTTGCCGGTGAAGTACACATCAACGAAAAGAAACATACGATTACCTATCATTTCGACAAAGATTTAAGCGAGAAATCTATTGGCACAGACAGTAATCTTTACAAAATATTTAAAAAAATGGATAAGACAAAACTTTCCTACACGTTAAAGGACAAACAGTTAACACTGAAACTTGATAAGACAACTTATAAACTTACTCTTGATGAATATTAATGGAGCTTGTATATGATTGAAGTAGAAATTAAACTGCCACTGTTTCGAAGATCCATCACAGAACGGGCATTGACAGACTGTGGATTTAAAGCAGGGAATCTCGTTAAGGAATCCGATTTTTATTTTACCAGCGATTTTCATGACTTTATGAAAACAGACGAGGCCCTCCGCATACGAACCTGCGAGAACTTTACAACCAGAGAAACAACGTCCTTTCTTACCTATAAGGGTGCAAAGCTCGACACCGTTTCCACAACAAGAAAGGAACTGGAAACCCGTATCGAAGATGCTGACATTGCAAGGGAGATTCTTATCTCCCTTGGCTACAAAAAGCTATACCCAGTGACAAAGCTTCGCCAGTACTACCACAAAGGCCGCATGACCGCCTGCGTAGACCAGGTAGAGAGTCTTGGCTCTTTCTTAGAATTAGAGATTCTTGTGGATAGTCCAGAGCAAAAAGAAAGTGCCCTGCAAAGCATTGAGGCACTTCTTCTTGATATGGGCAGCAGCCTGAAAGAAACTACACGGAAATCTTACCTGTCGATGCTTCTTTCAAAGGGTTCTCCCGATTAACAATATAAATTCCGATACATACAAGAATTAATGAGGTCAGGCCGGTTAAGGAGAACGCCTGGCCTTTTTCTTTTAATAAAAGAGCAGACAGCATGACGCCAAACACCGGATTCATAAAACCAAAGACAGCGATTCTTGACGGCGGATTGTATTTTAAAAGTAAAGACCAGAGTGTATATGCCACCGCGGAAATACAGGCCATATATAATAAAAGAAACATCGGCGCGATTCCCTCAAATTGAAGCTTACCACCCATTAATTTTCCCATAATGATAAGAACCGTTCCTCCCATCATAAACTGCCATCCACTAAGCAATACCGGATTTGCCTTTGTGGAAAACTTCTTAATAAATGCCGATGAACACGCTGCAGATACTGTAGAAATTAATATGAAAAATTCTCCATTCCAGTGGAAACTCATATCCAGCCCCGCTCCGCCAAGATTAACAAGTACAACGCCCGCAAAGCCGATAATGCAGCCAAGAATCTTCGGCCCCGTCAGCTTTTCCTGATGAAAAATGAGACTTGCAATGATAATGACAAGAAAAGAGTTTGCTCCATTAATAATCGAAGACTTTACTCCTGTTGTATGGGCAAGTCCCATATAAAAAAATACATACTGTAATATCGTCTGAAAAACAGCTAAAGTCATTGCCATCGGAATCTCTGTCTTTTTTAACTTAAAATTACCGGAAGTTCCAAGTAAAAGCACTAAAACACCGGCAAGAAAAAAGCGGCAGCCCGCAAATAACAACTGTGATGAGGCATCCGCTGATGCGATATGAAACATCTTATATCCTATTTTTATACAGGGAAATGCACTTCCCCAAAGCAGGCAGCATATCATGGCTAAAAACCAGACAACAACTGTCTTTTGCATCCATTGTTCTTTCAAAACTTTTCCTCCTTTTATTATATATGTACTCTCAGAATCTTTCTTGCAATTTATTTTCTACAATACCTGTTCTTTATTTATGTAGTTACTTTGCCGTTCTATTCTATACTAGTCCTGTCTCATCTGTCAAATAAGTTTTCTTTCTTCTTTTTGGAAAATTTATTTTTATGACATCGCAGAATACTTGTTCGAATTTTTGTTCTATATCCTTGCATTTGGAAATCAAATACTATACAATAGAAATATCCGAAATTTATTATATTCTATTATAAATCATATAGTGGGTTTACAAGTTTTTCTCTATACACTCTGCTATAGGTTTGCTAACAACATTATCAGAATACATTACAATCAAAAGGAGAGTCAGGATGAAGTTAATCCATACCGCCGACTGGCATCTTGGAAAAAATATTGAAGGACACAGCCGTTTAGAGGAACAACGGCTGTTTTTAAAAGATTTTATAAATATATGCGAAGAAGAACAGGCTGACATAATCATCATTGCCGGGGATATTTATGATAATTATAATCCTTCCGCCATGGCAGAACAGCTTTTTTACGATACTTTAAAACAATTATCAAGAAATGGCGATTGTATGACTGTTGTCATTGCCGGTAACCATGATAATCCAGAACGGCTGGTTGCCTCCGGACCTCTTGCCAGAGACCACGGCATCGTCATGGCAGGCACACCAAATTCCGTAATCACACCCGGTATGTATGGCAAGAATGAGATTACAGAAAGCGATGCCGGCTATATCCATGCGATTATACATGGGGAAGAAGCGGATATCCTTCTCGTTCCTTTTCCAAGTGAAAAACGGCTGAACGAAGTCTATCTTGACGAGACAGAAGAAGAAACAAAAAAAGCGGCTTCCTACAGTGAGAAAATGTCTTCTCTTTTCGGCTCATTAGCAACGCATTTTCATGAAGATTCCATCCACCTTATCGCAAGCCATCTTTTTGTCATGAACAGCGTGGAGGACGGTTCCGAGCGAAGTATCCAGCTTGGCGGAAGCTACATGGTCGGCGGTGAGATTTTCCCGGAAAATGCGGATTATATTGCTCTTGGACACGTTCATAAGCCACAGAAAGTCCCCGGCTGCCCGAAGGCAAGATACAGCGGTTCCCCTCTGCCATTTAACGTCAGGGAGACTTCTTTTGACAAGCAGGTGATTGCCGTTACACTTACCGCAGGCTCCCCTTGTATAATCCGGGAACTGCCATTGCCTGTATATAAACCAATCGAAGTGTGGCATTGTGAGAATATCGATGATGCTGTCGAACAATGCGAGGCAAATGCCGACAGAGAATGCTGGGTCTATTTAGAAGTTAAGACAGATCACTACATTCATGAAGAAGATATTAAAAAAATGAAAGCAATAAAGGCAGATATCCTCTCCATCACCCCTGTCCTTCCAGAAGATGAAAGCGAAGACTTTTCCGCCTCTGACCTAAAAGAACAGCCCTTTGACGAGCTTGTAAAGAATTTTTACCGCAAAAAGTTTCACGTTGACATCGGAGAGGAAACTTTCTCTCTTTTAATGAGCATTATAGAGGAGAATTAATATGAGACCACTTCAACTAAAATTAAAAGGCATCAACAGTTACCGCGAAGAACAGGTCATTGATTTTGAAACATTAACTTCCCAGGGACTTTTCGGCATCTTTGGCCCTACCGGAAGCGGAAAGTCTACTATTTTAGATGCCATGACCCTCGCCTTATATGCCAAGCTGCCCCGTGATACGAAAAACTTTATTAATACGAACGAAACAACTGCCTCTGTCTCCTTTCTTTTTTCCATCACGACAGACCGAACAAGAAAGTATCTTGCAGAGCGTTCTTTCCGCTACCACAATAACACATACACTTCGACTGTCCGCAATACGACCGGCCGCCTAATCGTCTGCGATGGCGAAAATGAAACTGTCCTGGCTGATAAACCTACCGAGGTAACCGCAGAATGTATCCGTTTACTCGGTCTCACCAGTGAAGATTTTATGCGCACCGTTGTTCTTCCTCAGGGACAGTTCAGCGAATTTTTACATCTTAAGAATAAAGAACGCCGCATTATGCTTCAGCGTATTTTCCATCTTGAAAAATACGGAATCGAACTCACCAGTAAAATTGGCAGAGCAAAACAAAAACAAGAACTTCTTTTAAGTAAGCTTGATGGAGAAAAAAAGAACTTTGAGGAGATTTCTTCTGTGCAGCTTTCTAAACTGCAAAAGCAGGAAAAAAGTGATACCAAACAACATTCCCGCCTTTCTAAAAAGCTTGCAAAATTAGAAAAAAGCTTTCAGAAAACAGAGGAACTGTACAATACACAACAGGAACTTCTCCCTTTAAAAAAAGCACAAAAGGAAAAAGAACTTCTGCTCCCATCCATAAAAGAAAAAGAAAATAATCTGAATATCACAAAAAAAGCAAACCAGCTGCGCCCTTTTTCTATTCAGGTTTCAAATGCACAGTCTGCTTATGACCAGGCTTGCGAAAAATTAGAAACCGTCCAGAAAGAGACTGCTTGTTTACAGTCTCACTTCGAAAAAACAGAAAAAGAATATCATGCCGCTGCTTCTGCTCAAAAAGAGGAACTTCCCTTACTTCAGGCAAGAGAACAGGTACTTCATACCGCACAGTCTGCTGCTGATACCATCCATACCTGGGAACAGACAAAAGGAAACGCCCAAAAGGAACTACAAGAAATTTTAGCCTCTCTGGCTCCCCTAAAGGAAACGCAGGAACAACACTTTAAAAAAGAGCGACAGATTCATTCGGAAATTGTCGAATCCGAAAAATCAATCGAGGCTGACAGAATCAGCCCAGAAAGAAAACAGCTCCTTGAAAAAGGGAATGTTATGGAAGAAACCTACCGGGAAAAACGAGAGAATTACAACACCAATGCGAACGCTCTTTCCACCTTAAACACTGAAATTAAAGAAGAACATGATGCCTTTTCCATTCAGCAAAAGTCTCTGAAAAATATTTATACACAACTCTGCCATCGGCGTTCTGCTTTAAATGAGCAACATTTTTCCGCAAAAAAAGAGTTAGGCATTATAAAGGGAAAAGAAGAACAGGCCAAACAGAAGCAAAAATCCTGGCAGCAAAACCATATGGCACAGCTTTTGCGGGAAGAATTAGAAGAAGGAGCTCTCTGTCCGGTTTGTGGAACTCCTTACAAAGAACACGTTTCACAGTCTCATATTGCCGAGAATGTAAAAACTTCTTCTGAAACTATTTCTGACGTTACTACTAAAAGAGATACTGAAGCTTTTTCAAAAAACGATTCCGAAACTATAGAAAAAAAAGATGCTGAACTTTCTGAGATTTCTTTTAAAAATCTTGAAAAAGAACTAAAAAAATTAGAAAAGCAGCAGCAAACCCAGCAAAATCTTATTCAGCAGCTTGAGCAAGAACTTTTCTCTTTAGACACACATATTTCTAATTTAAAAGATGCTTTAGAGATTACAGATGAAGATACTATAGAAGATAATGAGACAGACCGCCACTTTGCTATAAATGAAAATATATCCCAGGCTTCCCCTGTCATAGTAGAAAAACCAATTGATTATTTTTCCATTTCCAAACAGATTTCTACTTACTTACAGGCAAAGGGAGACTTGCGGCGACAAAAGGAACAATGCGAGAGACAAGCCGCTACTTTGAAAGAACAGCACTCTGCCCTGCAAAATTATGCAGAAGAGATTCTCACTCTCCGAAAAGATAATAATATCGAGAATTTTTCAAACGCTTTAGAAACTCTTCGTCAGAAAGAGCAAGAACACCAGCAGAAAGAAATAACGATCAAAGAACAAAGACAGCATTTAGAAAAACTCCGTTCAGATATAAAAGTTCTTTCAGAGCAAATTGCAGGCTTAGAAAATAAGAGTTCCTCCCTCACCGCCAATATCGAAAACTGTAAAAAAGTTATCGCAGAACAAACAGAAAAGTTTCCAAAAACACTTTCTATAAATATGGATTTTGTTTCAGAAATCACAAAAAATCAACAACGGCAACAGGAAATTAACACAGCCTTAAAACACACTGAGAAAGACTATCAGCAAAGCTTAAAAGAACTACAGAAAAAGAACAAGGAACTTACTTCCTGTCAAAGTACCAGCCGTTCCTCTGAGACACACTTAAAACAGGTACAGGAACTTTATCTTACTCAGAAAAAAGAACTTGGTTTTTCCAAAACAGACCAGCCCGAGCTTTACTACATGGAAGAAAAAGAGTTAACAAAATTAGAGAAAGACATTACTTCCTATTATGATAATGTGCGGCAAAACGAGGAACGCATACGCTATCTTCAGGAGAAACTCGGAAAAAAAGAAATCGAAGAAAGTGAATGGATTCGCCAAAAAGAAGAACTGGCAGACATAAAACAGCAGATAAAAGAATTAGACTCCTCTATTCTCCTCTTAACACACCAAATTAAAACCATGACAAAAGACCTTGCCAAAAAAGAGGAATTAGAACAGAAATGGGAAACAGAATCCCACAAAAAAGATATGATAAAAGAATTAGAACAGCTTTTCAAAGGCAATGCATTTATTGAATATGTTGCACAGTCAAAACTGTCCTATATCGCCAGAGAAGCCTCTGTCATCCTATCAAAAATATCTGGCGGCAACTATGCCCTCGAAATCAATGATTCCGCAGAATTTATCATCCGGGATAATAAAAATGGAGGAGCTATCCGCCCTTCCGATACCTTGTCCGGCGGAGAGTTATTTATTACCTCCCTCTCCCTGGCACTGGCGCTCTCCTCTTCCATCCAGCTTAATGGCGCCGCTCCTCTCGAATTCTTCTTCTTAGACGAGGGATTCGGCAGCCTTGATGATGACTTGCTAGATACCGTTATGAATAGCTTAGAACGACTACAGTCCAAAAAGAGAAGTATCGGTATTATCAGCCATGTGGAGACGATACAGGCGAGAGTTCCTCTGAAACTGCTGGTGACTCCATCAGATTTGTCACAGAAAGGAAGCCAAATTCGGTTGGAATATTCTTAAAAGATAACAAAAAACAGACGACCGCTGGAAGCAAAGTACCTGATTAAAGCAGAAATTTAAAAAGCCCAGCCCTCCAACACAGGAGGGCTGGGCTAAAATAAGATTCAGTAAATTACTATAATCCCTTATAATATCTTCCTAAAGCATCTGCTCCGACCATTGCCGCATATACTTTATCTGGTGTAACTTCTAATGGTTCATTTCCTAAAGTATCGTCTGGGGAAGCTGCTAAGGTTGCTGCTTCCATAAGGGCATCTTTATCTGGATGTTCGATTCCTAAATCTGCGAAAGTTGTAGGAAGTCCTACGTCCATGCAGAATGTGATTACCTCATCTAATAAGTCTTCGTCTGCATTCTCTAAAACAAGCTGTGTTAAAGTACCAAAGGCAACTTTTTCACCATGATATAAATGATGGCAGTCTTTGATGCAGGTAAGTCCGTTATGGATGGCATGTGCGCCAGCTAATCCGCCGCTCTCAAATCCCATACCAGATAATAATGTATTGGCTTCGATTACTTTTTCTACTGCTGTTGTGCATACACCTGCTTCTACTGCAAGTTTTGCCTTTACGCCTTCTTCAATTAACGTCTGGTAACAAACTTTTGCTAATGTAATTGCTGCGATTGTAATATGTCCGCCTGCACAGCTTGTTGCGTTACTTGCCTGACAGGCTTTTGCTTCAAAATATGTAGCAAGTGCATCGCCCATACCGGAAACTAAAAGTCTTGCAGGAGCTTTTGCGATAATATCTGTATCTACTAATACAAGATTTGGATTAGCAGGTAACCATAAGTATTCTTCAAATACACCATCATCTGTATAAACTACAGTAAGTGCAGAACAAGGAGCATCTGTTGCTGCGATAGTAGGACATACGATAACCGGACTCTCTACATAGTAAGCAACAGCTTTGGCTGTATCAAAAATCTTTCCGCCACCGACACCGATTACCAGATCGCATCCTTTTTCTTTTACGATAGCTACCAAACGGTTAATCTCGTTCTTAGAACACTCTCCATGGAATGCTTCAAAAACAAGTTCGCATCCTGTATCTTTGAAACTATCTTCAATGATTCCACCAACACGTTTCTTTCCACCTTCACTAATTAAGATAAAAGGCTTCTTTCCAAGTTTGGTAGCATACTGTGCGATGTTAGCAAGTTCGCCTTTTCCCTGCACATACTTCGATGGACTGATAATAATGTTTGCCATAAAAAAATACCTCTCTTTCTTCTAATAGAAAAAATTGCTACAAAAAAACCGTCTGTAACCCTGGTTTCTTGTTGCAATTATAACAAACCTTGTCCCTAAAAGCAAGAGATTTACTATTTAATTCACCTTCTCCAGCCACAGCACAGAAGCCATTGCTCCCAATAAGGCATATTTGTGGTCTCGGAGCAAGTGTTGGATGCGAGCGCATAAAGCGA
>OFLY01001837.1_pt1 | contig 11560 bp, 6 predicted proteins | sample 1541161 | NCBI WGS metagenome assembly OFLY01 (sample SAMN04209247, study PRJEB22552) | human gut metagenome | biome: gut; material: feces | host: Homo sapiens | place: USA: Oklahoma | reverse complement strand
AGAATTTTGCTCGCTCGAAAACAGATTGATTAGCTGATAAAGAACGTTTTTCTGATCTTGTTTCAGTTGACCAATTTCTATTGACTCAGAACCAGAAATACCAAGAATATAGTCAGAAGTTACGTGAAAAATTTGGGTCAATTCAACGAGATTTTCAGTAGATGGGGATGAAATCCCCATTTCCCATGCATTAACGCAGGCACGGGTAACAGAAAGCTTTGTGGCAAGAGCGGCTTGTGTATAGCCATTCTTTTCACGAAGTTCTTTAATGCGTTCGCTTGTTGATAAAATCATTGAAGAATGCTCCTTTTGTAGTCTGTTGATAATTATAAATTGGGAATAGAAGCCCTCTTGATCCCAATATCATTTAGATCAAGTATATCAAATTAGAAGTAAAAATAAATTATCTCTAATGATAAAATAAATATAAAGTGGTTTATAAGGGAAAACAGCATAAATTGAAATATCTAAAAAGATAAAATGAATTGACATATCACATAGATAAGAGTATAATTTCTTTCTAAGAGAATTCCGTTGAGGCTTCCTTAAAAAGGAACAAACGAAAGGGTTAAAGAGAGAATTTTTATAATGAGGAGGAAATAGTTGTAATGGTTTACATTAGAACAGGTGCGAACAACAATGGAGATATTATGTATAATTCTGATGGAAGATATATCCGACTAGGTGACTATAGCAAAGGGGATGCTATGTACAATATAGATGGTAAGTATGTCAGAGAAGGTAGCCATAGTAATGGGTTTATCATGTATAATATAGATGGCAATTATATAAGAATAGGAAGTGACCCCAATGGTGTTATAAAATATATTAAAGATGGTAACTATATTCGAAGAGGCGATTATAGTGATAGAGAGATTGTATATAATATTACAGAAAAATCTTCAGCATCAGGGTGTTTTATAACTACCGCTTGTATAAAATCCAGAGGATTATCCGCGAGGTGCTATGAATTGGAAACACTTAGAAAATTTAGAGATAATTGGGTATCGAGACATGAAAATGGTTCAGCAGAAATAGGTATATATTACGAGATTGCTCCCCAAATTGTAGAGAAATTGGATCGCCTTCCTAATTCAAAAGAAATCTATGAAAAAATTTATCAAGAGGTGGTCCTTAAATGTGTCCGATTCATTGAGGAAGGAAAGGAAGAAGATGCATATTTATTATACAAAAATGCATCTTTCGATCTTAAGAAATATACAGATGCATTGTGATCAGAAGAATGCAAGTTGATTGCATTATCGATAAAAGAGAAAGCGTTAAGAGAGATTCTTAGCGCTTTTTGCATGTTTTTTAATTTAAAAGTCTACAACATCGGAAAGAACGGCAGAACAGCAAAAATGGTATTATCATAAAAGATAAAACAAATTGACATTAAGCAACAAGGCTACTATACTATAATAGATAGATGACAAATATTTGAATGAATCCCACTTAAAGTTGGTGAATATGACAAATATTTGAATAAAACTATAGAAGGGAGAAGAAGGCGATACTCAAAAAAAAATGTTATTGAAAAGTAAAAGATAACTCACGAAAGGGAAAAATAACAATGATAGAAATACTTGTTGCAGTGGTATTAATTTGGCTATTAGTAAAGGCTATTGGCTGGCTATTAGCGTTTATTGTTGCACTGCTTAGTAAATTCTTTGCGATTTCAATTAATGTAATCAAGATATTTTTTCTGGGGCTTATAGGAATTGCACTAGGAATAGGTGTAATAATAGGCATTATAAACTATATAAAGGCATTTGTTAGCAGAATTAATCCATATGGATATTATGTGGATCATTCAAGAAAAAAACAGCAATATGCAAAGCGAAAAAGCTATTTCTTTGGTCCAGGCTTCGCTCAGTTAAGGGAGACATTTCTTGTGGCTTGGGAGACCAATATAGAAAAAGTGCCTGAAATCTGGAGATGGTGGGATACAAGTATAGAGAATATTAATAATGAGATTCTTTCACTTGTAATATTTCTCATTGCATGTGTATTTAAAATTTGCTGTATCATTTCAGTTGTAGTGACTGGTGCAGTTATCACAATTATTTGTGCAGTGATTCATGCCGTGATACTACTATTTTTTGCAGCAATTATTTACGCTGTATTTGGAATTACATGGTTAATTGATCGTCTTTATTTAAAAACACATTCCATTCGTGCATTATGTCCAAACTGTCAGGAACGAATTGTTATTCCGGTATTTGAATGTTCAAATCCAGATTGTAGGGCGAAGCATACAAGGTTGGTACCATCTGCATATGGTATCTGGCATAGAAAATGCGTGTGTGGAGAGATATTGCCAACTAGCTTTTTGCTTGGTAGATCTAGGCTGCGCGCATATTGCCCGAAATGCGGAGCAGAGTTGGCCGCATCAGATCGAAAACAGTTTTATATTTCGATGGTTGGAGGATCTTCAAGTGGAAAAACAGTATTGATGACTGCTTTTCTTTATGAATTTATAAAAAAATTACATAATAATTCAGAAATAACACTTGAAATTCCAGAAATAAATTGGAATGATTTTAAAAATGTCGGAAAATGGTTTACTGGAGTAGCAGACATAGAGGGAACAGAAAAAAATAGTACCTCAAGAATGTACTCTCTTTTAATAAATTCTAGAAATAGAAAAATAAGAGAGCAATTTTCTATTTTTGATATAGCGGGGGAAGCTTTTAATGATTCAACGCTTGGAAAATATGTAAATGAGCAGCAGCTTGCGCAAAGTAATGGAATTATTATTGTGGTAGACCCGTTGGCAGCTTTGGAGATGAGAGAGGTAGCTCAAAGAGAAGGTGATTCGATTGTTGGAGCTACAGAGATTGATCCATCTCAAGTAATAACAAATTTTGTCGCTTATCTAAGCCATTTGCCGGGAATTCCTAAAATAGGAAATAAAATATCACGTCCAACAGCCATTATTATTACAAAAACGGATTTGAAGGGTGTGAGTACACGAATTTCTAGAATTAAAATTAAAAGTGAGATGCGCAAAAATCCAGGTCGTTTTCGAAATTACATAGAAGCGCAGGATACATTGTGCGAAGAGTTTTTGCAGAATAATGGATTGGCCGCTACCTATGCAGCAATCAAAGCAAATTTTTCTAATGTGCATTATTTCCCGTTAAGTGCAATGGGAAAAATTCATAATGGAGAGCAGTTTGACCCAGATGAATATATTTTAAATCCATTTGAATGGCTGATGCGTCAGTCGGAACCTAAATTTGCAGATATGATTCAGGTAGAGAAAGAAGAAGAGCTTCTTAACTATACGAATAAAGGAATATCGGAATATTCAGGTTCTGTTGATTTTAGCCAGTATTTTTGGAAAGCACAAACACATAGAGTAAAAAAGAAGAAAAAAAATTTCCTTTTAAGACTTCTTATGGGACTTCTTTTAATTGCATTGCTACTTTTTGGAGTTTTGGTTCGCATGCTTTGGATGAAACAAGATACTTCTGAAAACGATAATGGAGTGATCAGTGAAGTGCAAACTAGCGTGGAGGTTTATGATAAGGAGAAAACTTTTGAGACGAAGTTTCTGACAGACAAAAAGGCTATTTATAATTTACCAGTTATCGCCGGATCGGCGCAAGATGGTTCAAGCGGACTTGTTTTAATAAAAAATGAGGCGGATAACGAACCGGCTTTGGCTGGAAGCGTAAGCGAAACAGATAACTGGACGGATTACGCATTAAATGGAGCATATCGCACACTTACTGGAACGGTAGTTTTAAATAAGGAGTATAGCGAGTACGACAGTGATCATTATGCATATGAGGACAGAAATCATTATGATTATGTTCGTGTACGAATTTATGCGGATGACCAACTAGTATATGAATCTCCTATTGTTGCATGGGGAATGGAACCAAATTCTTTTTCCGTAGATGTAACGGGCGTTCAGAAGCTCAGAGTTATGATAAATGGAATGAATTTTGCCAGACTGGAAAGGTGTGAGATTGAATAAAACGTAAGGAGGTTCAAAAGTGGAAAAAGAAAATGCAAAAATGAATGAGGATTTCGAACGATTACCTGTGTATGAAGAGGAAGAGGAGAATCTGGATGAATTAAACAGACAAGAAGTTCGGGAAACAAAAGAAAATGAAACTTGTAAAGAGAATGTTGAGAGTACGGAGTCAGCAGATATCAGGATAGGCAAGTATGTTTGTATAATGGAAGAACTTCAAAATCAAATTGGTGCACAGAGACAACAGATGGATACGGCAGTTAACTTGATTAGCCAGATGATGTTATCGGTAGAATCTGGAAAAAAACAGATTTCGAGTGAGATAAAGGAATTGTATTCTAATCAGGAACGGATTTGGAATGTAGTACAACAAATTTCAAATCGCCAGGCACAGTTGGATGCAGCGATTGACCGATTGCAGAGAGACGATAAAGTACAGAATCAACAGACAGCATCTGTCCCTGAAGTTCAAAAGCTGTTAGAAGAAATTGCGGGAAAGTTGCATGAAGATATCGGAAATTTGGAAAAGAAAAATACGGATATTTTAAGAGACAGCATTAATTTCCAGGCAAATATGGGTCGAAGATGGGGAGATGAATTAAAGCATTATCGAGATTTGTTTGCAGATTCTGCTTATGATTCCATTCTTGAAGAACTGGCAGATTTGTATTCGCAGACACTTCAGTATATAGAAGAGACAGAAAGCGATCAAGTAAAGGAAGATATTCAGGATACGGTAATAGAAAGTTTGAATGAAATATTTAATGAGTTTCATATTACCATATCACGTACTAAGGTTGGTGAAAAGCGATCAAGTAAGACTTGTAGGACAAGAAAGACAATACAAACTGGAAATGAAGCGTTGCATGGAACTGTTGCAAAAAGTTATAATCCTTCTTTTGTACGGGAAAATCGCGTATTAAAGTATGAAAAAATAGACACGTATATGTTTGATTCGGCATTAAGGGAAACAGAGATGCAGGAAGAACAAATTCAGGATTCTTCGGCTACTGATGAACAGGTTGAAGCACTTAAAAACAATGAACAGCAGCAAGATAATAACTGAGTGCTGTTTGGTATAAGATTACAATGATAAGGAGAAAGTAAAATGGCAGTATATGGAATTGATTTGGGAACAACCTATAGTTGTATTTCAAAGTACGAGAATGACGAAGTAAAAATTATAGCAGATGAGGAGGGGGGATCCGATGATCTACTAGCATCAGCAGTTTTCGTAAAGGATGATGGAAAGGAGCTAATTATTGGTGAGGGTGCAAAGGAAGAAGGCGTATTAGCACCAGAGAGACTATTTCAATTTTTTAAGCGATGGATCGGTAAAAATCCGGAAACGGAACCTGATTATAAGCATTATATTGTGGATGGAAAAGAATATACTCCGGTCGAATTATCGTCATTGGTATTAAAAAGAATTAAGGAGTATGCAAAAAAAGCAGGTGAAGAAGTGGAGGATGTAATAATAACTTGTCCTGCTTATTTTGATTATGCTCAACGTGATGCAACAAAGAAAGCGGGAGAACTGGCAGGCTTGAATGTATTAGCAGTTATCAATGAGCCGACGGCAGCGGCAATCAGCTATTCAAATGATCTATATCAGGAGAGTCAGAACGTATTGGTATATGATTTAGGTGGAGGAACATTTGATGTAACGTTATTGAAAATTGAGATTGACTCGACAAGTAATGAAAAGAAGATAGACGTTATCGCAACAGATGGTGATGCTTTTTTGGGCGGTGCTGACTGGGATAATGAAATGTATAAGCTTTTAATTGAAAAATATCGAGAGCAATTTGATGTGGCGGAAGAAGATATAGATGAGGAATTAAAGGAAACGTTGAGATCAGCGACAGAAAAGCTGAAACAGAAACTGACAATGCAGACAACAGTTACATATAAAACGAAGTATGATGGGGAAAGGATTCAGCTTGAAATTTCAAGGGAAGAATTTGATGAGAGAACAAAAGGTTTGCTGGGCAAGACGGAACAGTTGTTGAATTCTATGATGAATAAAGCTGAAGAAGCGGGAATGAGGGAAACGGATATTGACGTTGTCTTAGAGGTCGGTGGATCAACAAGAATGCCGCAGGTACAAAATTTTCTGAGAGAACGTTTTGGTGATAAAGTTCGATTTTATGAACCGGATAAAGCGGTTGCTCGAGGTGCTGCGATTGTTGCGTATACAAAAGCTTATGAAAAGGATATGGAAGCACTTAGGGATTGTATAAAGAGAGGGGGAAAAGTTGAAACTGATCCTCATGGAAAAGTGGTTATAACTACTACAGAAGGAAAAGTGGAAATTCTGGATGTAGTTACCCAAAAAGATGAAAAAGGTAATATTGTCTTACCAGAGAATACTCAAAAGATGGTAATATCAGATGTGGCTCCACGCACATTTGGAGTGATTGTTCAGGATAGCAGTATTCAAAGATATTATAGTGATAATTTGATCAAAAAGGATACAAAGTCACCATGTAAAATAGAAAAAACATACTACACGCCAGAAGATTCGGATAAAATAAGCGCTATTGCAGTTCGAGTTACAGAGAGCGTATCGTATGATGATGAAAATGATCTGGTGCCAGAAGGTGAAGGAAATAATAGAAGTTATGTATGCCCAGATTCTTCTTTGGAATTAAGTGTGAGGGGAATGATGTTAATTCCACTTGAACCAGGACTTCCAAGGGGAAGTGAGGTTGACGTAATGATTGAGCTGACTGATCTTGGAGAATTGCATGTTGTAGCGACACTGAGAAAAACGAAAACAACCAGAGAGATTACGATTAATTTCTCACAGATAAGTGATGAAGAAATGCGCAAAATGAAAAATCGTGTTGGTAAAACTGGAGTTACAGCAGAGTAATAAAATATAGGGTAAGTTAACACGATATGGGGAGAGTAAGTTCGTAAAGGACGAGTCTCCCTATATTGGTATAAACATATTTTTGATACAAATTAAGGAGAAGATTATGGATGAATCACAACAGATGGCGCAGCTTGAAAAACTGATCCGGCTGTTAAATCGGTTTCAGCCAGAGGAAGACCGAAGCATTACGGTTCCAGTAACAAAGCAAATAGCGAAGGCTCTTGGAATGAAATTTCAGACTGTGCAAAATAAATTAAAGGAAGAGAAATACACGATCATTTCATGGACATCATTGGAAAGCAATTTTTTTGCACAGACTGGAGATTTGGATAAACTTTTTCAGAATCTGCAAATTTTTTTTAAGAGCAATCCAAGGGATCAATATAGTAGTCAGATGGCAAATGTGTGGGATTTATATGGCTATTTGGCACGAATGAATAATGAAACTGTCACTCAAGTACAGATGATGGATACACAAAAGTTGCGTAATGCATTTGATGCATTGAGACAGAGTCACGGTGTTGCAAATGCACTGCCCATGAGATATTTTAGAGAAATTGAGATAATAGCGGTAGCGTTTTTTAAGGATGATGAGAGCAGACGAAAATATGACAATGTTTTGAAGCGTAAGCAGTTAGATGGTATGCTTTCTGAAATTGCCGAGCTACCAGATGGAATAAAAACAAATCGGTATTTTGCGGAAGGTTGTATTAGGGAGATTCAGAAGGTGTTTCCTGATGAAGATGCAGCAATTTTTGTATATAACAGCTGTGGGAAATTACCGCCAGAAAGCATATATGAAAAAGAAAGTACCGATATCAGATTGATGTGTTCTTGTGGTACATTAAATCGTTTTCCGTCAATGAAGCAGGCTCATCAAGGAAAATGCAGTAATTGTGGAACTGCACTGTTTATGAAGTGTCCAAAATGTGGGAAACCGGTGTTAAATGGTGTAGCCAGTTGCGGAAATTGCGGATTCTTTATGGCAGGACTTCAGATGTTCGATAGTCATGTTCGAAAATGTGAAGAGGCAATAAAATTACAAAAATTGTCAGAAGCAAAAGCTGAATTAGAGGCAGCTCGTGCATGTAACCCCAGTGCAGACATAAAATCTTTAGAAATGCAAGTAAAAGCACTGGAAGGTGTCCTTGAAAGAAAAATGCAGCAGATAGAGACTGCTTTTGGGGATGGTAATCTAAATAAAGCAAAGAAGCTAATCTCAGATTTGCGCAAAGAGCGTCCAGGAATTGATTTATCGGAGTATGATAAAAAAATTGATAAAAAATTGGAATGGGCTCAAAGAGAATTTTCACAGTGTGCGAAAATGAAATTGGCAGGAGATAAGATCTCAAAGTGTATCATGATTTTGCAGCAGGTGAAGGATTTTATACCGGCACAGAACCTTTTAAATAGTCAGGAATTACGTCCGAATCCTGTAAAAAGAGTTACGGTCTCTGCAAATGCATCAGAACTCTCTGCAAGTATATCGTGGATACCCGATGAAGATAATAAGTGTGTTACATATACAATTGTTCGTAAGGAGAGAAAAGCGCCAACAAGTGTAGTTGATGGTATTGTTGTTGCGAAAGGATTAAATGCAGCGTACTGCAAGGATATAAGTTTGAGGGCAGGTGTAGCCTATTACTATGCAGTATTTGCGGTGCGAGAAAATTTAGTCTCAAATCCGACAAAATGCAATGACAAAATTTTCTTATGTTCACCGTTAAAAAAAGAATCAATCGGATATAGTTTAACAGACAACAGTTGCACAATCCATTGGACGGATCAAGAAGAGAGTGCCGGAGTAAGGATTAAGCGCTGCGAAGTAGGTAGTGATACTTGGAGCACTGTGGCAGAACGAGTTCACAGTCCGTGGACAGATAAAGATTTGAAGATGGGAAATCAATATTTGTATCAGCTCTGTACATTATGGCAATATGCAAGTGGATATTGTTCTAGTGAAAGTGTTGAACTTACGGTTAATGTTTTAAGAAGGCCCAATCCCGTGACAATTCGATTAAAGAGTGTTGAAAAAGATGGAACTTGTCTGATTGAATGGGATGCAGCAGCTACGATGGGAGAAGTAGAGCTTATACGAGTGAACGCAAATACTACAGTTATAAAGAATCAGGAATACGATGTAAATGTAGTTCGTGGTATGGGACAATGTTTATGGACTGGTTCTGCTTCAAGAGGACAAATCGCTATAAAACTTGGGGTAAATCAAGAGATTAGCATTGCTTGTTTTTGCGTATATGGAACAAAACGAGTGGCAGGAAATATACTTGAAATATCGACAGCATTACCTGTAGAGATTGATGGGAATGGGATTCGACTAAATGGCGATCGTATGGAGCTTACAGTAAAGAATATTGATCCCAATATGACAAGACTCTATTGTTTTGTGGAAAGTGTACGGAATGGTATACCACATTTTGCAACAAAGGAAATGGCACTTGCAAATCAGACAGACTGTATCATGGATGTAGATGGACAAAATGAAATAGTGCTGATTAAAAAAAATGTTCCATTGACAAAAATTGCAGTTACTGTAATCGCACGATATGGACAAGGAACAATGGCTAGATATTCAATGCCTAAGACTTTTGTATTATCCAATCAGCCGAAGAAAAAAGTAAGCTATTCTATTGAATGGGCTGAAAAAGGTTTTGTAAAGAAAAAAGTTTGTAGGGATTGGTTAAGGCTTACGATACGATCAGAAGATGGAAGAATTCCACATTTGTGTCTCTACACCAGAGAAGATGGAAAACCGATGTGGGGGGATCATTTTGGAGATCAGGGACTTATTGTTTTGCAGGAAATACAAGCAACTGATCAAAAAGCAGTAACGTATACATTGTCAGCAAGAGAGTTGGCAGGCTATCCTAAGAATGCAAGAGTTCAGTTATTTTTGGATCCTGCATCAGCGCAAGAATATGAAGAGCCAAGCTGTGATACACCATCGAGTTTAGCGATGCCAGATTAAAGGAGAAAAATGTCAGACTATATGATATGTCCGCGTTGCTTGCGGAAGATAAAAAAAACGGATTTAAAAATGGTTTGCAATGTTTGCGGAAAGCCACAAGAAAAACCGAAAATGGGAATGAACCCTTTTAAGAATTTGGGAATAATCAGAAAAAAAATAGCAGGAGGAAATGCGTGTCAAAATCCAGAATGTAAAGGGTGCTATGTAAATGTGAAATGTGGCATGTGTGATAAAGAACTTCCTCCAGATATCGCACAGTATAGTAGATATTTGCGGTTTTCACTTGTAGCTCCGAGTGGAGCGGGAAAAACAGTTTTTATTACAACCATGCTGCAGGAATTGAGCCAGAATGCACGAACATTAAAATTTAGTTTAAGTGCAATGGATGAGGAAACATCAAATTATCAGAGCATCAATACTGAAATATTGTACAATTCATATACAAAAAAAACAATAGCAGCAACTGGAAAGGGAGATCCTAAAGTGTTATTGTGGAGGCTTCAGGACTTAAATAAGATGTCAAAATCTTATACACCGAGTTATAGTCTGACAATTTTTGATGGTGCGGGAGAAGATCAGGAAAATTGGGAGTCTGTTAACTGCCGGTATATTGCAGAGTCTAAGATGATAATGTTACTTTTTGATCCAACAAAACTCTATGGAGTATGTTCAAGATTAGATCAGGATGATTTTAAAAGGGCAGGGGGAAATAGTGAAGTAACTAGAGCAAGCACCAAAAAATTTGTTGATGGCATGATTAATTATATAAGAAAACTTGCTGGGGTAAAGGTAAATGAGAAGATTACGACTCCAGTCGCGGTTGTACTTGGAAAGATGGATGTTTTAAGGCAGTTCTTCCCAATAAATTCGATTGTGTTTCAGGAGAGTGGCCATGTAAAAAGTGGTCATTTTATCCAGCAGGAAGCAGATGCAGTGCATCAGGAAATTTGGGACTTTATGGAACTATGTGGAGATGATTTATCTGCAAGTTTTAATGGAAACTTTAAAAGTTGGAAATACTTTGGAATATCCAGTTTTGGTATGCGACCACAGGTGAATCGAATGCTTCAGCAGCCGCCACAGCCAATGCGAGTATTGGATCCTTTGATCTGGGATTTGTACTTAGAGGGAATTGTTAACGGAAAATAAAAGAAAGGAAAATTATGATGGAAGGAAAATATGGTGAAATTATATATACCAGATGTGCCCCAAGTTATTCTTTGACAGGAGAAGTGGTCAGATCTGGCGGATATGGAATCTATTCAATGAGCAGAGCGTGCTTGCCGAGTCAGGAACAGGAAGCTTTTATTAATAAAATACTGCAAACATATCAGTATGCAGGTGATTGTCCGGCGTCAGAGTTTTACTATTATGTTGCGTTAAATGACAATGATGGAATACTAGGGAGATTTGTGCCAAGAGGAGAAGCAACGCAAGAGGATTTGGAGTCGGGAGTGGACACACGTGCTAGTCATACTGCACAGTTCCTTTTAGGAACATTTGCACGCTATCCATTTGAGATAATGGGATCAAGTTATTTTGATGCGGATAAGAAACCATATCGTTTTTATTATAGAAAGGAACCGACAAGACAAAACGAAAAAATTTCCGATTCAGAAGTTCCTTCTGGCTCAATTACTCGTAAACGTGCAATGCAGTTTGCAATGGATGGACGTGTGGAAGCAGTTCAGGCAGCAGTGAGTAT
>OFLY01001832.1_pt1 | contig 11581 bp, 9 predicted proteins | sample 1541161 | NCBI WGS metagenome assembly OFLY01 (sample SAMN04209247, study PRJEB22552) | human gut metagenome | biome: gut; material: feces | host: Homo sapiens | place: USA: Oklahoma | reverse complement strand
AAGCATTATATCCTCTGCCACCGGTAACTATATCAGAATCATTAAATCTGATTTTGGCATCATCCGGAATATCAAAAAGCGTTGGTCTTGACATATAAATCCTAATATTATCCATAGTAAAAATTATTTTAAGAACATTCGGTCCACATTCCTCAACATTTACCACCTTATCGGGATGTTTCACAATATTAAGTAATGTCTTACAGCCTGACGATAAATTACGGATTGTACCTAAACCATATTTTGTTTCTATATGTTTATCAGGTGTCAACTTAGCATCATCTATCTGCTGGATTAAATCAATTTCACTTTGTGTCATTTCTTCATTGCCGGTATTCAGATTGAAGTACAGATCATTCTGAAATATCCAATTTTTTGAATCGCTCTTATTTGTATATATATCTATCATTTATTGTTACTCCTTTTCGCTGTCACTTCATCCATTTCTATTGTTTATAGATAAATAATCTATAAAATATCACCCTCTGTACGATATTTTACTATACCTAAATGCAACATCATTATATTTATACTTTCCACAAAGTAATTGAAAATCTTTCAATAATATATGGTTATTTGGACCACTAATAACTTCTTTTATTGGTTTTTCAGATATATCTGATAATTCTAAATGAAAATATGGTACTATGTCATCATTCAAAATATTAAAATCAATCTTATTTTTCATCACTTCTACCATTTCATCAAATAGCACGCTTTTATTACGCTCTTCTCCATATATTAATTCTGTTTTTTTCGTAATTGGATATTTAAAAAACATTCTCCATTCATTTTCCTCTTGAAATGATACATTTTTGTACTGTAATGAATCCATAAAAACCATATTTAGCATTTGAATAAAGAAAAATATCATATATTCTTCCTGCTTACTATCATCACAATGCAAATTATCTATAATCCATTTACGCAAATTCTTCAACTCATTCAACAAATTATTTGCTTTAGATATAATAATATCATTTATTTCTTCCACCGTTTTATACTTTACTTTTCCCATTGTTATGATATCTTTGTATTTTCCACTATACTGTGTTAATTCTCTTTCTGAGAATCCAATAGAAACACCTCTTCCATTATCCGCATAACCTCTCCACTGACTTAACTTGTCACCTTCCTCACAAAAACATATAACAAAATTAGTAACCCCACCCTTGTCAAATTCCATTTTAAAATAATCATATGCTAATCTGAAAAGAATCTCCATTCCTCTTTCATCTGTTTCACCCGCAAACTCAAAAGGAAATGAATTTTTATAATATACATCCCTCATAGCATATATTATACCTGGAAAAAACATATATACTTCATCGTAATCATTGCTCTTAGTTATATCGCTCATTCTAAGTTGTCTTCCAGACATAATTCCATACATTTTTTGTGTACTACAATAGTGATACAATATTTTGTCCATTTACTTTTTCCTCATTTTTCACCAATTTCAAACCAATACTAAATTATCTTGTTTAAAATCCTAATATTTCGTAACTTTCCAATTTCTACGAGCAAATAAATCATTTTATTTTTATTATATCATCGAAGCTAATATATTCCAAACCAAATTTAAATATTTATGCAGTATTTGCTGTGTCGTATAACTTTTCCATAGTGCATTCACTCCCTCTCCCCGACAATTGCCCGTATGTATGTCAAATTTGCTTTTACAAATATGATATCTCTGGCTCTGCCTCATAAAAACCGAGTATACTTACGAATTGCACATAATTATTCGTAAGATTTTACGCTTGCTTCATATAATTGGGATAATTTTTGAAAATAAAAAGAAATGTGATAATAGAAAATACTTATGACTCTTCTGTTTAGTACTCATTAATATCTGTGGTACTATCAAAAACAGGTATCATATAGGTATCACAATAAAAGAAAAAGCTTCATAAATAGCTTGTTTACGCCATTTATGAAGCTCTGTTTACTATTCAAACTCTTGGGCTGAAAGATTTACCTAGCTGTTTCTTGGTACACATTTGTGTGTTTTATTCTTCATATTCATCTTATTTTGCATTTTTGTTTACCTCGTCCAAAATTTTTAGAGCCAAAATGGAGCCAAAACTTTCCATTACAATGGCGAAGCCGAATTGATTATTATCGCCTCAGAAATATATCTCATTAGTGGAATTTCCATTGTTAATTCTTGGCTATTTGCAAAAGGATTATATACACCTCTTTCACTTAAACGACTTTCATTCGATTTACTATGTACTAATGCATTTCTAGTCTTATATATCCTTGCTGCTAACTTTTTAAACACTTTTTCATTTGAAGCATCTCTTAAATCAACAGTATCTCCTTTTGAAAAACTAACCTCTGATGATTTATAATAATCCACAATAGAATTACTAAATTCTGTCAAGTCATTAATCAACTCACTTATATTAACAAATTTTTTCAATGTCAATTCTAGTGCTTCCAATTCTGAGCCTTGAAACTCTTCCTTATTTTGTCTGTTTTTCTTTTTTATTAAATCCACAATCTTAACGATATCTTTCGTCCTTTTTGCCGAAAAACCGGGGTGCTGTATAATATGCTGCACACTTTTGAAAATATCTTCGTTATACACTTCTTCATAAAAATGTTCCATTATATGATAAAATCCTACAAACTTTACAAAAGGTTCCTCAGAAGTTAATGCCATATAATATTGTTCAACTAATTGCTCTTTATACAAAAGTTGAGGTGCCATAAGTTCTGAAACATTCTGAATTCTTCTTCTTGGCAAAACATTTCTTTGTGGAAATAAATCATCTATTTCTGTTACCGCTTTAAATACAAAATCAAAATTATATGCAATGTTGAATAAATACGATTTAGCATACCTTTGTAATTGCTCCCTATTCTTTTTTGTATTCGTTTCTATATATACCGCCAATGGTAAACGTGTAATCATTTTTATCAAGCTAAATATGTCTTTTTCTGCTAAAGTTTCACACCTACGTTCAAAAATCTGAGATGGAATACTAGAAAAGACTCTTTTTCTTACATCAAAGTCTTTAATAACATACCAAATCAATTGTCTCGAGATTTCATGAAACGAATATGTAATATCAGCCTCTTCATCACTTACAATTAATTCCGTCAATTTATCCTCAAGCCCTATGGAAAAACGTCGTCTTGAATCAACATCTGGTATATCAACAACTGATTCATAACTATTTCCATCACATATCGAATATCTCTCAAAATCATATTGTTCTGCTTGCTGCCTTAAATCATTATAATTGTCTATTGTATATATGTACTCCTGTGTCGCAATAATGTATGAGATTTTATTATTATCATAATTAAATTGCAATCTATTTTTGCAATTTCCTAACATTCTAGAAACTTTTTCGCAAAATTCATTCCATTCCATCTAATCTACCTCCAATTACAAAGAGCACTCGTATCTTTACTTAATAATATATTCTACTACAACAAACTTCATTTTGAAAGAATCTATCAATATTAGATTATTCAACTCTCATACCTAAAAAAACTCCCTAGCCATCATCTCCGCAGTAGCCCGGTTATACCCCTTCTTCAAATACCCCTGCACAATCGTCCCAAACATACCCTTGACCATATTATCCTCAATATCACAATATGCCTGCATCTCCCCAGACAAAGCCATTGCCACATACTCTATTGGCTTGTTATCCAACAACCTATGCAGCTTCGTCAGTGACTGCTCTGTTGTCCTCAGAGCAGCCTCCACTTCTTCGCACTTTATCCGCAACATATTTCCATCTGTAAACCACACTTCAACATAGCCGTTATCCATGTTATAAGCACATTCTACGATATTATCCATTCGATTATCTTTCATATCATCAATCCATCCTTCCCATTATCTTGTTCCATAAGACCTTTCAGATTGCCTTATCTGCTATTCTGTACGCTCCTGTTCCTTTACCTTACGAACAATCGTATCAATCTGCTCTACACCGGCATATCTCTTGACACGCTCCAGATCATCAGCCTTTTCCTGCAACAACTCTGTCATATCACTCATATCCTTAATCTTGCCCTTGTAAAACTCCACATCATCTGACAGTCTCTTCTTTTCCTTCCGCAGTTGTAAAATTTCTTCTTTCAGCCTTACACACTGGATTGTCAGATTCTTTATCAACATCTTAAGCTTATTCATAAATGGCATGACTACTTTATCCCGAAATAACTTAGCACTTGCAAATGCTCCTGGTTCCGGCAACTGCCATTCTGGTGCTTCTTCCTTACATCACGCTGTAATAACTGCTCTAACTGCACCATCTGCTCTATATTGTTTTTAAGCTCATTCTGTTGCCTTTCAAGTTGAACATTATTCTGTTGCAAATCATTGTATTTTTGTCTTAATGCCTGATTATCCGATTGCAACGCATCATTCCTTTACTCCAGAGTATGATTGTCAGCGGATAACCGATCATTCACAGTCTGCAATTCACTATTCGTGTATTGTAAATCTTCATGCCGCTGTTCCAGTTCCTCATTATCTTTCTGCAACTGTAACTGTTTCTGCTTCAAATCATGATTTTCCATGTGAAGTCTGTCTTTGCGGATTTCAAGCCTTGAGTTTTCCATTCTCAAATCCTGATTATCTGCAAGCAATGCTTCCTTCTCCCGTTGTGCTGTAATTCTCTCTTCTTTTGCCTTCTGTACAGCTTCCTCTGCTAATTCCTTTTCGGCAGATACATTTAGCAATTCCCGTTTCTTTACAGAAACCTCTTCTCCAAGCTGTGCAACCACCGAAGATATTTCCTGCTTCTGGCTATCCAATTCTGCCACTTCCTTTGCCCGCTCTTTCTTGTAAACATAAAAAATCGCACCAAACATTCAATGTCCAGTGCGATAACTCCAATTTAATAAGATGCAATGTATGTAAAATCTTCTCTTATATTCTGGTTTTATGCACTAGACTAAAAGACCTACAAGCTATAACCTAATGCACTAACCTTGCATGTTTATAGCCGTGTACGTCCGTAATACATGTACATATAATGTCTTGAATATAAGTTCTGATTCATGTGTATGTTCTCCTTCAGCTTTTTTATAAGATTAATCTATATTCCTTCTTATGTCAATATTTTTATAATAAACACATTACACTCACCCTATTTATGCCAAACTTACGATGTCATTCTCTTACACGCGCTTCTAAATTTTTGCATCAATTGATTAAATTCATCTTCCTTCATTAAAGCATACATTTGTATCATATATTCCCTTTGAAATAATAATATCTTGCGAACTGAAAAATTGCACTCACGAAATATAGCTGTCCTATGATGCAATCTAATTCTTTTATCTTTTTCTTCTTTAAAAGTCATTCTTAGAAATAACACTTCATATTTTGAATATAATTCCAATATATATTCTAATGGAATTATCAATATTAAATAAACAATCGGTATCATAAAACTTACCAATGTATTTATTATATTTAATTGCTTGTATTCATTTATCCCAATCTTTATTGTCTCATAAAAAATCCAAAATCCAGCGATTGCCAATATACTATCCAATAATTTATGAACACTTTTATATTCTTCTTTTTTTTCTGCAATTACATTCATAACAGTAATTATTGTAATAACTGGAATAATCGCAAGTTCAATCCATATATTAAATGTAAATGTGCTCATAAAAAATTCTAAAATCATGGTAAATTTCAAATTATCTTTAAGGATTTTTTTAATGTATGTTTCATCAGCTTCACTCGAAACCGCATTCATACAATATATTAATCCAGAAAAAAGAAACCATATAATAATATCTTTGATATATATATTCTCCCAAATAGGCAAATAACAGAATACCATTGTAATCGTTAGAACATATAGCAATATTATTTCCCATAATATCCTTAACTTCTTGTCAAAAAATATTACTATGACATTCCACAAACTTTTTCTTATTTCCCTATGGCATAATACATATAACATGAAAATACATCCCCATATTAATGTTGCCCATTCTCTTGTTGACAAGATTGACATAACGCCGTTCTCCTTCTGTATATTCTAGCTCATTACTCTCCCCACAAATAGAGCCAAACTAGAGCCATTTGATAAAACAAATGCCGGAAGCCCGCATAAATACAGGCTTTCGGCATTTTAGTCCGTTATTCAAACTCAATCGTTCCAGGTGGTTTACTAGTCAGATCATAGAATACTCTGTTGACCCCACGCACCTCATTTATAATTCTGCTCATAACTGTCTGGAGAACCTCAAATGGAATCTCTGTGCTCTCTGCTGTCATGAAATCAATTGTGTTGACTGCACGAAGTGCAACCGCATAATCGTAAGTTCTTTCGTCACCCATAACACCAACGGAACGCATGTTAGTGAGGGCTGCGAAATACTGGTTTGGCATCCATGCTGGAGCCTTATCGTTAGCTTTCTTGTACTCAGCTACGGCCTTGTCAACCTCTGAACGGTAGATAAAGTCAGCGTCCTGAACGATACGAACCTTATCAGCTGTTACCTCGCCGATAATTCTGATTCCAAGTCCCGGACCTGGGAATGGCTGACGGAATACAAGATGTTCTGGTATTCCAAGTTCAAGACCAGCCTTACGAACCTCATCTTTGAAAAGGTTGCGGAGTGGCTCGATGATTTCCTTGAAATCAACGAAATCAGGAAGTCCTCCTACATTGTGGTGAGACTTGATTACGGCTGATTCACCGCCAAGTCCGCTCTCTACAACGTCTGGATATATAGTTCCCTGTGCAAGGAAGTCAACTGCACCAATCTTCTTGGCTTCTTCCTCAAATACACGGATAAACTCTTCACCGATAATCTTTCTCTTAGCTTCTGGCTCAGTAACGCCTGCCAGCTTAGAGTAATATCTTTCCTGTGCATTAACTCTTATAAAGTTAAGGTCGAACTGTCCTTCTGGTCCAAATACGCTCTCAACTTCATCGCCTTCATCTTTACGAAGAAGACCGTGGTCTACGAATACACATGTAAGCTGCTTTCCAATAGCTCTTGAAAGAAGTCCGGCTGCAACAGATGAATCAACACCACCTGAAAGAGCAAGTAAAACCTTGCCACTGCCAACCTTCTCACGGATTTCCTTAATTGTATTCTCAACAAATGCATCCATCTTCCATGTTCCGGCACAACCGCATACTCCACGAACAAAGTTGTGAAGCATCTTGGTTCCTTCCTGAGTATGAAGAACCTCTGGGTGGAACTGGATTGCATAAAGATTCTTCTCTGTGCACTCTGCTGCAGCAACTGGGCAGTCTGCTGTATGAGCAACAATCTTGAATCCTGGTGCAACCTGTGAGATGTAGTCAAAATGGCTCATCCACACGATAGTCTTTTCTGAAACATCTCCAAATAAAGCACTGCTCTTATCAACAAATGTCTCTGTCTTTCCATACTCTCTTACTGGTGCCTTCTCAACCTTGCCACCAAGCACATGCTGCATAAGCTGTGCGCCATAGCAAAGACCAAGTACAGGTACACCAAGTTCAAAAAGTTCTTTAGTACATGTTGGCGCGCCATCTTCATAACAGCTGTTAGGACCACCCGTAAGGATAATTCCTTTAGGGTTCATGGCCTTAATCTGCGCCAGGTCTGTCTTGTAAGAATAGATCTCACAATATACATTACATTCACGGACACGGCGCGCAACCAGCTGGTTGTACTGACCGCCGAAGTCAATGACAATAACTTTCTCCTGATCCATGATCAATCTCCAATCTTGTGTATTTATATATACATTATAGTTAAACTTGCCACTTATGACAAGCCTTAATTCTCCCCAATTCCTATCTTGCTAATTCTCATCCAGACAATCCTTATCTATGCATCTTTCTCCCCAATTCTCTTCTTTACATAAGAATCCATCTTCTCTCTGACCATCGCCATCTTTCTGTTGGTCTCCTCATTATCAGAATGAAAATGCATAAGCTTTGCAAGATAGCCCTGTTCCACAGTAATCCGCACGCTCTCATCATACACAAGCTCATAAGCAAGTGATACATGACCAATAACAGTATCAGCCGGTGTGCGTCTTATTGCTTTGAGTATACAGTGTTCCTCATCAAACGCTTCTAACACTTCATCTGTAATATCACTCTTCATCAGTTCTTCAGTCGTAGTGTTATATATTTCTTCAAGTGGAGTATCAATATTAACCTTAAATATATCAACCTTATCAGCGTCACGAAGCACATTGCAGAATGCCTGCTCGCGGCGATTAAGTCCTTGCGGAATTCTATACATATTGTGACACCTTATTGCAAGTTCAAGCATTTCCATGTCCGATTTATTCAATCTGTCATACAGAAATACTCCATCAGAACTATATCGGTCCTCTAATGCTCCTGGCTTGTAGCCTGTACATTTGACCATTCCATTAAGAAAAGTACTGATAAGACCATCTTTGAACAACAGGTCTGCACCGAATTTTGCATGGTCAACAGAGTCCGCATCTGAAAATGTGTTATAACGCTTTATCTGTTCAAATCTTCCAACATCATGAAGCATTCCGGATAACCATGCCAGCTCAACATCATAGGCACACATTCCAGCTGCCTTTGCAATTCTTTCGCACAAAGCTGCAACTCTGTAAGTGTGGTCAATTTTTAATTTAATCTTAGGGTCATCTGCATTATAAGCTGCTGTGTATTCTGCAAATGCTTTCTTAACATGCACTCTGTCAACATACACACGGTTTATCTTGGCATTTTCATAATAACCTTCAACATCAGCAACCTTTCCCTCATTCCATGTGTCTATAATATCAGGCACATCAGATAAAGAATGGCACACAACTGAAGTCAGTCTTCGGATGTCATCGTTAATCTCAATAGTATCAGGTATATGAATCACCTTCATGCCTGCTGCATGTCCTGCTTTAATGCCATTAATACTGTCCTCAATGACTACACATTCTGACGGTTCACAGCCAATAAAGCCTGCTGCCCTTAAGAATATGTCCGGCTCAGGCTTTCCATGCTCAACCTCATCTCCATATACAACACCAGAAAGATAATCCCATGCTCCTATTCTGTGAAGACTCTTTTCAGCACTTGATTTCTGTGTTGAAGTTGCAACAGCACATTTGAGTCCATTATCCTTAATATAATCAAGCAGCATATGAAGCCCCGGCTTAACCGGAACTTCCTCTGTCTCCCTGATTTTGTAAACATGGTCTGTGCGCATTGTCCGCATTTCCCAGTAATCCTGCTCTCCATGATAATAATCATCAAAAAAGCTCTGACTAAGCTTTGCCGGTGCACCTTTAAAACTGTCGATAAGCCATAATGGCATCTCTACATTTTTCTGGGAAGCTGCCCACAGCCAGCCAAGATTAGACTGATTTTCCGTATCAATCATAACTCCGTCCATATCAAAGATAATCCCTTTTATCATAACTGCCTCCATTCAACTCCCCAAAATATCAAACCGACATACCTTGCATACATTTCCCAGATATCCGTTTCTTCATTTCCTGATCTTACTTCTCTTCCAGATACTTCTTAACATACTGTCCGGTATAAGACTTCTTAACCTTAACAATCTCCTCTGGTGTTCCCTTGGCAATAACAGTTCCACCGCGGTCGCCGCCTTCCGGTCCCATATCTATAATATAATCTGCTGTCTTAATAACATCAAGATTATGTTCAATAACAACTACAGTGTTGCCACCCTCTGCAAGCCTGTGAAGGATATTGACAAGCTTGTGGACATCGGCAAAATGCAGACCGGTTGTAGGCTCATCAAGAATATATATAGTCTTTCCTGTGCTTCTTCTTGAAAGCTCTGTTGCAAGCTTGATTCTCTGTGCCTCACCACCTGAAAGCTCAGTTGATGGCTGTCCAAGCTTGACGTAAGACAAGCCAACCTCGTTGAGAGTCTCAATCTTTCTTCTTATGCTTGGCACATTTTCAAAGAAATCAACTGCATCCTCAATAGTCATGTCAAGAACATCATATATGCTCTTATCCTTGTATTTTACTTCAAGAGTTTCTCTGTTGTAACGCTTACCCTCGCAGACTTCACAAGGTACATACACATCCGGCAGGAAATGCATCTCTATCTTGATAATACCGTCACCGGAGCATGCCTCACATCTTCCACCTTTAACATTAAAGCTGAATCTTCCCTTCGTATATCCTCGTTCCTTCGCGTCCTTAGTCGTTGCAAACAGGTCTCTTATCATGTCAAATACACCTGTATAGGTTGCCGGATTAGACCTTGGTGTTCGTCCAATTGGTGACTGGTCAATATTAATGACCTTATCAAGCTGCTCTATTCCGTCAATTCCATCATGGTCGCCTGCAATACATCTCGCCCTGTTAAGCGACTTTGCAAGGTGCTTGTAAAGAATCTCATTAACAAGTGAACTCTTGCCTGAGCCTGACACACCTGTTACGCATGTGACAACTCCAAGCGGAATATCTACATCAATATTCTTAAGATTATTCTCCCTTGCGCCTCTTACCTTAATCCAGCCAGCAGGCTTTCTACGCTCTGCCGGTACAGGTATCTTGATTCTTCCTGACAGATATGCGCCTGTAAGTGAGTCCTTGCACGCCATAATGTCCGCAGCAGTTCCTGTTGCGACAACTTCTCCACCATTTCTTCCTGCGCCTGGTCCGATATCCACAATATAATCGGCTGCAAACATAGTATCCTCATCATGTTCAACGACAATAACTGAGTTACCAAGATCGCGCAAATGTGTCAGAGTTCCAAGCAGCTTGTCATTATCCCTCTGGTGAAGTCCGATACTTGGCTCATCAAGAATATAAGCAACTCCTACAAGACCTGAACCAATCTGTGTAGCAAGCCTGATTCTCTGCGCTTCACCGCCTGACAGAGTTCCTGTGGCACGCGAAAGTGCCAGATAATCAAGCCCTACATCTACAAGGAACTTAATTCTCGCCTTGATTTCCTTAAGAATCTCTGCACCAATAAACAGCTGTCTCTCTGAAAGCTTCATATTCTCAAGGAATTCCTGAAGCTTTATAATAGACATGTTAGTAATCTCATATATGTTCTTATCTGCAATAGTAACAGCAAGTGAAGACGGCTTAAGTCTCTGTCCGTGACAGGCAGAACAAGGTCTTATTCTCATAAATTCCTCATACTGCTGCTTAGTATTATCAGAATATGTCTCTCTGTATCTTCTCTCCATATTCTTAATAAGACCTTCAAATGCGACATCATATACACCCTCTCCGCGCTGGCCTTTATATTTAACCTTTACAGAATGTCCCTTAGTACCATTGATAATAATATCCTTAATATCATCAGGATAATCCTTGAATGGTGTCTTTAATGAAAATCCATATTCCTCTGCAAGTGCATCAAGAATCGCCCTGCTAAAGCTGCCCTCATCCTTAGATGACTGCCATCCCATTCCGACAATAGCACCTTCATCAATGCTGAGACTCTCATCCGGTATAAGCAGCTCTGCATCAAACTTCATTGTATAACCAAGTCCGAAACAGTCCGGGCATGCGCCAAATGGATTGTTGAACGAAAAGCTTCTTACTTTTGTTCTGCTACGCGTCTAAACTGCGAGAGCTGAACCTCGGTAAGCTCCGGG
>OFLY01001791.1_pt1 | contig 11827 bp, 7 predicted proteins | sample 1541161 | NCBI WGS metagenome assembly OFLY01 (sample SAMN04209247, study PRJEB22552) | human gut metagenome | biome: gut; material: feces | host: Homo sapiens | place: USA: Oklahoma | reverse complement strand
AAACCAATACCTGCCGCAGGGCAAACAGGAGCGAAGCGCTGACCCACGAAAACGCGACGGTATGCCAAGGCCTCTCCTACTAGGAGAGGTGGCATCGAGCAAAGCGAAGATGACGGAGAGGTTTCGCAACGCTGCCGGCTTCTGCGCTGCACCCTTAAAATACCAAGCCCCCGCGCCGCTGTCAAGGCTTCCCGCTGCGACCTTATTTCACATATTCTTCACCCGGTCAGCGATTCCTTTTCACAATTACCGGATACAATAGAAACAGTTCCAAGGAGGTGCGGCAGAAGCGCCCCCTCCGAACCATTCCCTTTGAGAAAGGAAGTAACCAGTATGGATAACGAGAACAAGTGGGAATACGATTATTCCTCTGAACATAGCCAGACCGGCGAGACCGGCTACCCCAACGTCGGCTCCTCCGGCATGAACACCGCCAACACGGCAGGCACCTACGGCGAGGCCGCACAGGCTGCCCCCCAGACCGAGCCGAACAGCGGCAGCGATGGCGGCGCGGTGCCGCCTCCGGAAGGCCCCCGGTATCAGGCCGCACAGGGAAGCCCCAAGCAGCCTCCCAAAAAGCGCCGCCGGAAAAACAGCAATATCGCCCGCAGTGCAGTTGCGCTGGTGCTGGCCGCAGCCATGGGCTTTGTCGGCGGCTTTGTGGGGGCCCGGGTGGGCAACACAGGCGGCAAGGTGGTCATCCAGCAGGTGGCACCTTCCTCCACGTCCAGCAGTGATTCCGGCTCTGCCTCCGCGGTGAACACCGCTTCCGGCATGACCACCGCTCAGGTCTCTGAGATGGTCAGCCCCAGCGTTGTGGTCATCACCACCGAGCAGGTGGTCTACTCCCAGTGGTCCTGGTACGGCCAGAACCAGGTGGAGAGCGGCGCAGGCAGTGGTGTCGTGATCAGCTCCGACGGCTATATCCTGACCTGTGCACACGTTGTATCCGGCGCGTCCAACATCACCGTAACCATCGGCGATACCGATTACCCCGCCACTGTGGTGGGCGAGGATGACACCAGCGATGTGGCTGTCCTCAAGATCGATGCCACTGATCTGACCCCCGCCACCGTTGGCAACAGCGACAGCCTTGCCGTGGGCGAGAGCGTGCTGGCCGTGGGCAACCCGCTGGGTGAGCTGGGCGGCACCGTGACCAGCGGCATCGTCAGCGCCCTGAACCGCAGCGTGACCATCCAGGGCACCAGCTCCACCAACACCATGTCCCTGATCCAGATGGATGCCTCTGTCAGCCCCGGCAACTCCGGCGGCGGCCTGTTCAACATGAACGGTGAGCTCATCGGTCTGGTCAACGCAAAGTCCTCCTCCAGCGATGCGGAGGGTCTGGGCTTTGCCATCCCCATCAACGATGCCATCAAGGTGGCACAGGATCTGCTGGAGAACGGCTATGTCTCCGGCCGCCCCTACATGGGCATCACCTATCTGGCTGTGACCGATGCCCAGACCGCAGCACAGCTCAACGTCACTGCCTACGGCGTTTACGTTGTGGATGTTGTGCAGGGCGGCCCCGCCGACAAGGCCGGTCTGAAGACCGGTGACCGTATCGTGAGCATCGACGGCACCGAGATCGCCCAGAAGGACGACCTTGGCACCCTGATCCAGCAGCATGCTGCCGGTGATACCCTTTCCATCACCGTGGCCCGGGAAGGCCAGATGCAGACCGTCAGCCTGACTCTGGGCGAAAAGAACGCCCAGACCCAGCAGGCACAGAAAAACTCCTGATTCTCCCCAATCTTTTTCCTGATCCATAAATCAAAAATCCCCTGACCGGCGTTGAACTGGTCAGGGGATTTTCAATTGCAGGTTGTCAAGCAACGGCAGACCGTATTTTTATACCTGTCCGAACACGGTGGCGCTCAGGGGCAGGAGGACGGTCTGGCCGGTGCAGATGCGGCTGCTGCCCCGCCACAGGCTGGAGGAGATGCCGTCACTCAGCAGCTTCCAGCTGCCGCCGGGCAGGGTGACGACCTGCGCCGTCTCGGTGGGGTTATAGTAGACGCACAGGGCGCTCCATGCCGCGCCGTCGCCCCACTGGGCGGGGAGCCGCCAGCCCACAAGAGGCTGTTCCAGCGGGAAGAACTCGATGGCGGCAGGGCTGGCCTTGTCCGGCGCGCCCAGCCGGGGGAACGCCGCCCGCAGACCAATGAGCCCGCGGTAGTAATCCACAAGGCTGTGGAACTGTTCGGCCCGGTGCCAGTCCAGCCGGTTGAGGGCCGGGCTGGAGCGGTAGCTGTTGCCCTGCCCCTTCTTGGTGCGGGCAAACTCCTCGCCCGCCTGCCAGAAAGGCAGGCCCATGCTGGTCAGGTAGATGCCCGCTGCCAGCCGGTTCTGGGCCAGCGCGGTCTTGTCCACAGCGGCAAACTCCGGGCGGGCGTAGCGCACCATCAGGAGCTTATCCCACAGGGTGAAGTTGTCGTGGGCTGAAACGTAGCTGATGATCTGCCCCGGGGCGTGAGGCGGCAGCTTTTCACTGCGGCACCACGCCGCCACCGAAGCACCGATATCCCAGAAACTCCCGGGCTTGCCCTCCACATAGCCCGGCTCCCGGGCATCGAAGCAGCCGCCCTTGATGGCATCCCGGGTGTTGTCGCAAAAGATGCCGATGCGCTCGTTCAACATATTCAGGTTGTTCTTGTTGGCCTCGTACCGGTGCAGGGCGCTGCAGCCGCCCTGCCACGGCTCACCGTACATCAGGATATCCCGCCCGCCGGGCAGCTTGTCCAGTTCAGCCCGGAGGAGGTTCATGGTCTCCACGTCATACAGGCCCATCAGGTCAAACCGGAAGCCGTCGATGTGATATTCCCGCGCCCAGTAGAGCACCGAATCAATGAGATAGCGCCGGGCCATGGGCCGCTCGGAGGCAAACTCGTTGCCGCAGCCGCTGCCGTTGGAGAGGGAACCGTCGTCGTTCTGGCGGAAGTAGTAGAGGGGCACCACCCGGTTCAGCACATTATCGGAACGATACATGTGGTTATACACCACATCCATTACAACGCCGATGCCCGCCCCATGGAGGGCCGCAATCATCTGCTTACACTCCCGCACCCGCACCTCACCCCGGGTGGGGTCGGTGGAGTAGCTGCCCTCGGGCACATTGAAGTTGGTGGGGTCGTAGCCCCAGTTATACTGCCGGGTCAGGGGGCGGCTCTCATCCACGCTGCCAAAATCGAAGATTGGCATGAGCTGGACATAGCCCACCCCCAGCCGCTTGAGATAATTCAGGCAGGTTGGGTGGATGCCGTCGCTGCTCAGGGTCGTTCCCTGCTGGGTAAAGGCCAGAAATTTGCCCCGCCAGGCCGTGTGCACACCGCTGGCCGGGTCCTGCGAGAAATCCCGGACGCTGACCTCCCACACACTGCGGCGGGCCGGTGGGATCACCGGCCGCACATCCCGCTCCCAGCCCTGCGGGTCTACCCGGGCCGGGTCAAAGATCATGCTGCGCACCCCGTTCACCCCTGCCGAGCGGGCGTATGGGTCCGCTGCATTGCAGGTGCCAAACGGGGTGGTAAGGGTGAAATCGTAGTATTTTCCGTGCTGGTCGCCGGGCAGATAGATGCTCCACACGCCCTTGTCCTGCTGCTGCAGGGGCAGGGTGCCCACACAGGCCCCGCCGGTGCCCCGGCGGTACAGGTTCACTGCTGCCTGTTTTGCCGTGGGAGCCCACAGGCGCAGGTGTGTCCCGGCGGGGGTATACTCCACCCCCAGCGGGCCGTAGTATTCCGTCTGGCGGGCAAAGGCTTCGCTCTCAAACAGCGTCTTCCATTCAGCAGGTGTTCTTGGCTCCATGGCAATTCATCCTTTCGTTTGATAATAGTGTAACGAACTTTGTCCTTTATTTCAACCCTTTCCTTGCAAAACGTACCAGACTCCACTATACTGAAAGAAAAAGCACTGCACGGAGGGAAGTTTTATGGCATACACCGATGATTGGGAAAGTCTGATGAACGGCGTGTTCGGCCCGGGGGGCAGATTCAAGGCCGCCCCCGGCACTTCTGCACCCAAAACAGGCGGCAGCGCCGCCCTGCCTGACCTGAACGCGGCGCTTCTGGAACAGCAGAAACGGCTGGATGAGCTGTTGAAGCAGCAAAACGCCCAGCTCAAAACCCAGAGCGATGCCACCGCCGCCGCGCTGGAAAGCAGCCGCCAGATGCTGCGGGACATGGAGGACGAAGGCCTGCTGGCCAGGGGCACCACCGACGTGAAGCCGGAGCACCTGGGCAGCTTTGAAGGCCTTGCTGCCGAGGTCAAGCAGACGGTGCTGGGGCAGGATGCTTTTGTGGACAGCGTGGTGCGGGCCATGCGCCGCCCCTTTGTGCTGGGCACCGAAGCCCCCGCCGCCCGCAACGTCATCCTGCTCACAGGCGGGGCAGGCACAGGCAGGCATTTTGCACTGGAAGAAACTGCCCGCCGCATGGCGGCCCGGGGCCTTTTGCAGAGCGACAGGATCGCCACGCTGGATCTGGCCCTTTACCCCAATTCCGGAGCTGAGAAGCTCTTCCTGCAGGACCTCTACGCCGCCCTGCACGCGCCCGGGGAGATCCTTGCCTTTGAGCACTATGAGAGCTGTTATCCCGGCTTTCTGAAGACCCTGTCTGATCTGGCCGTCAAGGGCAGTGCCCCCCTGTCCAGCCGGTATCTCGTGAACAAAGAGGGCATCCTTGTGGATGCAGGCACGGCGCTGGCCCCGGGAGCCGTCAGCCGTATCGACCCCTGCGGCAAATACCTCATCTTCTACTCCCACAAGGGCCGGGAGGCACTGGCTGACAAATTCGGCGCGGCGCTGGTGTCGGCACTGGGGGATGTCTGTGAGACGGCCTCCTACACCCGGGAGGATCTGGCCGCCCTTGCCGCACAGCAGCTCAACGCGCTGGCCCAGAAGATCCGCACCCGGCTGGGGCTGACCCTTTCCGCCGGGGCCGACGTGCGGGACTATGTCGCGGCCCAGTGCACCACACAGAAGGGTGCGGCAGGCCTTTCCGCGTGCACCGACCGCATCTTCCGCGCTCTGAGCGAATACTGTCTGCGGACCGATGAAACCCTTACCGGCACCGTGACCCTGACCGCCGGGCCGGAAGGGGTGCTGTTCCGCCTGAACGACGGCGCAGACCAGCCCCTGTTCGACCTGCTGCCTGCCGCCTACACCGGCGCGCTGGATGCCATCCGTGCCGAGATCAACGAGCTGGTGGGCCTTGCCCCGGTCAAGGAATATGTGTTCGGTCTGGCCGACAACCTGCAGGTGCAGCAGCGCCGCGCCGCTGCCGGGCTCAAGACTGCCAGCCTTTCGATGCACATGATCTTCACGGGCAACCCCGGCACCGGCAAGACCACCATTGCCCGGCTGGTGGCACGGTATCTGAAAGCCATCGGTGCCCTCAAGGGCGGCCAGCTGGTGGAGGTGACCCGTGCCGACCTGGTGGGCCGCTACACCGGCCACACCGCCCCCCTGACCAACAGCGTCATCGAGAGCGCGCTGGGTGGTGTGCTCTTCATTGACGAGGCATACAGCCTCTACCGCGGTGAGCAGGACAGCTTCGGGCTGGAAGCCATCGACACGCTGGTGAAGGGGATGGAGGATCACCGGGATGAGCTGGTGGTCATTCTGGCAGGTTACACCAGGGAGATGGAGACCTTCCTCACCGCCAACAGCGGCCTTGCCAGCCGTTTTCCCAACCGGATCGAGTTCCCGGACTACACCGCCGTGGAGCTGCTGCAGATCACCCAGGTCCTTGCCAAAAACAAGGGCTACACCCTGGCCGAAGCCTGCACCGAACCTCTGCTGGGCTATTATGCCCGCTGGCAGGAAGCTGATGCCCGCACCGCCGGCAATGGCCGCCTTGCCCGCAACACACTGGAAAAGGCCATCTTCCACCAGAGCCGCCGCCTTGTCGCCGAGCCCGCCGCCGCGCTGGATCTGATCCTGCCCAGTGATCTGGAACTGAAGGAGCCGTAAACACGCAAAAAAGGACTGCTTTCGCAGTCCTTTTTGTGTTATTGATGCTGTTCTGCCAGCCGGGCGGTCATCTCCCGCATTCCCTGCCGCACTTCGGGCGGGGCGACCACTTCTATCTTGCCGCCAAAGCCGCAGACCCAGCCATAGAACTGGTCACTGACGCAGATGGGGACATCGAAATGGAAACAGCCATTCTCCTCGGGTAAAAACACGGGCGTTGCGCCAAAGCGCTCCCGCATGGCACCTTCCAGATCCGCGGTGCACCGCAGGGTAACGCGATGCTCCGGCCCGCCGTACATTCCAAAGTGCTTGCGCAGATAGGCAGGCAGGTCAAGATCCGCAAACTGCTCCTGACCCCGCCGGGGCGCATCCAGCACCCGGACCCCGCTCATCTTGTCCACCCGATAATGGCGGATGCCCTTTTCATCGGCAAAGGCAATGAGGTAGTAGCACCCGTTCTCCCAGGCCAGCTGCCACGGGCTGACGGTCCTTTTCTCTTTCTCGCGGCTGTCGGCTTTTCTGTAGAGGAACTCCACCATTTTACCGTTGTTGATGGCCTCGTGCAGGGCATCGATGCTGTACAGCAGGCTCTTGCTGTCGGTCTTGGGGCGGCCCTCCACATAGACCTGACGCTGCAGCTGGCTGCCCTCGTAGTTGGAGCAGAGCTTTTCCAACTTGTGGATCAGCCGCCTGCTCGTGGTGCCGGATACCACCCGGCTTGCCTGCACAGCATCCACCAGCAGCTTGAGCTCCGCCAGATCAAAGGTGCGGCTGGCAAGGAAATACCCGCCGCCCCGGCCCCGGCGCAGCTTGATGTCATAGCCCAGCGCACCCAGTGCCTCAATATCGCTGTACACGCTCTTGCGCTCGCAGCGGATGCCCTGCGCCTCCAGCAGCTCCACCAGCTGCGGCACGTTCAGCAGGTGGTTTTCATCGGTCTGCTGCTCAAAAATGCGCAATAGCGCCAGCAGCTTGGATTTCTGGCCTTCCTGTTTGGGCATTCGGTACACCTCATTTTTTCGTGTTGTGCCAAACCTCTCAGTCTCGCTTCCAGCTCTCCCCAGCAGGGGAGCTGGAAAAAAACAGCAGTGCTGTGTGCTGAAAAGGTTACGGCGCTTTCTTATCAAACGCCGCGCGGCGCTGGGTGGACAGGCGGAACATCTCCTCCAGCTTTTCCCGGTCATCGGCCACAAGGGCGTTGCGCATCTCGTTCAGCGCCCCGCTGAACTGGTCGATCTCGGAGATGAGGTTTTCCTTGTTCCAGAGGAACAGCTCCGCCCACATCTTATCGTTGATGCGTGCAATGCGGGTCAGGTCCCGGAAGGAATCTCCGGTGTACTCGCACAGCGAGGTATTGTCGTTGGCGCACATCAGGCTGACGGCGATGGCATGGCAGAGCTGGCTGACATAGCCGATCATCCTGTCATGCTCCTGCACGGTCAGGGTGCAGATGTGCTTGAAGCCCAGCACCTCGGCCAGCTCCCTGGCCCACTGAATGGCCTCCGGGGTGTTCTTTTCCGTGGGGGTCACAATGAAGTTGGCCGGGGCAAAATTCACCTCGGCGGCGTGCTCCACGCTGGAGGTCTCACGGCCCGCCATGGGGTGGCTGGCAATGAACTCCACGCCCGGCCTGCACATGGCCTGAATGGGCTCCACCAGACCGGTCTTTACGCCCGACACATCGGTAAAGATGCAGCCCTCCTTCAGCAGGTGGCCGTAGGTCCGGAACCACTCGATCAGGGCCGTGGGGTACAAGCCAAAGATGATATGATCGGCCTGACGCACCAGATCCTCAAAATCGTGGGTCTTGCCGCTGGCGATATAGCCGTGGTCGAGGGCATACTGCAGATGGCCCTCGCTGCGGTTAATGCCGTCCACATGGAACCCGGCCCTGCTCAGCTCCAAGGCGTACTTGCCGCCCAGCAGGCCCAGACCCACAATGAGATAACGCTTTGATTTATCCAACATGTTCCACCTCCGCGCCCAAAGGCTTGATGGCTTCCAGAAAATCCGGCCAGCTCTTGGCAACGGCCTCGGCCCCGCTGATGGGCAGGGCCAGCCCGGCGGCCAGCGCCAGCACCGCAAGGCTCATCACCACGCGGTGGTCGTTGTGGCCGGAAAGCGGCTGCTCCGGGGCATGGAGCGCGTCGGCACAGCCATGGATGGTAATGGTGCCGCCCTCGCTCTCCAGCTGCCCGCCGCAGGCCCGCAGCTCGGTCTCCATGGCCTCGATGCGGTCACTCTCCTTGATGCGGAGACGTTCGGCGTTGCGGATGACTGTGGTTCCCTCACACAGCAGACCCAGCACCATCAGCACAGGGCCCAGGTCGGGGCAGTCGGCAAGGTCGATGTCCGTTCCGTGGAGCGGGGCCTTTTCAAACACCACGCCCTGCCCGGTGCGGGTGAATCTTGCACCGCACCGCCGGAGGATCTCCAGAATGGCGGCATCGCCCTGCAAGGTCTCCTCAGACAGGCCGGTGATGGCCACCCCGCCGGTCACAGCGCCCAGCACGGCAGGAAAAGCCGCCTGGCTGTAATCGCCCTCCACGGTGTAATCACCGGGAAGATAGTGCTGCCCGCCGGGAATTTCCAGCGTATTCTCATCCAACCAGCGGCTTTCCACGCCAAAGGCGTGCTGCACCGCGCGGGTCATATCGATGTAGCTCCGGCTCTCCACAGGCGGGATGAGGTGCAGGGTGCTGGTGCCGCCCAGCAGGGGCAGGGCAAACAGCAGCCCGCTGATGAACTGGCTGGACACGTTGCCCGCCAGCTCGTATTCGCCCGGGGTCAGGGCACCTTCCACAGTCAGGCGGTCCGCGCTCTGCTCAAAACGCAGGCCCTGCTGCTGATACAGCGTTTTGTAGACCGACTGGGGCCGCTCCATCAGCCGCCCACGGCCCGTAAAAGTCACTTCCTGCCCAGTCAGGCTGGCCAGTGGGATGAGGAAGCGCAGGGTACTGCCGCTCTCACAGCAGTCCACGGGGGCATCAACCGGCAGAAAGCGGCCCAGCCCCTCCACCACCGCGTCGTTTTCACCGGTGGTGACACGGGCGCACAGTCGGCCCGCCGCGCCCAGCGTGGCGGAGATATCCTTGCTGAAAGCAAGATGATGGAGATGGGAGGTCCCCTTTGCCAGCGCCGCGCAGAGCACCGCCCGGTGAGCCATGCTTTTGCTGGGCGGCGCGGCGATGTTGCCGCCCACCGTCCGGCTTGATTTTATCGTAATGTTCATCGTGTTACATATCCCGGCCAATGGCCCATGCGACCTGACGGCACTTTGCCATGGCCTGTGCAAAGGCATCCGGGGTCAGGCACTGTGCGCCATCGCTCCATGCGTGGCGGGGATCATAGTGGACTTCCACCTCCAGACCGTCGGCACCGGCGGCCACAGCGGCGATCATCATCGGCTCAACCAGATTGGCCTTGCCGGTGGCGTGGCTGGGGTCCACGATGATGGGCAGATGGGTCTTTTCGTGGATGATGGGCACAGCGGAGAGGTCGAGGGTGTTGCGGGTGTATTTTTCAAAGGTGCGGATGCCCCGCTCGCAGAGAATGACCTGCTCGTTGCCGCCGGCCATGATATACTCTGCGGACATGATCCACTCCTCGATGGTGTTGCACAGGCCGCGCTTGAGCAGAACAGGCTTGTGCATCTTGCCCACGGCCTTGAGCAGCTGGAAATTCTGCATGTTGCGGGCACCGATCTGCACCACGTCCACATATTCCTCAAACTCCGGGATCCGGTCCTCGCTCATCAGCTCGGACACGATGGGCATTCCGGTGGCCTCCCGTGCCTTGACCATATCGAGGATGCCCTCGGTCTCCAGACCCTGGAAGGAGTAGGGAGAAGTGCGGGGCTTATAAGCGCCGCCGCGGAACAGGCTTGCACCGCCCGCCTTTACGCCGTTGGCAATGCGCAGTGCCTGCTCCTCGCCCTCGATGCTGCAGGGGCCTGCCATCACGGCGATCTTCTCGCCCCTGCCGATCTTCACGCCGCCGCAGTCGATGATGGAATCGGCGGGGTGGAACAGGCGGTTGGCCCGCTTATAGGGAGCGGACACGCGGGTGACGTTGTCGATCCAGGGGTTGGCCAGCACGTCGCGCTCATCGATCTTGGTGGTATCGCCCACCAGACCGAACACATTGTAATCCTTGCCGGTGATCAGGGTCACATCCAGGCCCTGTTTCTCGAATTTGTCTACGATCTTTTCCAGCTCTTCCTTGGGGGTGCCTTTTTTGGTCGAAATGATCATCTTGTTTCTTTTCCCTTCTGTTTTGTCTCTATGCTTTCAGTTTTGCTGCACAGCCTGCCCTACTTGCCAAGGGCTCCCCCTTCGGGGGAGCTGGCGAGCGAATGCGAGACTGAGAGGGTTGTTACTGCACCAGGTGCGTCTGCGCGCCGCCATCCAGCCGGAGCAGCTGCACAAGGTAAGCGCAGGCATGGAGATATCCGCTGACCCCCTCGCCTGCAAAGCGGCCCTGACAGCCAAAGGAGATCACATCCACGCTGCGGAAGGGCTCCTTGCCGCTGGGGTCGGCCAGCATCACTTCCACGGCGGGCACGCCGCACACCTGCAGCGCTTCCAGAATGGCCACGCTGTAATAGGCGTAGCCGCCCGGGTTGAGGATGATGCCATCGGCCCGGCCTGCCGCCGACTGGATCTCATCGATGAGGTCACCCTCGTGGTTGGACTGAAAAAAGTCCACCTGAACATCCATCTGGGCACAGCCCGCCTCGATATAATCCAGCAGTGTATTGAAATCGATCTGCCCCTCCATGCCCGGCTCCGTGAACTGGGTCAGGTTGAGGTTGGGACCGTTAATGACTAAAAATTTCATCCAGCGCCTCCATTGCCGCCGTCACGGCATCCGCAGGGGTGGTCTTGTTGGGGATCACAGCATCCGCTGCCGCCAGATAGAGCGGGCGGCGCTGGGCTTCCATGGTTTTCAGGGCCTCAGGGCTGGTGGAAAGGGGCCTTCCTCCGCCCACCAGCAGATCTTCCAGCGGCCGGTCGATAAAGAGCACGATACCGTTGGCGTGGAGCGCCCGGAGGTTTGCCGGGTCTTTGACCACGCCGCCGCCGCAGGAGATGACCTGCCGGTTCTCCCGGGCAAAGCGGGCGGTCTGCACGGCTTCCAGCTTCCGGAAGCCTGCCTCCCCCTCAGCGGCAAAGATGTCCGGGATGCTCCGGCCGTCGGCCTTGACGATCTCCTCGTCCAGATCCACGAACCGCTTGCCCAGCCGTTCTGCCAGAGCGCGGCCCAGGGTGGATTTGCCCGAGGAGGGCATCCCGATGAGGGCAATGTTCAGCTGTTCCCGCCGCAGCTCGCTGGTCACACGGGCGATCTCGGCACCAGCATCCTCAAACTTGCGGTCGAGGAAAAATTCTGCCGCATACACTGCCTGCGCCACCAGCATTTCCAGACCGCCGACCGCAACGGGCACCCCCAGCTCCTCGGCCCGGAGGATGAGCTCGGTCTTATCGGGATTATAGATAACATCGATCACGGCTTCCAGCCCGGGCATGGAGGTGATATCCAGAGCGCTCACGCCCACATTGGGGTACATGCCCACCGGCGTGGTGTTGATGATGATCTGCGCCCCGGTGGTCAGGGCCTGAGCATAAGTCAGCTCTCCCTTTTCGGGGTCGGGATGGCGGCTGACGGTATAGATCTGTTTCGCGCCCCGGTCATGGGCCACGGCCCAGGTGGTGTTGTGGGTGCCGCCGGTGCCCAGAATGAGCACGGTCCTGTCCTTGAACTCCACCCCGTGTGCATCGCACAGGTAGGAGAAGCCGGGGTAATCGGTGTTGTAGCCGTAGAGCAGGCCGTTCCTGTTGACGATGGTGTTCACGG
>OFLY01001788.1_pt1 | contig 11832 bp, 12 predicted proteins | sample 1541161 | NCBI WGS metagenome assembly OFLY01 (sample SAMN04209247, study PRJEB22552) | human gut metagenome | biome: gut; material: feces | host: Homo sapiens | place: USA: Oklahoma | reverse complement strand
CCGTGTCTCTCTTCATGATGTAACCCTTTTCAAAAAGCCACCCCGCCAGCGTATCGTAAAGAATACGCGACGGGGTGGCTTGCTCTGTTTTCGTTGTTTTTTTCCCAAAGTCTTGGTATACTGAACTTGAGCCACTGCTCTAAAAATAAGATGGAGGTGGACCGCATGGCGGAAAAATATTCCATTCAAGAACTGAAAGACATTGTGACCCCACTGGCCCAAAAGTACGGTGCCCAGCGCGTCTATCTCTTCGGCTCTTACGCCCGCCGGGATATGACGGAGTCCAGCGACGTAGACCTACGCATCGACAAAGGCTCCATCCGCGGCCTGGCCCTTGCGGGTTTTCTTGTAGACCTGGAGGATGCCCTGGGCCTGAAAGTGGACCTGATCCCGACCACCAGTCTGGACGGACAGTTCCTGTCCTCCATCCAAGAAGACGAGGTGTTATTATATGAAGCCTCTTAACCGTGACCACAGCATCCTGGAGCACATCGTATCCTACTGTGAGCAGATCGAAGCAACCATCGACCGCTTTGGGGACAGCTACGCCGTCTTTTCCGAAGACCCGATCTATCGAAATGCGGCGGCCCTCTGTATCCTCCAGATTGGGGAGCTGGTCGGCAAACTGACCGAGGACTTCCGCGCTGCCCATCCCGGCGTTCCTTGGCGTCAGATCAAAGCCATGCGAAATATTGTCGCCCACAGCTACGGCACCATTGACCCGGAAGTAACTTGGGAAGTTATGACGGAGGATATTCCTGCGTTGAAGTCCTATTGCAGCAATATCCTGACAGTGGAGTAAAACAGCCACCCCACCAGCGTACTGGAAACAGATACGCGGCGGGGTGGCCTTTTTGTTGCTTATTCTCTCCACAAAAGCGTGCTGACCACTCAGGGCACAAAGGTCAGCTAATCATTAGCAACTAATTCTCGGGGCCTGGCTACAAGTAACAGTGTCCCCTTTTGTCTTCATTATACCAAACACCCGGCTTTTGTCAAGCCGAGAAATGCGGATGCGGTTCACACAGCTGGTCAAGCCCTTCGGGGACAACCCCTCAGAGCGCTTCGCGCCCAGCTGTCTAAGGAAGATTTTATTAAATCGAACTGTCCCCCGGACAATTCGACCCTTTCAGGGGAGCCATTTTTGTTGCGCTTATAATATACGTTACAGCAAAGCAACGCCTCCCCTGAAAGGGCGAGGGGGACCGCCGTTAGGCGGTGGAGAGGTGCGCCCCCGGCGCCAGCGTCTCCCCATCCCACAACCTATCCCTACACAGCAAAACCCCCAGGGACGAATCCCTGGGGGCCTTGTGTTTCGCTTAGAATCTAGCCTGAATGTTCAGGGGAGATTACTCAGCAATATCGTTGTCCACGTCGTAAACGACCAGAGCAACATCGCCGTCCTTGTCAACAACAATGAAGGCATTGGGGACGCGGGTGTCGGTAACAACACCGTCATCAGCAGTGCTGATGTCAACCTTGTCCATGCCCTTAGCATCGGTGTTCTCGATGTAGATGTACACGGTATCCGAATCCAGATCCATGTAATCCTTGCTATTGGTGTGACCGGTGCTGTTCAGGTTGTCCAGAGCGGAGGTAGCATTCTTCAGCTGAACCTTCAGAGTGGGAGACAGAGAGGTGATAGCCACAGTAGCAGCAGCATCGGTACCGCTGTAGTTGATGGCGTTGGTGCCATCGACATCCCAGCTGTTGATGACCTCGCTGATCTCGCCGTCGGCGTTCAGCTTGTACTCGATCACATTGCGCTTAGCAATTCTGTCTGCGCCGGTGGTGCTGGAAGCGGCAGTCTCGTAGGTCTTCTCGCCGTCAGCAGTCCAGACGGTTACGCTCTTGACCTTCTCCTTGTCAGCGTTCTGGATGTCAGCAACAGCGGTGACATAACCATAGTAGGTGTCAGCATCGTTGATGTCAGTGCCAGTCACGGTGGAGACGTAAGCCATGTCAACATGGTTGGAGCCGTTGGTCTTGGTAGCCAGGATGTAACCATTTGCAAAGTTGGTAGCGAAATCGCTGATGTCCATCTTCTTGACCTGAGCGCCGGTAACGACCTTGTAGGAATCGGTCTTATACTTGATGAAGATCACTGCGTCATCATCAATGTAAGCACCGTTGATGTACCCAGCCTTATCAGAGCTGTTAGAAACCTTGCTGACGGTAGCAGCAGCAGCGCCAGCAGCGCAGGAGTCGTAGCTAGAACCGTCTGCGGTAGTAGCAGCCTTCAGGATGTAATCACCGTCGGAGTTCTTGCTGTAGGTGACCAGAGTGCCATCTGCCAGAGCGTTAGCACTGCCAGTGGCATAGCTCTTATCGGTGGAAACAACCTCCTTCTTGCCGTCGGAGAACAACAGCTTGGCCTGGCTGCCGCCCACGCCGCCAGCCTCGGTAGCGATCACAACAGCAAAGTCCTCAATGGAGGTAGCGTCTGCCTTGTCAACATAGAAGACAAAGCCATTCACAACAACAGCATCGGTCAGCTTTGCAGCAGCAGAGGTGACCTTGTTCTTAGCAGCGCCGCCGCTGATGGCACCATAGGAATCATCCACGGTGTACCAGGTGTCGCCGACCATGATGTCGGAGCCATCGACCTTCTTGACCTCGCCGGAGATCTTGTCAGCCTTGACGAAGGTGTCAGTCTCATCTGCGGTGTTGGCAGCAGCGGTGAAAATCACGAAGTCATCCTTAGCGATGCCCTTATAGGCATTGACGTCGTCCAGGTTATAGTCGGTAGAGCTACCAGCCAGTCTGAACTTGTCGCTGCCCACATAGCTGACCTTAGCAACGGTGAAGGGAGCGATCATGAAGAAGTCGATCTTGCCATTGCCATTCTGATCCACTGCGGTGAACTTCTGCGCATCATAAGCAGTGACGTTCACGGTAGTCTGAGCAGAGGTGGTCTGGCCAGCCAGCTTCCACAGAGTGTTAACAGCAGCAGTGGTCACAGTGCCAGCTGCGTTCTTGACTTCGGGAATGAAGTCAACGCCGAAAGTATCAGTGAACTGATAAACGGGAGTGTTTTCCAGATTGCCTTCCAACTTATACTTGGTGCCACCAACCTTGAAGCTGGTGTCCTTAGAGTTGGTCATCTTGGGCAGGTCGGCAACAGTAGCAGAGAGGACAACTTCGCTGTCGGTAGCAAAGATACCATAAGCGGTATTCTCCTTAGCGTTCTTGTCGTACTTGTAGACGGCCTTGACCTTCTGGCCCAGCAGAGCGGTGTAGTCAACCTTGCTGGTGACATCTACGTCGTTAACGGTGTAAGTCCACTCTTTATCGTTGGAGTTGTAGCTGAACTCACTCAGAATGCCCTTCTGAATCACACCATCATACATATCCTTCAGCATGTCAGTGTTGGACTTGCTATAGGCATCAGAAATAGTGCCGTCATTCCGGTTGATCTCGCTGGTCTTTTTGATGGTGTAAGCCTGGATGGTGTTCCAGACCATCTGAGCAGCGTTGTCACGGGTCAGAGCAGCGCCGGTGTCAATGTCCTCGATGTCCTTGTACAGACCGTCCTGGTTAGCCTGGACATTGACGTACAGGGACCAGTTGGAGCCATTGTACTTCTCGACGTCGGCGTTGTAGCCCAGGGCCACCAGCAGCATCTTAGCAGCCTGGGTAGCGGTCACGTTGCCGTTGGGGTTGAACTTGCCGCCGCCAACACCAGAGACAATACCCTTGGTGGAGCAGTACTCGATGTAGCCCTCAGCCCAGTTGCCCTTGATGTCAGAGTAAGTGGGGGTAGACTTAGTAGCCGTTGCAGGCTCTTTGCCGCCGTTCAACGCGATGCAGACCATCTTGCAGAACTCAGCACGGGTGATGTTACCCTCAGGCTTATAGGAGCCGTCAGGATAGCCGCCGATGATCTTCAGTGCTACGCACATATCAACGGCCTCAGTGTTCTTGATCTTGGACTGATCAGAGAACGCCGCCCCGGCCCCTACGACCATGACGGACAGCATCATAGCCACGCAGAGAACCAGGGACAGAACCTTCTTCAGGTTTCAAAGTGCTGATTCCCAAGAATTTTCGCTTCATTTTCCCACCAAATTTCCCACCACTAAAATGACGTGATTTCCCTGAAATTTCCAGCGTTTAGCGTATCCAAGCGAGAAATATTTTGGTGCAAAATAGACAAATCTCGATGTGTGTAGATGTCAGCAGTTACCGCGATGCTGCTGTGACCCATCAGCTCTTTCGCAATGTTAATGGCTACGCCGCCTCTTTGCAAATCTGTACAGAAAGTATGTCGCAGGCAATAAAGGGTAAGGTCCGGTGCGATCGCATGGTGAATGATCTTGCCATCCTGTGCTTCTGCTCCCATGTGAAGGTCCAGTTCTTTGGCGAAAGAATTCCATAGCCGCCACACGCTGGTGGAGCTGCGGACAGTTCCTTTCTTCGTCGGAAAGAGCAAAGAAAAAGGATCTCCTCTGGCTTGCCAAAGCAACTGCCGAAGATCTTTCCGCATTGGAATATCTCGAATTCCTGCTGCGGTCTTCGGCGTCTTGATGTGGTTGGTGCCGCTTTCGATGGCTTTATAGACATGAATTTCGTTTCGGTCGAAGTCAATATCCTTCCACTGAAGCGCAGCGGCTTCCCCTGGTCTGAGTCCACTGTATAAAATAAGAAGAACCCACAGCCCAGAGGGGTGATATGCCGCTACCTCCAGGATGTGGGCTCTCTCTTCTTCTGTGATAGAGCGATGAGACCGTTTGCTGTTCTTTGGGAGTCTCAATCCAGCAGATGGATCAAATGGAATCAATCGAGATCGGTAGGCCTGTCGGAACATCTCTTGCATGACCATTCGGAGCTTGGTGACATGGGAGAAAGACATTCCTCGTTGGTCATTCAGGATAGATTGCAAGTGGATGTCATGTACGTCCCTCAGTTTCATTGTTCCGATCACAGGACCGATATATTTCTGATACTTTTCATCGTATAAGCGAAGGCTCTTGGTTGTCAGGTCTGTAGATTCTTTATAGACTCGTTTCCACTCCTGGTACCAAATCTCCACCAACGTATCGCCGCTCCGGATCTCTCGACCATCCTGGAGCGCAGACATTAACTCAGATAATTTTTCAAAGGCTTCTGCCTCGCTTTGTCCCCTTACCTCATAGCGTCTGCCTTTCCAGCGGATGGTTTTTCTCACATAAGGATACTTAGACATCTGCTGACACCTTCTTCGTACTTTGGAGTCTGCGGTAGAACGTTGCTTTGCTGATTCCCAAGCGTTTTCTAGCTTCTATGGCTGTCATCTCTCCTTGTCTCCACTGGCGGACGATTTTCTCAAAGTCAGGAGGTGTCTTCATGGGACGCCCAGTGTATTTCCCTTGTTCTTTTGCAATCGCAATCCCTTCCCGCTGTCGTTGCAGAATGTACTCCCGTTCCAGTTCCGCCACAGCGCCGAAGATCGTCAGCATAAACTTTCCGGTTGGGGTGCTGGTATCAATGGATTCCTTCTGGGAGATGAATTCAACCCCTTTGGCTGTCAATTGTTCTACCAATTCAAGCAGGTCTTTGGTGTTCCGGGCAAAGCGGCTGATAGACTCCACAATGACCACATCACCCTTCCGGACAAACTCCAACATCGTTTTTAGCTCCGGACGATTGGCGTTCTTTCCGCTGGATTTATCGATATAGATTTGATCGACGCCCAATTGCTCCATGAGAACTTCCTGGCGCATCGTGTTCTGCTCCTGGGTGCTGACGCGGATATATCCTATCTTCATAATAACGAGGACTCCTTTTTATGCGGAGTCTCATTAGGGTCCCTTCGGAATGTGAGACGTCTCAAAAACCGGATCAGGACTCTAATGAGACTCTTTTTTCCTGTCTCGTTTGGGTATACCCTAATGGGACGTTTCACAGTTCCCCGCAGTAGAGGAACTCCTCGATCTCATCCAGGCTGAAGCCCTCTGCCAGACAATCATCGATCCACTTGCTGTCATAGCCACACCAAGAGGCAGTAGTTTTCAGTTCATTCAGATAGGCTTCGTCCTCATCAGAAGTGCGCCTCACCATTTTGGGCTGAAAATACGACGCCCAGGAGAACAAGAACTGTTCCACAGAGAACCGCTCACGCTTCTGTCTGCCGCGAGAATCAATGCGGAGAATATCGCCGCAGGACAGCTCAACCAGTTCAGGAGTACCAGGGAGGTTCAGCAAGATCAAGGCTTTGCTAAGAATCCGTTCCGTGGAAGCATAGAGATACAACCCTTTCTCCGGATAGTGAACCAGGCAGAAGGGGTTATCTCCCTTCACGATATACAGGTTGTTCTTCCGGTCCAGCACCGTAAAACAGAAAGAACCCTCAACTTTCTCAGCCATGTAACGCAGGCTGTTGAAGTTGAGGGCTTCCATTTGTTCGATGAGCTGGACAGCAACATAGCTATCCGTCTCGATGTTCGTATTAGGGAGTTTTAAGGTCTTGCGAAGGAAACGATCATTGTAGAGCGTGCCGTTATGGGCCAGCGCAAAGGGCATCCCTTGGGCGTTGCCAGCGAAGGGATGATTATTTTGCGTCTTCAGGGCCGACCCCTGAGTAGTCATACGGGTATGGCCCATCACGACGCTAGAATCTCTGGGGACCCTAAAGTTCAGGGTATGGGCGGCTCCTGGGTGCTTATCAATACGGAGTGTGCCACCAGAGTTATAGGCGATCCCGGCAGCATCCGTTCCTCGTTCCTCACTGACTTCCGCCAGGGTCCGAATGATCTTGGTCTTCTGGCGGCGGGATAAGGTGTGTTTGTAGTCGATCATTCCAAACAGGCAGCACATGGTTAATAATCCTCCTCGAAGTTGATGGCATCGTTGACGTACAGTCGGCGTTCTTTCAGATATTGGATGAGTTCCGGCTGCTGGCAGCTGGCGGCGAAGGTGGTCCAGGATAAGTTCTGCATCTGCTGATCGGTCAGGGTAATGGCTAGATCACAGAGCAGGTCGATGAATTGGAGCGTGGCAATCAGGGTGTTATACTTGAGCGTTCCCCGGAAGATGCGAAACTCAATCGTTGCTCTGTTTTGCAGGTTGATGGAGGAGTAGCGGCCTTTGCTATATCCCTTCTTGGCGTGATCCAGGATTTCTTTGGGCCGGTCCTTATAGCCATACCGAGCGGCCCATTGTTCCATCTGGTAGGCAGTGCGTCGGCTGAATTTGAGCAGTTCTTCCCAGTGTTTCTCGAAGAAGTAGAGCAAGCGGGCAATCGCTGCGTCCTGTTCTTCCTCAGTATCCCCAAAAGCATTCCGGCTGACGTGGACGTGCAAACCGCAGGTATCCGTTTGGTGAGAACGGTAGCCCATCCGAACCGCAGCCCGCATCACATCCTTCCAAGGCATATCCCGGCAGTGATAGGTCAAGGCTCATCGGGTGCGTGACCAGCTCAAAGCCCTCCGTTAAAGAACTGTCGTGCTTGGCATAAACCTGATTCTCTTCATAGCTGTCGTTCACGATGTCCAGCAATTCTTGGGCATTTTCGTTGTCCTCTCCAGCTTCGTCAAGCTCCAACTCGACGCCAAAGTAGCGAGGCCCGGTGCCATGGAAGATAGGGTTTGGCTTATAGCTGTATTCATGAATGACCTGTGCAGGGCGGAGATCATCATAGCAATCCTCGCAGAAGCAACCGTCGCGTCCAGAGATGGTATAAGCGTCCGAGTACGGGATGATCGCATCGCAATTCTCACAGATTGTATAGTAATCCTCGAAGCATCTGGGGCAGATGTACTCAGAGCCATAGGGCGTGGCCTGATCTCGATAGACTCGTTCTCCGCACTCCCGGCAGAGAGTGGTGAGCGTGTCCAGACAAGTGGGACAGAAACACTGATCGTCCCAATAGGTGCAGGCGGCTTCAGCATGTTCTTCGCCGCAGATGTCACAGATGAAAGTTTCTTCGTTCATGTTCTTTTTCCTCCATAAAGCAAAACCGCTCCGAGATTTTTATGTCTCGGAGCGGTTTCATGTTGGTGTGTGGTTTTCAGAGTCCCAGTTGGTTGGTTTCAATAGACAGCTGAGAGGTCAGCAGCAGACCACCCTGGGTAGTATCAACCTGGATGGCCCAGTCGATGTTCGGCAGGGGGATGGACAGCATATCAGAAGCGAGTAAAGGCAGGATCATGTGTGTACCTCCTGGATGTAGAATTCGATGAAGCGGAAACGGTTGGTGTAGTGGGCCAGCTGTTCGTCGGTCAGGCTGGTGAAGTCTTCGCTGTCCGGTGGAGCACCGCAGAGGAAGAAGGTTCCGGCAATGATGTCGTAGATGTTGCCGTCCTCATCTCGTAAGGCGCGGTTGAGGGGCAGACCTTCCAGCTTGGCTTCCTCGTTACAGATGAGAGCAACGGGATCGTCGAAGGGATAGACGGCCTGGATCAGGCCACCGACAGCCTTCTGCATGGCGGCCACAGCGCGGGTGCTGCCCTGGTCTTTCGCCCGCTGGGCAATGTCCGGGTCGGCCATGAAGCAGAGGACCTGTCCCCCCAGCTTCTCCAGGCCCACGCGGCTGACGCCGGCCTTGGCCATGTTTGTGTCCGTGATGATGGTCATTCCCCCCCGCCGCAGGGCCTCCTGGGCCAGGGGGACGGCGTTGGGGGTGAACACCAGGTTTTTGGCGTAATCAAAATCTGCCGAAGTGTGGATGACTCGCTTGATGACAGGGGCCTCGTCCGGAGGCAATTCGATGCCCAGGTCCGCCAGCTCCTGGGTGATGATAGCCATACTGGTGCGCTCGATGTCGGCGGGGCGTTCGTGTTTCATGGTGTCTCCTTCCCTTCTAAGGCGGCGTAAACGGCGTCCATATCCAGGCTGTTTCGGACCACATCGGCTAAGAGATCGAACTGCCGCTCCTGATAGGCCTTCTGGTCCTCCGGCTGGACGGTCACGGGGTCCAGGCCCTTGCGGGTGAGCAGCCAATGGGCCAGGGCGTCGGTCAGCTCCCCCGTATCGAAGAGGCCGTGGAGATACGTCCCGATGACGTTCCCGGCCACGGCCCCGTCCGTCCGCCCGTCGGACAGGCGGCAGAAGGGCGTTGCCCCCTCCCCTACCTTGGTCACGCCCATGTGGATCTCATAGCCGTCTAACTTGGCCCCGGAGAAGAGAGGCGCTGTCACTTCTGCTGCGACGCGGGTGCGCGTCTTCTGGGCAGAAAACGCCGTCTCACAGGGCAGCAGGCCCAGGCCGGATAACACGCCCAGCTTCTCTACCCCATAGGGGTCAGCGAGCGTCCGGCCCAGCATCTGGTAACCGCCGCAGATCCCCAGGATAGGGGTCCCGTTGGCGGCCAGGTGCTTCACGGCAGTCTCCAGGCCGTTCTGTCGGAGCCAGAGCAGATCGTCCATCGTGTTCTTCGTGCCGGGCAAGACCACGAGATCGGGCTGGCCCAGCTCCCCCACCTTAGAGACGTAGCGCACGCCTAAGGCCGGGTGGCGCTCCAGCGGGGTGAAGTCCGTGAAGTTCGAGATGCGGGGCAGGCGAAGGACGGCGATGTCGACGGGCCGTCTCGCCTCCGTCTGGTCCAGGCAGGGGGCGAGGGAGTCCTCATCCTCCAGATCGACCGTTGCGTAAGGCACCACGCCCAGGACGGGGATGTTGGTCTTTTCTTCCAGCATGGTCAGGCCTGGTTTTAACAGGCCCACATCCCCCCGAAACTTGTTGATGATGCACCCGGCCACCCGCGCCCGCTCATCGGGCTCCAGCAGTTCCAAGGTGCCATAGAGCTGGGCGAACACGCCGCCCCGGTCGATGTCTCCCACCAGGAGGACGGGGGCGTCCACCAGCTTTGCCAGGCCCATGTTGACGATGTCATCCTGCTTCAGATTGATCTCAGCGGGACTGCCCGCGCCCTCGATGACGAGGATGTCATTCTCCTGGGCGAGGCTGTGGTAGGCCGCCAACACGTCAGGGATGAGAGACTGCTTCATTTTAAAATAGTCCGCCGCCCGATACTCCCCCCGGACTTTGCCGCCCACAATGAGCTGGCTGCCCACGTCGCTGGAGGGCTTTAATAAGATGGGGTTCATGCGCACGTCCGGCTCTTTCCCGGCGGCGCGGGCCTGGACGACCTGGGCGCGGCCCATTTCCAGACCGTCCTGGGTGATGTAGCTGTTGAGGGCCATGTTCTGGCTCTTGAAGGGGGCCACCCGGTAGCCGTCCTGCCAAAAAATGCGGCAGAGCGCGGCGGTGAGCAGGCTCTTGCCCACGCCGGACATGGTGCCCTGGATCATCAGGTTTTTGGTCATAGCAGGCCCTCCATGGTTTCGATCAGACGTTGATTTTCTGCCGTCGTGCGGACGGCGACGCGGAACCAATTTGGCCCCAGACCGTCATAGTCGGCGCAGGTGCGGATCAGCACCCCTTGGCGCTCTAAGCGCCGGCCCAGCTTCGGGTCGGGGCTTCGGAACAAAAGATAGTTGGCTTCGCCGGGGAGCACGAAGCAGCCCAGGCGTTCCAGCTCTTGCTTCAGCCAGGGGCGTTGCTGCGCGAGCAAAGCCCGGAGTTTCTCGGCGTAGGCCGTCTCCCGCAGGGCCGCCACCCCCGCCGCCTGGGCCAGATTCGACACCGGCCAAGGCTGGCCCGCCAGGGCCATGCGGTCGAGCAGATCCGTGTCGGCGCACAGGCAGTAGCCCAGGCGCACCCCGGCCAGGCCGTAGAACTTGGTGAAGGCCCGTAAAATCAGCAAACGGTAGACCCTCAGAACCGGGATCTGAGACCGGGGAGTCAGCAAAAACGGCGCAAAGCACTCGTCCAGCACCACCAGCACCCCGCAGGCCCGGCACTTCTCCAGGATCGCCTGGAGCAGCCCCAGTGCCGTTGTCCGCCCCGTGGGGTTGTTCGGCTCACATAAAAAGAGAACGTCTAAGTCCGGTGTGATCGCATCGAGTATCTCCGGCGTGACTGCAAAGCTGTGCTCCTCCCGCAGGGGAAAGGACGTGACCTGCCCCCCCACCCGTTCCAAGGCCTCGACATACTCGGAAAAGGTCGGGGCCGTCACCAAGGCCCGCTTGGGCCGCAGGGCCAGGGCCAGGCGGTCGATGAGATCCGCCGCACCGTTGCCGCAGAGGATGTGGGCGGGGTCTACCCCGTGATGCTCCCCCAGGGCCTTCCGCAGGGCGCAGCAACGGGGGTCGGGGTATTGCGCCACGTGTTCGATGGCCTCCCGCATGGCCCGCTTTACGCCCTCCGGCGGACCCAGGGGGCTGACGTTGGCGGAGAAATCCAAGCGGGGCAGTGCGTCGTGTTTGGCTTGGTAAGCGGCCCAGTTGCCGCCGTGGTTTCCTTTTCGCATCAGATCCCTCCCCAAAGCAAAACGGCCCAGCGCACCAGGCCCAGCAAAACCAGGCCCAGCACGCCCCCGCCGTAGAGCAGACGGTCGGCCCGCAGAATATCGTTTGGTTCCACGGGGCGCCTGGCGTCGCCGATGGTGGGCTTGTCATACTTCTCGCCAAAGTACCAGGCGGGGCCAGCCAGCTGGATCCCCAAGGCCCCGGCCATCGCCGCTTCCGTCTGGGCGGAGTTGGGGCTGGCGTGGTTCCGCCTGTCCCGCCGCCAGATGCGCCAGGCGCCTTGGGCGTCCTCTCCCAGCAGGGCAGAGGCCAACACCAACAGCAGCGCGGAGAGCCGGGCCGGGAGCCAGTTGGCCGCGTCATCCAGCTTGGCGGCACAGCGGCCAAAATAGAGATAGCGTTCGTTTTTGTACCCTATCATACTGTCCATGGTGTTGATGGCCTTATAGCACAGGGCCAGCGGGGCCCCGCCGAGGAGCAGATAGAACAGGGGCGCTAAGACCCCATCCGAGAAATTCTCCGCCACCGTCTCCACCGCCGCGCG
>OFLY01001786.1_pt1 | contig 11842 bp, 9 predicted proteins | sample 1541161 | NCBI WGS metagenome assembly OFLY01 (sample SAMN04209247, study PRJEB22552) | human gut metagenome | biome: gut; material: feces | host: Homo sapiens | place: USA: Oklahoma | reverse complement strand
CAAGAAGTATCCCTCGCTCTGCTCGGTCAATTCTGATTTTTAATTCTCTGCGACATCCCGATAAGCTGGAAGTTATGAACTCAAGCTCGTTACCAGTGACGAATATCTTTCTGTCTTATTTATAATATCTTCCTCAGTAACACCATAATAACCGTATAAATCTCTGGCTATTTTCTTAAACTTTTTCATTACAGCTTTATTTCCTGAATAAGACATTCCAAATATATTCCAAGTATAATCTATTTCCATTGTAAGAAAATTATCATTAATTTCTATTTTATACAAATGAAAATCCATAGAAATTACACTATCGGGCATTTCGGCAATCATTTCACTCCGAGTCTTTATTTTACCCAAATACTCTTTGACGGATGCTTCATTAGAAAAATCCGATACCGGAATATCCTTCATTTCACCCAAAAGTTCTGGTTCATACTGCAAAATCAAACTCTCCTTTAGACATTTTATTTGTTCAATATATTCTCTATCAACTGAAGCAGTTTCTGTCAATGCGTATTTTTCTTTTGCATACTGCACTGTTTCAGAAAGAGAATGCGGATTTGCCACTATTGTCTTCTCTACTTTTTTTCTCTTATATCTATATATGCTATTTTTAATCCTAAGCTTTAATGATTGTTTTTTTGAATGTCCAGCTATAAAAACGCTTGTAGGACCATCTGCACCACCTATGATTGAAATCGCATTTTTACTTTTTTGCTTCATTCGCCTTTTCCTCACAAATTCCGATTTGCACATCAAATCGTTTTCTTTATTCTATCATAGCATCCATTATTCCGCCATCAGTCTTTCGAATCAGGTATCCATGACAATGATCAAGAAAATATAAGAGCATCGTGTAGCTATTCTCTTATTGCCATCTAGAAAACTGTGATTCCTAAATGCGATTATTATTTATAAGTATTTCTTGAAGGTATTTTTCATCTTCAGGGCAACGTCCATCGCCCAATCGAACTGTTCAGACCACTTATCCTTATTTTAAAAATTTGCCGAATAAGATATAAGGATTCTGTTGGCTTTCTTGTCCAGTCATTAGGCTTTTCTACCACTTCAAATTTAACGGCGATATCCGAACTGCCTATTTGGTATAGTTTGATTTCTACCAAGAAGAGCGCAATATTCTCATCGGTGTGATTATTCAGCCACTCAATTGCAGAGCGATGTTCTTCTCTGGCTCTCTTGACAACCCAAATTACAATATCGGCAGATTTGCCGGAGGCATATGTAATCAATTTACCAAGGTGATCATGGTCTGTATCTTCAAGCTGATTTTCAATAATGGTTTTTCTGTCCGTTCCTGTTTCAGTTGCATAAATGTCTACATTAAAATCTCCAACGCTGGACTCAGTTTCATCAAAGGTTATCTCCAAGCCAACGGCATCCGCCAGCAACGCAAGATTGTCCTCTTCTGTAAGCCAAAGAGTAAAGTCTATTGCCTAAAAAGTTGCTTGATCAAGAGGTGAGTGCTAATTATTTTGTGAAGATTTTGTGAATGTTAATTGAAAAAGTAAATGCAACCCTTAGATCTTTTTGTTCTCAAACGCAGACATAGGGGTTGCATTTACCTCTGCAATCATAGTAACATGAACTTACTCTCAGGCTCCAACATGAAAGGAGTTTCTATTTATGAATACTTTTATTGAATCCAACAAAGGCAAACACTTTACACTCTCTGACAGAATCTCTATCGAAGCTGGCATCGAAAAAGGATGGAGCTTCAAAAAGATTGCTGACGAACTTGGCAAGAGCCCTTCCTCTGTTTCCAGGGAAGTTCGACGCCATCTGATCTTTTCCCCTCACTATTACGATGACCACAGCCGCAGGAAAACCGAGTGCATTTATTTTTCTTCCTGCTCCAAACAGGGCGTCTGCGGTAATCTTTCCTGCTCCTCTCTTTGCTCTAAGTGTCGAAGCAGGAAATGCGCTTCTTTCTGTCCTTCTTTTACGACTGCTAAATGCGAGCTCTTAAAAAAACCTCCTTATGTCTGTAACGCTTGTCCTAAGCTGCGCCGTTGTTCCCATGATTTCTTTTTCTACCGCGCCAAACATTCCCATGATACCTCTTTGGAACTCCGTTCTTCCTCCCGCAGCGGCATCAATCTCTCCCCTGAAGAACTTGATCAGCTCGACAGGCTCGTTTCCCCACTTATAAAAAAGGGCCAGCCGCTTTCTCATATCTTTCTTTCTCATATGGAAGATATTCCCTGCTGTCAGCGTACTCTTTATTCCTACGTGGATAAGCAATATCTTTCTGTTATCAACCTTGATCTTCCCAGAAAAGTCCGCTACAAAAAACGTAAAAAGAAACAGCTTGATACACCGGTTCCCGGATATCGAAAGAACCGTACTTACAGAGATCTCCTGGATTTTCTTGCTTCTTCCCCCGATTCTTCAATAGTAGAACTTGATGTAGTGGAAGGCGCCGGTGGTAAATCCGGTCCTGTCCTCCTTACTCTGTTCTTTCGGAACTGTTCTCTGATGCTTCTTTTTCTCTTGCCTGGTGACCGCAGGAAATATGTTCAGGATGTTTTTGATCTCCTGCTGTCTGAACTTGGCCCACAGACTTATTCACAGCTGTTTCCGATAATACTGACAGACAACGGGAGTTCTTTCTTGGATCCTTCATTATTTGAGATGCCGCACCGGCAGGATGTCCTTACAAAGGTCTTTTACTGCGACCCCATGTCCTCCTGGCAGAAAGGGCGCCTGGAAAAGAATCATGAGTTTATACGTTATATCCTCCCAAAAGGAACTTCTTTTGACTCTCTTACTGAACAGAAAGTAAACCTTATGATGAATCACATCAACAGTACGGCAAGAGCCAGCCTGAATGGCTGCACTCCATTCCAGCTGGCTCTTCTTCTGCTTGATGCAAAACTGATGAGTCTCATGGATCTTCGATCAGTTCCCGCTGACCAGATCCACCTCAAGCCTGATCTTATAAAATAACAAACGCCCAAATATAATGCCTGAGAGAAGCAGTTTTCATCTCTTCAGACGGGTTGCATTTACTCCTGCAAGATTCATGCCAGCCGTCTTATTTTGATGTTAAAAAGCTTCTGATTTTCATCTGCCTGCATTCTAAGTATAGCCTATTTCAACTGTAACTTCTATCTTATAATTGCATTTACTCTCTCAAAACACCTTATATTTAGCGTGATATACCCGGGTTGCAATAACTCTTGCATTCAACCAAGAATTTGTGAATGTTGTGATTTTGTGAAACCTTGATTTTACAGGCTTCACAGGGATTTTTCACTTGCTTTCGCACTCGATTTTCTTGATTTGACCACATTTTTACGACAAATTCTTGGAAAAATATATTCGTCTGATTTTCTTACCACATTTTACGACAACAACTTATGGTTTATACCACAGCAGGTACGGTTTCTGGCAAGTTCATTTTAGACATCTCGTTCTCCACATGAGACTTCTCTGCAATATGATTGTAGACATTCATTGTGATCTGTGCATCTGAATGGCCCATCACATACTGCATAACTTTGGGATTGACATTGTTCTCACCCAGTCTGGTACATCCCGTATGACGAAGGGTATGCGATGAAATAGGAGGCATCAGCTCTGGCTCTCGCTTCTCTTCTTCTGCCAGTTTGCTTTCTTTCTTATTATAGGCATTGACAATATTTTTCAGAAAGCTGTTCACTCCCGCTGGCATAATCGGACGTCCATGCTTTGTATTGAAGATGAATCCACTGCGTCCACCGATCTCTACATTACTCTGCAAACCAAGTATCAAGTTCAGCTCTCTCTGTTTACGGAACGCATCATATACCATCTGTGTCATAGGAATGTCCCTGATTTCTGCATCTATTTTGGTTTCTGAATCATGGAAACAATATCCTTCTTCACCTTCATAATATACAAGCTGTCCACCTACATGGATCTCCCGACAAACGGTTTTCAGTGCTTTTTTCATGTTTTTCCTATTAAATTTTCCTCAGACACCTACATAAGTGAAACTTAGATTATGCCCAATACACAGTATTATTACTTATAACAACTAAATTACTTCTTGTCGTGCAATCTATTATTTATTCCAATACATCAGGTGTCCACTTTGTTCCAATATCGTTAGTTGGAAGTCGTTTTGTCTTGTATACAAAAGCCACACTATACCGTGCTCTCGTCACTGCAACATAAAACTTAGAAAGACTTTCATCCTTCATGTCTTTGGACTTTCCTGACAACCAATCCAGCATTGGTTTCGTCGGGTATATCAAGACTCTATTAAAAGTAAGTCCCTTGGACAATCCAAAATTCATCGTTTTTGGGATGGGATTTACCTTGGTTCTTTTATCATACCGCAACTGAACAGGATTATATATATCTACATATTTATCAATATCATTCTCGTGAACCCAAAATATTCCATCATGTCCCGTTTTTTCATTCATGGCAGAATCGCATGGCTTCATATCAGGATACATCTGATTTGCAAGATCACATATAATCTGATTATTTCTATGAGATGTCGATAATGTTGTGGTATCAATATTCATTCCGGCAATATTATCCTGCACAAAAATCACTATTTTCCCACCTGCATATTTTTTATATTTTGCTTCATAATGAGTTCGATACGTCGTCTGACGAGGATCTCCTACTAAAGTCATGTTGCAACCAACCTCATGCAACTTTTTTATAACTTCTAAATCATATCCAACAAAATCTTGTATTTCATCTACAAAAACATAAGAAAAAATTTTTCGTATTCTGCGAAATACACATCCATTCGATAATTCGTCCAAAACACAGGGCAATTTTGAAATCATATTTGAATATACATTACCGGAAGCCGTGACATATTTTTTCTCATTTGTATCCTTTAGTCTCAACAAATTTTTATCTGCCTTATTCACTAATAACACACCGGATACCCTATTATTTATAAGATAGCTTTGGTAAGGTCGTATACCATGCTTGATTAGCAACGAAAACCACGGCATAATAGTTACATTAGATGGAATACAACCATTTATTTCGTAAAATTTGTCTCTAATGCTTTGTTCATTAGCATCGGTATAAGTTGTTATCAAAACATTTTCAGAAATCTCCAATGCCTTCTTTACAAGAAATGTTGTTTTTCCTGCCCCTGCCGCCGCAATAATTAGACTACTCATTTTTTATCGCCCTCATTATATACTCAGGATATTTAATTTTCGTAGCCGATTCAAAAATTGCTATGGCACAATCCGTCTTATGAGCGTGCATATATTTGTGCATCTCATCATCCGTATCGTAGTTAGTTCCAAAAATATTGTTCATTGCTTCTCGTCCATTTTCTTTTAATATTTTCGGCTCTAAGGTATTATAATTAAAATCCTTATCTGACAGTTTCAAATCACCTGTATCCACTACCTCATCAACACATATATGAATACATTGTATTTCTTCATATTCTTTGTACTTTTTCTTAACAGCTTCAATATTTCCATCATTATCCGTAACAACAGCTGTTTCTTTGTTTAGTGTCTGTGCAATTTCAAGATACCGCTTAAATGTCACCCCACCTACGGTCATTACATCTATTCCATCTTGGATAGGAAGCCGCCCCTCATGAGTATCCATATATGCCCGCTGAACAACCAGCTCATCTGAATCGCCCTCTACTAAGATTGATTTTTTACAAAGAATCAATCGCAGTGTATCATAACCTGCCACTTTTTTGAAAAATTCAAAAGTTTCCTTTTTGAGCGATTGCATCGAGCAACAATTATCGCCTGAAAGCAAAATTAAATTTTCCAGTCCGAGTTTATTAGCGACAAAGCTACTATGCGTTGATGCTATAATTTGTCTACCAGATGCAGCCTTTTCAATAACTCCCATTAGTTCGCTTAATCGGGAAAAAGACAAATGACTTTCAGGTTCTTCAATCAAAATAATACTTGCTTTTTCTGCCTGTTTATGACTTAAAGCTAATTGTGTTTTTATGATACATTGTGCACCTTTTCCAGCATGAGCAAACGGGATTCCATCCACCTGCGTAACCAAACTTGACTCCCAAGAATTTTGAACTCCCTGATCGGCACTCAATGATAATTTTCCATTCATAACAGTAGACGCTGCACTAATTTTCTCATTGATTGACTGAATTGCTTCATTTTGTGCAAACTCATCTATCATATTTCTATGGGCTTGTGTTATTGCTGTTATGTCCTCTGGTTCAAGGAAATCCTTTACTACTCTGGAAATATATACATCAGACCCATTTTGGTATCTGTAATTTGACGAATCAATCATTACAGACTTTATTGGTATGAATCTGGGCATTTTTTCATCTCGGCTAAAAGAAAACCATTTAGCTTCATAAAATTCAATAGGCAAACTTATAATTTTTTCTGTTTTCAGCAAACTTTCATATTCTGAATTAAATTTATCAGAAAAACTAATTGTGAATCTGATTCCCTCTATACCATCACTTTTTTCGGAATTACCATTTCCTTCATATTCAGGCAATGTTCCACTTTTGAAATATAACTCAATCATTATTTCTGGAGGTGCAATCGGCTGTCCATTTTCCACTGATGCCAGGTATTCCTCAACTGCTTCTCTATTAAATAAATATGTTGATAGCTGATTTCTAATATTTCGACCAGCATACATACCCGTTAAAGCCACATGAATGGCTTCAAGAATAGTAGATTTTCCAGATTCATTATCACCAACCAGAAGATTGATATTTTCATTAAATTTTACTTCAAACGGATTTTTAAACTTCTTAAAATTTTGAATGATTACCTTCTCAATAGCCATTCGTAGCCTCCTATCTTCGATTTTACTCTACCCCTAACGCCTTAAACACTGCATCTTCCGCACTCTGATACGGAATCAGCTGAAATGCACTCATCAGATCAGCCGGAACACTTGCGAAATCAACAAACGATGTACTCGGAATCAGCACCTTCTTTGCGCCGCTATCCAGGCACACCTGAAGTGTATTGGCAAGTTCATCCACCTTTATCATTGTGCCACTAATTGTTATATCTCCCAACACTGCCAAGTTGCTGACAACAGGCTTTCCAAGGGCAATCGAACAAAGTGCAATTAATGTTGGAAGTGCCAATTTGTCTGTCATACCAATTCCCTGTAAATCCTGATAATTGATGATGTAGTCTTTGGTCGAGGTGCTGATAGAGCCACTGATCCGATTGCCGTTGGCTTTCAGATAATTAAATGCCGTGTTCACAGCTTCCTTGCATTTGGAATCACTGCCTAAGCCTGTCCGTTCAATCTTGCCATTGCCCGGAAGCATCTGACTTTCCAGACGGAACACGCCAATCATGCCGCTTTTTCCTCTGGATACAGTATAAACCTGTCCTGGATTGCACATTCCATCCGGTATCAATTTACCGCCGCCTTGCTCCGGTACAGAAACATAATGTTCTGACATATCCTCCAGGTCGATATAGGAGAAATTCACATCATAAAACTCCATACCGCCCAGCTTTTTCAGCTGTTCTTTTACACGGCGACGCATTTCCAATGCAATCTGAATAATTTCTTCCAGTTCTTCTTTGGTAAACTCACCATTTGGATACATCAATTTCAGATAACCATCTATCATACGACGAACCGCAATTGTATCACGCTGATTCAGATTTCTCCCCAGACGGAAGTAGTGATCAAGTGCATCTCCATACTGCTCCTTGCGAAGCTCTCGGATGAACTCTGCCAAATAGTCACTGATAAAACCATAATCATTAGTAAAATGCTCCGGTCTGAACTTCGGTATCTCCCATCCTGGAAGATAACAGTGCATACGATCAAGAAATGCTGTATCTGTTCCCATTTCCTGCGGGAAAGGTGCAAACAGACTGGATGTTTTCAACAGCACATCTACACTCTGATTGATATTTCCCACAAATACCATGGACGCAGTAGCAGCTTTTTCTTCTTTGCCACGGGCAAAAGAGCCGGATGCCATGTAATCCTTCATAATCTGAATGCCATCTTTATCTTTAAACTTGATACCAGCCACTTCATCAAAGGCTACACAGTCCCATAAGCCGACCAGTCCGACCGTTTTGCGTCCCATATTGTAAAACAGGTTTGCAACCGTCGTCTGTCCACCGGAAATCAAAATACTGTTCGGTGAAATCTCTTTGTAGAGATGGGACTTTCCGGTGCTTCTCGGTCCCAGCTCACAAAGGTTAAAGTTATTTTCAACTAATGGAATCATACGGGTCAGGAGCAGCCATTTCTCACGATATGTAAATTCATCTGGCTCCATGCCGATAGAACGAAGAAGAATATCCAGCCATTCATCTTTCGTAAAAGCCTTTCGTCCCTGCTTCAGTTCATCAATATCAATGTGTGGCATCTGGATAGGTGTCAGCTTACGGATACTGATTGGAGAAATATCTTTCTGCTTTTTCTGTTTGGAACGAAGCGGATTTCCATCAATGTCCTCAATACCAAAATTATTGTCACCTTCCACCTCATAATCTAGTTGAACAATGCACCAGATACCACCGCAGAGCAGTCGGTCAAACTTTTCCGGGTATTCGTCAGCAATGGGCACATTGCCAATTCCCAGATTGGAAAACTCTGCAAAAAAGCAGTCCCTTTTCATATCCAAGTGGACAGTCACCATATCAATGATAGTATGGCTGCCTTTTTTTCGCAGCTGAGACAGAATCTTTTGTGATTCATCTGGGCGTACAAAGTTGTCGGCAAGAATACGCTTCACATTCTGTACGCCTTTTTCAATGACCGTTTCATCATCTGAGCTGCAATATTGCCCCAGCAGAAACTCAAGGACATATACCGGGACATTCGCCCCTTCCTTGATTTTCTTTGTCAGGTCTTTCCGAACAATCTTACCGTCAAAGTTCTGACGGAGCTTGTTCTTTATTTCTTCACGGGTACTTTCACCCTCTGCAAATTGCTCCATCTTTCTCTCCTCCTGCGGCATTAACTAAAAAAATCAAACTCGTCCACCGCAAAGGCGATGTCAATCTGGAATGGCTCCCGCTGTGGCATCTGTAATCCCTGTTCATCTGCAATTACCAGATAATAAGTAGCTGTATTGCTGTATTTTAGAGATTTTAGATTAAACTGACAACGGAAAGTTCTTTCTGCACCGCTATCGCTGGTCTTATCTGCAATAATCTTCTGAATATCACTAATCTGTTTGCCGTCCTCATCTGTAAAATAAACTTGATAGGTTGCTGCTTCACGATTTGTACTGACCGCATCTTTTTGATAGAAGTTCAACGAAAAAATCATATTGCTGATCTTACGGTTTGCGGACAGTAAATTGACCGTTACCGGCTTGGTATCATATTTCTGCTTATTTCGCCTATATTCCATAGAATCATTGCGGAGATAATGATACTCAATCACCGGAACAACCATTTCCTGTAAACTGATACCACCATGCACAAAATTCATACCGCCGCCATTCATTTTGATACGAATACTTTCTCTCGGTGCAAATCCATCGAATTCCGTATTTCCGCCCAAGAATTTTACAGGCATCAAGTAATCTGGTTGCACACCCTTCTGCATAATTGCATATCTTCTGCCATACTCCACACATCGCTTGATGCTTTCTTTTTTTGTAATGTCAGGGTTTGTTACATCCACATCAAAAAAACCTCTTTTATCTACTTTGTCCTCTTCCTTCAAAGGACTGTATGTATAAAGAAATCCATGATCTGCTGTAATTAGAATATTTGTTCCGCCAAATTCATTTACGATAATACGCACAAGATTCTTCAATTCTGAAATCGCCTTGTCACAGGCAGCAAAAACAGCAGTATCCGAAGTGTGGCTGGCTTCATCTATGGTATCGTGGTAAATATAGACCACATCCATCCCTTTCACCAAAGCACTTCTTTCCGCGCGTTTCATAGCAATGATGTCATTATACTTTAAAGCCACGCTTGCCGAATCTTCTGTTTTCAGAACCTTATCCCTATAAGTACTTGCCGTAGACTGTCCATCTGCCAAAACCGTCAAAATATCGTTCCGAACCTCTACTGTCAGTTCTTTGTGCGGCAACAAAGCTGCCATACCAAACTTTGTAGTAGAAGGAAAGATGCTCTGCATACTGCTGATAGAAACCTTACTTTGCGTTTCTCGCTGAAGCTGATCTGCCATCGTAGCCGCCACTTCATAACGCATGGCATCTGAGATAATTACAAATACTTTCGTATCCGAGGTTTGGATACGGGAACGGTAAAAATCCTCCTGTTGCGGTACTTCCAGAACTTTACCGTAAGTTGCCAGTTCATCCGCACATACATCCGACCAGTTGTTGCCCAACTCACCTAAGAACCAGTGCGTATAAAGTCCTTCCACCTTATCGACAACATGCTTGAACAAATCATCCAGCAGAATATTGGAAGTCTCCAAACTCTTTTGAAAACTAAGATGGAACAAACGGTAATAAGTGTCCATCTGATAGTAACTCTCAGTATATTCTTTCCAGATACTTTTCGCTTCTGCGGTATGGAATCCGGCAGAATGTTCCTTAAAGAAACTTTGCATATTCGCCACTTGTAAGATACCGTCATAAAAATTCTCAAATGGCTCATACCATACACAAGTTCTACGTTTTTCAACGGTATTCGTAATGGTATCCACATCAATAATATGGTCACTGATCTCTGTCATTAGCTTTGTCAGAATTACTTCGTTAATACACGGAAAGCACTCTGTTCCTACCAAATCTTCTACTGTCAGCTTTTCAAAACGCTGATACAGACGAGCTTCATCCTCAACATAACGTGCCACATCATATAATTGCGGAATGTTGTCACTATGAAGCCATTCAGAAATAAAATCATAGCAATATGCCTGATGGGGTATGGAAATAAAACTGTCCAGTCCGGCAAAATATTCCTGCCGCATGGTACGGGTCGCTGCAGTTAAAAGTAGATAAATTGCCAACTGCCCAAGATCTGGTTCTTCCACCACAAATCCACATCCCTGACGAACCATCGCCCAAAAAGCTGCGTCTGCATGATATTTTACAAAATCCTGATAAACCGTATTATTATTCAAATCCAGTCCCGCCTGGAACACACTACGGAGAATCATATTAGGCTGTGCATCTTTCAATCCACAGATTGACGCCATGACAGCCATGTGTAACTGTGCCGGTGTTTCCGGAACTTTATTCTGTGTGCTGACTTTCAAACGACGGTCTTTCGCATTGAAATAAGCACGATAATTTTTAACCTGTTTCCTCATTGCCGGATTTGATATAAGTCCCATCTCATCCATCCAAATAGAAATCAGATCCGCCCGAAACTCTTCGCTGTAAAGCTCCACATCCAGAAGCCAGTTATCATCTGGGCGGTTATAGACACACGGACTGTAAACCAGATAATTTGTGCTCAAATCATCTACTGAAAGCAGTTTTTTTACAGAAAACGCATTATTTCCAGTCAGTGCAATCACCTTTGCATTTTCTAAAACCACTTCATCCAATTTATCCTCAAATTCCTTATCTTCATCGTACCAGAAAATGATACGACGCTGATAAAACTCAGGCAGAAGTACAGCAAATCTGCGATTTAAATCTTGTATTATTTTGTCTGTATCCATGCTGCATTATCTTCCCTCTGTACTTTCAAATATATGGTACTTATCGCTACACCTGCATAAATTTCTTCTATAATCATGGTTCTCTTTCCTTCTTTATCCAAGATCTGGTTGTTGACAAAAAATAGCTTACCTCATATAATAAGTATAGGTTTATAGTGCATCCGTGATGGTGTCTGTTTACAGATGCTATGTTGCCTGTATTCCAGCTGTCCGGGGTCTCCGTGATGGTGTCTGCTTGCAGATGCTT
>OFLY01001785.1_pt1 | contig 11852 bp, 14 predicted proteins | sample 1541161 | NCBI WGS metagenome assembly OFLY01 (sample SAMN04209247, study PRJEB22552) | human gut metagenome | biome: gut; material: feces | host: Homo sapiens | place: USA: Oklahoma | reverse complement strand
TGATGGCGTTGCAGGAAAGTACCTTTGCGGATGCAGACTATCAGGTATGGCGAAAGGAATTGGCAGAAAACTGTCATGGACAGGTGGCGAATTTGAAACGGGAACTGATTGCCGTTAAGATGCGGCTGCGGTATGTGGAGAAATATCAAAAAGAGGATGCTTTTGCCTATATTGACGATTTGGACAAAGGGGAACTGGAACGGGAGATTGCACCGCTGGTTTTTCTGGATGATCCCGATGAATTTGCCAAGCGGTTTGATAATTTCATGTATGGGCTGATGCTGGCACATCTGGAGCAGATGCCGTCCTTCAAGTATGCGAAAAAACAGCTTTGTGACATGGCGGCGCTGCTGGAAAAAAAGGTCACAATTCCGCAAATCAAGGAAAAACTGCCGCTGATTCGGAAAATTGGTACCGATGCTTTCTGGGAAGCTAAGGATTTGCTCTTGTTTGAAAAGGTGCGGAAGGAACTGCGGGATCTGATTCAATTTCTGGATGAAGGAGAGAAAAAGCACCAGATCATCACAAAATTGACAGACCCTGTCACAGAACAGCAGGAAGGGGTACAAATGGAGGCAGCCTATGATTTTGAAGATTATCGGGCGAAAGTGAACCGATATGTCAATGACCATGGGGATACCCTAGCCATCCATAAGCTTACCCACAATATACCGCTGTCCCAAGGGGATTATCAGGAATTGGAGCGGATACTGACTAGTGAATTGGGCAGCAGAGAAGACTATGTACGGGAATTCGGAGATACGCCTTTTGGTCTTCTGATTCGAAAGATCGCAAAGCTGGATCATGAAGCGGCGATGGCGGCATTTTCCACATTTATCAACGATCAGTCTTTGAATCAGAAACAGATTGCTTTTGTTCATAAGGTGATCCAGCATATCGAATTGAACGGATACATGGAAAATCCTGCGGAACTGACAAAACCGCCTTTTGATAAGCCCATCAGTTTTCTCAAACTCTTTGACGCAAAGACTCGAAAAGAACTGGTGGATACCATCAATACAGTACGAGAAAATGCGGTGAAGGTATCCATGTAAGATTCGGATAATTTTATCATATTGTATACAATTTTTACATCAAAAAAACAGTTTCAACCCGAAATACAGGGACTTGGAGCTGTTTTTTTCATTATTCTGAAAAAAATTGAAAATCATGTGCATCAAACCCCTTCGTAGTGACCTGATATATGAAGGGATTTTTTTCTGTGAAAAACAAAAAGGTACTGAAAAATATAGATAAAACACTCATGCTTTCAACATCTCGGATTTGGATAAATATAACGAACTTCAAAAATTTTTGAAAAAACGGTTATAAAATACCTTTCTAGTGACCTGATATATGAAGGGTTATTTACCAAGAAAAAACCAACAGGCTTGGTTGCAGTATGTTCTAAAGCAATCAGATGGTTCGGGATTGTGTATTTTTCACAAACTATCAGAAATTTTGCAAAAACCTGCATAAAGTACCCTCTTAGTTCGGCTTATAAGTGAAGGGCTTTTTATTCGAACAACCATTTTGAAAAAAATGCACAAAATTTTCAAAATTGGTTGTAAAAGGGGTCGTTTTTTCGGCTTATAAGTGAGGGGGTTTTTTCATTTAAAAATTTTCTTCAAAAGTTTTCGGAAAAAGCAGGGCAAACACCCTCATTTTTCGGCTTATCAGTAAGAGGTTTTTTTCGTCCCTTCGATGCACCTTGAAAACTGCATACAGGCAATATAAATACATTACTCTGTTTCGCCCGAAAGGGAAAAGCAGCACCATACGGTGCGCCATGACGATGAACAGGATGTGAAGCAAGAATGATCCGAGCGATTTTTGCTGTATGGGAATGATCTTTTGGCAGGATCAAACGCCATGACCGAAGCAGAGCCACAATGATACTTCTGCCGAGTCCCAGACATCGCAAGGACGGCAGCCTCCATGAAGGGGAAGGTGAAATGCCTATGTGTGCAGCCAGGCACAGTTTATATTGCCATATTTTTATCTGCTTTCATCAGTGGTATGGCTGGTACTGTTGCTGAAAACAGATAAAAAACAAATGGAGGGAACTGTATGATAGAAAAGAAAGAAACGAGAGAGGTATATTACGCTCTGTCTAGAAAACTGCTGGATCTGATGCTGCAAAGCGGTTATCTGAATCGGGAGGAGTACGAAAAAATCGACGCACTGAACCGAGAAACTTTTTCTCCGGAACTTGCCCAAGTATATGCGTAAAACCATAGATGTGTCAAAAAAGGTGTGGTATTGTGTTGTGCGAAAGGAGGAAACCTGATGGAAAAGAAGATCACAAAAATCGAACCGGTCAGAAAACAAGAGTAGCAGAACGCGCCCATAATGAAGCGAGTTTGTGCATACTGCCGCGTCAGTACAGCGTCAGGGGAACAGAAGCATTCTCTGGAAGCCCAGATGCGATATTACACAAAATTGATACAGGAAAAAGAACATTGGATATGGGCAGGGATTTATGCGGACGAAGCCCAAAGCGGTACAAAAATGACCCATCGGGAGCAGTTCCTGCAAATGATACAGGACTGCAAAAAGGAGAAAATCGATTTGATCCTGACAAAATCCATCACCCGATTTGCCAGAAACACAGTGGACAGTATCAGCACCATTCGGATGCTGAAAGACATGGGTGTGGAAGTCTACTTCGAGAAAGAAAAAATCAGTACGTTTTCGGAAAAAAGCGAACAGTTGCTGACCATACTCAGTTCCATTGCCCAAAGTGAAGCGGAAAATATTTCTGCCAACAGCAAATGGGCGGTACAGCGTCGGTTTCAAAATGGTACTTATAAAATCTCAACACCTGCCTATGGTTACGAAAAAGACGAGTATGGAGAACTGGTGATACAGATGGAAGAAGCAAAGGTGGTACGCAGGATTTTTGAAGCGTATCTGAGTGGGAAAGGCTGCTATACCATTGCCAAAGAATTGCAGGCAGAAGGCATCCCTACCATACGGAATAAGGGGAAATGGCATGAAGTCGTGGCGCAGGAGATCCTCTTAAATCCTGTCTACGAAGGGAATCTCATTTATCAAAAGACATACAGCACCTCTTGTCTGCCCTTTACACGAAAACGCAATCATGGTACATATCCAAAATACTTGATTACGGAAAACCATCTGCCCATTATCACCAAGGAAGAAGCGGAAGCGGTGCGTCAGATTTATGAATACCGCAGCCAGTCAGCCAAAAATAAGGCGTCTTCCCTAAACCGATATGTGTTCAGCGGTCGTATCCGCTGCGGCGTATGTGGAAACACCTTTCGCAGACAGAAAATTTATATGGGAAAGCCTTATGAAGCAGTCCAGTGGTGCTGTAAACAGCATTTGCAGGATATGACAAAGTGCGATCAGAAAGCTGTTCGGGAAGAGGTTATCCAAGAAACCTTTGTGCATCTGTGGAATCGTTTGGCAGGAGCTTATGAAGAAATTTTTCTCCCCCTTCTGTCTGTCCTGAAAGCAGCACCAGAGGATGGGGAAAGAGAGCAGGAACAATGGAAAAATAGAATACAGGAAATCCAATGGCAGTGTCAGATGCTTCAGAAAGTTCTTTCGGAAGGGAGCATGGACGCTGTCATTTTTATAGAGAAGCGAAATGCACTGGAGCAGGAGTTGGAAACAGCTCGACGAAACCTGCGAAAATTGCAGGACAAAGGCATCTTTGAGGAAGAAATCGCCCAGACAGAATACCTGATGGCGGTCTTTCGGCTGCGTCCCAAGGTCATGGAAACATTTCAGGAAGAAACCTTCACGCTGATCGTGGAGCAGGTGACAGTATATGAAAATCACTTAGAGTTTCGATTGAAAAACGGGCTGATTTTAGCCGAAGTATATAGAAAGGAGCGTTGATGGATGCAAAGACATATCCCCTTTGGCTATTGCGTGGCGCAGGGAAAAGCGCAGATAGACCCGGAAAACAGTCAGGTGGTGCAAGCCATCTATACTGCTTATGACAATGGGGCATCCTGCAATGCCATCGCCAAGGATTTGACGGCAAAAGGCATACGGACGGCGAATCAGAAAGCAGTCTGGCATTGCTGCATGGTGGGAAAAATACTGGAAAATCAAAAATATCTGGGGGATGGTTTCTATCCCCAAATGGTTGAGGAAGCATTGTTTCAGAGAGTGCAGAACAGAAGAAAGGAACGGGCGGAAAAACTGGGGAAAACAAACACCCTAAACGGGCATAACAAAAGAACTTTGTGGAATGAACCCCTGATTTGTGGACAATGCGGCAGTGTGTATTGGCAGTGTGTGGATAAACAACAGGAAAAACGATGGAAATGTAAAAAGGATGCCCATAAAAAGGGGACGGGCTGTGAAAACCTTTCTTTGACACAGGTACAGCTGGAAGATGGGTTCCTGCGTGTCCTGCAGGAAGTCATGGAGCATCCCTCCTGCCTGATCCAAAGAAAATCAATAAGGAAAAGAAAACAAAGTCTTTTGGAAATCCGGCTGACAAAGGAGATACAAAATCTGTTGATGTCGCCATGTTGTGATGTAAAAAGATTAAAAGAACTGGCGTATGCAAGAGCCGCAGAACAGTATCAACATACGGTCTTTGATGACAGTGATTTTCAGACGGAAAAACTGCTGTATTTTCTAAACCATATGCCGGTTCCCGCAAAGTTTGATAGCCATCTCTTGGCGGAAACAATGAGAAAAGTCGTTGTTGCAAAAGAAGGGTATCTGGAGTTTCATTTCAAAAATGGGTATCAGAGAAAAATATGGATAAAGGAGGAATGAGCGATGCTGCAGACCATAAAAAAGAATATTTCAGTGATTCCGGCGGTACCTGCCCATGCGGCAGAAGGAAGCCAGCAGACCAAACTGCTTCGGGTAGCCGCTTACTGCCGTGTCAGTACTTTACAGGAACAGCAAGAAAGCAGTTATGAAGCACAGGTAAACCACTATCGGGAAAAGATACAGAATCACCCCGGTTGGAAATTGGCTGGCATTTATGCCGATGATGGGAAAAGTGCCACCAGTACCAAAAAACGTCTGGATTTTCAGGCAATGATCGAGGACTGTATGGCAGGAAAAATCGATATGGTACTGACAAAGTCCATCAGCCGCTTTGCCAGAAATACGGTGGATGCCCTGACTAACATCAGAAAGCTGAAAGAAAAGAATATCCCTGTCATATTCGAGAAAGAAAGCATCAATACCATGGAGGGCAGCGGAGAACTGCTTTTGACCATATTGAGCAGTCAGGCACAGGAAGAAAGCCGGAATATCAGCGAAAATTGTCATTGGGGTATTGTACGGAAGTTTGAGGAAGGAAAGGTCATGGTGAACCACAGCAGATTTCTGGGCTATACGAAAGATAAAGACGGAAATCTTGTGATCGTACCGGAAGAAGCGCAGCTGGTGCGGCGGATTTACAAGCTGTATCTGGAAGGTAACAGCAGCTACCGCATCAAACGGATTCTGGAAGCTGAGGGCATTCCTACAGTAACAGGGAAAATGACATGGAGCACCACTACCATTGACCGGATGCTTTCCAATGAGAAATATATGGGGGACGCTCTTCTGCAGAAAACATATACGGTGGATTTCCTGACGAAAAAGAAAGTGAAAAATAACGGGATCGTACCCCAGTATTACATAGAGAATGACCATGAAGCCATTATCCCCAAAGAATTGTTTTATCGTGTGCAGGAGGAAAAAGCCAGAAGGGCTGCTATCTACAAACCGGCTGTCAAAAGAAAAAATGGACTGCAAAGAGGGAAATACAGCGGGAAATATGTTCTGTCTGATATTCTCTACTGTGGAGAATGCGGACACCCTTACCGCAGACAGGTCTGGTCAAAGTATGGCGTAAAGCAGGCTGTTTGGCGATGTGACAATCGGCTGAAAAACGGAAAAAAGAGGTGCAAGTATTCTCCCACATTGAAAGAAAAGACACTGCATACTGCCATTATGACTGCCATCAACAGCGTGGCAGAGGATCAGGGGAGGTTTGTGCAGGCGTTTCGGGAAAATGTTCTACAGGTCATTGGAAGTTATGAGGCTTCGGAAAAAGAAACGGAAATCCTTAAACAGATAGAAGCCTGTCAGAAAAAGCTGATGGAACTTATGGAAACCGGGATGAAAGATGGACAAGGGGATTTTGAACAGGAATATTGAGGAAAATGAAAGAACTGCAAAAAGCCAGAGCGTAGACCGCAAAAGAAAACAGACTGGCAGAAAGTTGTCAGCAAAGAACGGCGGATTTGGAGCAGTATGTGAAAAAAACAAGCTGGTTACAGAGAGAGTTTGACGAGGAATTGGTACGTAGGCTCATTCGAGTGATTAAAGTGGTCAATGAAAATAAACTGGAGATACAGTTTCATTCTGGGATTGTACTGGTACAGCGGATGGACTTTGAGGAGTGATGGGAAGGAAGGGAAGCTTGAAGAAATTTTCGGACCAATAGTTTTTAGGCGGTGGGAATAGAGAATCTCACTGCCTTTTTGTGTTGATGAGAGAAGTAAAAGGAATGTGTTTCTCTAAAAAATTTAGAAACATTGAGATCCTATGAGACTTTTTTTTCGTTATACTCTGGAAAATAAATCATAGAAAGGATAATATGTATGAGTAAAGAGCTAATAGGAAAAAATGGAAAAATCGTAGGATCAGCAGCTTATTTTCAAGAAATGAATCGAAACTGTAAGATAACAGAAGTGATGAAAGTCCCAAAGGAATATCAATATTTTGATGGATGTAAAGAACTTGCGCGTAGCTGCAAAGAGATTGTTTCTGTGATATATCAAGATGTAAAAAAATGTGCAGACATTTTGGCTTTTCTTCCTGAAAAAGATCGGCAGGAAACTGCAGAATTGGCAAAGGCGATAGGAGAAATTTCACGGCAATGGGGCAGTGCCAGTGGCGATGTGAACCAAATTGTTTCCCTTGTTTTGCTGTCTGCAAGTGCATCCAAAAGAAAATCATCTGAAAGTATGGGGATGATCGAAAAAACAGAACGAAAGCTACGAAGTACAACTGGAAGTAGTTTTTCTATGTCGGAAAAGATAAATCTTTTGCAAAAAGCAGTAAGTGGTACGGTCTATCAAGCGGCATCAAATGATGCAAAAAAATTGGAGTTTCTCATGTCTATAGAACAGGGAAAAGGAAAAGGGTTTTTACAGGATGTTTTGCATTATTATGATTATTTGAACCATCAGCGCAATTATGTTGGCAAAAATGGAAAGGTTGTTTGCAGCAGAGAATACAATCAGGAGATGCAGAAAAAAGTTTTTTTCAGAGGCTTTCCACGAGTTTATTCTTATGGGCATCCGAAAAAATATGTTTCAGAAATTCAGAATATGCTGAAAAAAGTATGCGATGAACTTTCTAATGATTTGGATCAAGGAGACAGAAATAAAGATTATATCCTTGATGAAAATGGAAAAATTTGCTTTACAGCTATAGAACAATGTGGAAAAGCAGGGATATCCTGTGCTGGTTTAAAAAATAAAGTGGAAAAACTGATGTGGTTTGTAGGTGGAAACCAACAAAAAATTTTGACTTTACAAAGAAATATAAATGCATTAGGGATCAGAGGTATACATGGATGGCTGAAAGAGGATGGGGTTTTCGGAGAGGAAACGCTTAGTGCGTGGAATGAATTGTTAAAGGCTCTGGTGTCAGGTTCTGTGCCTGTGTTGACTTATATTGATGTATTGCAGAGTGATTTAACAGGGGTAACACATGAGGTTGTAACAAGAGATATTCGCAAAGCAAAAACCAAAGATCCAATGCTGAAAAATTTGCCAGATAAGAATGATTATTCCATTTTGTTCTATACAAAGGATGGAAAAAAGAAAAGGGCATTTATGTTGGATAAACCGCATATTGAAGATGGAAAGAGTTTACCGTTTCATATTAATTATGATGTTGACAAACCGGAGTTTTTGAAAAAGTATCTAAATCACAAACCTATATCGGAAGCCATGTATATGAGATTTAAAAACTTTACAGAAGTAGGCAAAGTTGTACATATGGGTGGGAAAATTCTATTGGTGGCAGGTATCCTGTTGGATACTTTAGAATTAGGAAACGCTGTGATAGATGATTTAAATGATGCAGATCAAAAGCTCGGTAAAAAAACAGGTATGTCAGTAGCGAGAATAGGTAGTCGCTGGGCGGGAGCTGCTATCGGTGCAAAAGCAGGGGCAATGACAGGAGCATGGATAGGCTCTTTCGCACCTGGACCAGGAACAGCAGTTGGTGGTATACTGCTTGGTCTTGCAGGTGGAATTGCAGGAGCAATTGGTGGAGAAGAATTTATAAATTGGATATTTGATATTACGAATTTAGAAGAATAAGGTGATGGCATGCTTTTTTTCGGAAAAAAGAAGAAAGAGGAACTAGCGGTAAAGCCATATGAGATTTATATAGAGCAGAAAGAAGAACATATAAAATATTGTTTTTCTTATTGGTTTCAGGATGATCCTTTGGAGGATTATCTAAAAATGGCTTTTGAAATTTTGGAAACACTGTTGCAGGGATATTGGCTTTTCATTTGCAGAGTGGAATGTGACGCTGAAAAACAGAAAAAGGCATTGGAATATATGAACCGTTTTACAAACATCGATTATATTTATGATGAACATATCATTGTGGAAAGACAGAGCACATTTCGTTCTCGTTTGCTTGGGGTTTATTTTCAAAGGGAAAAGGAATATGGCGCAGAACATGACTTCAGGTCGTTTACCATAGACGGGTTTCAAAAGGATATGGAAATGAAAAAAACGGCAGCAGAACAATATGATTTTCTTTTGAAAAATCAGGGAGATATCTGGGTTGGTTACGAAGAATTGTTTGAAGGACCTACCATGGAGCTGGAGATAAAAAATGGACTTTTTGATATGGAAAAGCTGCTGAAGCTGTCCATAACTGTATGTAAAAAATATGGCAAAGAAACAAAAGTAATTTATGGCAGTGAGCAAAAGGGGCAAGAAGCGCTTATGGGTGATGAGTGATGAGAAAACTCACAAATTTATTTCAGAAAAAGCAAAAACAAGAAAAGCTGCCGGAGGATATCTTTTTCAGTCCACGTTGTGTATATTACGAATCAGATATGGATGGAATCAACAGTGGACAGGTTCAGGTGTTTACGCTGTATCCCAGCCTTTATATGGAAGAATCGGATGATGATTTTTGGAAGCTTTGCAATGGAATTTTACATGGACTGCTGCAAAACAGAAATGTGTTGATAGCAGTGAAAATCATAGACAGCAGTCCGGAAACGAAAAAAACAGTACTTAGGAAACTGACAGAATGGAAAAATACAAATCAGGAAGCTGTCATTCTGGAGTATGATGAGGGGTATGATATAATATGCAGAGCAGACAAGATGATTTTTGATTTCAAACAATTTGAAGAAGATTGTATGGAGTTGTGTGACTATAAAATATATGGTTATTCCGAAAAGATGGAATGTCTGTATCAGGAACAGGCAAAACAGCTGATTACACACTATCAGTACGATATTTATTTGTATTATCATAAATATCCGGATTATCTGGAAATCAGAGTGAAAAACAATCAAAAGGCAAAGGATTTGCTCGATGTCATCAGCGGGGTATGCAAGGAAAACCATAGGCGGTTGTTTGTGGAGTATGAAGGATGATGCTGAGTATGCAAACGTAAAATTCGGTTATTATATAAATAAAATATGTAATTCTATTTAAAAACTATTATATTTACGAAAAAATCGTAAATAAATTGACTTTTAGGTATAATTGATATACGATAAAAATAGAAATGTATTGTTTTGGGGGTGAAAAACTAATGTTATTAATGTTTAAAGTGAAAAACTATACTTCATTTAAAAATGAAGCTATATTGGATATGAGAGCAACTGCATATGTACAGCATCCTACACATGTAATGCAAGTAAATGACAAACTAGGGCTGCTAAAAACAACTGCTTTGTATGGAGCTAATGCTTCAGGAAAGTCTAATCTAATCTCGGCAATGTTCTTTTTTGAACAATATATTTTTTCTCAGTTTATTAACAAAAATGAGAATCAGGATTTTGAATCTAACAAAATTGGTGTAAAAATGAAATTAGAACCATTTAGTTTATCAAATGAAACAAACGATGCTTCTGAGTTTGATATTATATTTTTGCATAATAATAAGCAGATACAGTATGGTTTTGAATGCACATCTAAGGAGGTTTTAACTGAATGGTTATATATTAACGACAAAAAGGTCTTTGAACGTACTGGTATAGAACTTTCTTTTGGCAGTAAATATCAAAAAATGTTGGGAGCTTACAAAAAGTTGCCAGCTGAGAGACTTTATATAGCTGTACTTGAATATTTTCTAGATGAAGAAGGAAAAAAAGTAATACTAGATGATTTTATTTCTTTCTTTAACAAGGAATACAATGTATTTACAGAAATTCTTTTTGAATCTACAGTAAAAGGTCTAGCGGGAATGGTTGGACTTTCAAAAAAACTTGTTAGTAATAAGGGATATAGAAACAAAGTAGAGCAGTATCTTCGTTTAGTTGATGTTGGAATCAAACGCTTAGATGTACAAACGGAGACGATTTTTGATGAGCGTACGGGTAAAAAAAAGAAAGAAAAAGTTATTCGTACCGTACACGATATTTATGATGAAACAGGAAATGTGGTTGGAGAAAAACTTTTTGATTTGCATCAGGAATCTACAGGCACACTTCGCTTTTTGGCATATATTCAAAATGTCATTGAAATGATTTCAAAGGGTGGTGTGTTTATTGTAGATGAAATGTCTGCAAGGCTACACCCGTTATTAACTAAATTGATTGTAGATATATTCTGTTCAAGTCAAAATACAAAAGCACAGTTGATTTTTACTACCCATGATATTTCACTTCTAAATAATAATCAATTTCGACGAGATGAGGTAGTATTTATAGATAAAAATGAACGTGGAGAATCTAGTTTATATGCTCTTTCTGATTTGAAAGTACGAGAGGATGCAACTTTTAATAAGGACTATCTTCAAGGAAAATATGGAGCTATTCCGATCTTTCATTATGATGATATTATGGGTGGTGGGTTGAATGGGTAGAACACAATTATCACCACAACGTCTTTTGGAAACAAAGCATACTAATTTGGGACGTATCATTATTTTTTGCGAAGGAAAAACAGAGAAATATTATTTTGATTATTTTGCAGAGATCATTAAGAAAAATAAGTACACTGATGTAGAGGTCGTTCTGGAAGCGGCAAATGGAAATGCACAGACTGTTCTAAATTTTGCAAATAAATTTATGGAAAGTGAGGAAAATAATCAGAAATTTAGTAATTATGGTAAATATCTAGCATTTGATTGTGATGATCCACCAGATATTCAAGCTGTAATATTGGCAGCAACAGAATATGAATTGTTGATTTCTAACCATTTATTTGAAACATGGTTGCTTATGCATTTTGAGGATGTGGATGAAAAGATATCAAAGAGAGAAATTTACAGGCGTTTATCGTCTCATTTGCATGATAATTATTCTAAAGGGCATAAGGGGAAAACGCGTGAAATAGTTCAAAACGGTGATATAGAAAAAGCTATCGATAATGCTAGAAAACTGGAAAATCAGTATTTTGATGAGGGGAAAAATATATTCACGGACATTAAAGATATGAATCCATTTACAAATGTTTATAAATTGATTGAACAGTTTATGGTTGAAATATCGTAATTTTAAAGAAAAGAAGTATGTGATTCTACGAATGGATTCAAACAATAAACAATGATATTTTACGGCATCCAGATGATAAGCCGATAATTGGTTTTGGACTATAGTCAATAAAAAAGACACGATTTTTAAATATATTTTCTGGGAACGG
>OFLY01001772.1_pt1 | contig 11910 bp, 10 predicted proteins | sample 1541161 | NCBI WGS metagenome assembly OFLY01 (sample SAMN04209247, study PRJEB22552) | human gut metagenome | biome: gut; material: feces | host: Homo sapiens | place: USA: Oklahoma | reverse complement strand
CCGCGCTGAAACTCTTCGCTCATGCCGATGCCGTTGTCGCTATCCGTTTACCGTCGCCTTGCCATACGGGGCCTTCCAGCAAATCCAGCCAGAAGGCCCCGTTCGCGAGGTCGTTAGCTATGCATTGAAAACGTAGCGGTCCAGACGCTCGCACGCCTCCTTTACGCGCGAAAGCGGCAGCGCCAGATTCACGCGAATATGGCAGGGCCCGTGGAACGGACGGCCGTCCTGATAGCCCACGCCCACACGCGCGCCCTCGTCGAGCAGCCATTGGATGTCGCGGCCGTGCACGCGGCACCACTCCGCGCAGTCCAGGAACACCATGTAGGTGCCTTGCGGGCGCGAATAATTCACGCCCTCAAAATGCTCGTCCACATAATTGCAGAAGTAGTCGACGTTGCCCTTGATAACCTGGCTGAGCTCATCGACCCACTCGTAGCCCTGCGGCTGGTAGGCGCCGATAAGCGCGTGCATGGAGAGGACGTTCATCTCGTTGTAGTGGGTTTTATCGGACACGGCGCATACGCGGTCGCGCAGCGTCTCGTTGTAGATAATGTGGTAGCTGCCAACGAGGCCCGCCAGGTTAAACGTCTTGCTCGGCGCGTAGAGGGCAACCGTGCGCATGCGGGCATCCTCGCTCACCGACTGTGTCGGGATGTGCTTGTGCCCCGGCAGAATGATGTCGGACCAAATCTCGTCCGAAATTACCACGCAATCGTGCCGACGATAGATGTCCATGGCGCGCTCGATCTCGTCGTGCTCCCACACGCGGCCGCAGGGATTGTGCGGCGAGCAGAAGACCGCGGCATGGATGCAGTTTTGCTCGAGCTTATGCTCCATGTCCTCAAAGTCCATGCGCCAGATGCCCTGCTCGTCGAGTTTAAGCGGGCTATGGACAATGCGATAGCCAGCGGCTTCGATGGACTTGGTAAAGCCGATATAGGTGGGGCTATGGACGAGCACTGCGTCACCCGGCTGCACGTGGGCGCGCAACGTCGACACGACCCCGCCCAGCACGCCGTTTTCGTAGCCGATATGTTCAGGGCGCAGGCCCTCGACGCCATTGCGGCGGCTCTGCCATTCGATGATGCGGTCGAAGTACTCGGCGCGCGGGTTAAAGTAGCCAAACATGGGATGCTGAGCGCGCTGAATGATGTGCTCCTGGACCGTGGGCACCGTGGCAAAGTTCATGTCGGCCACCCACATGGGAATGCGATCGAAGCCCTCGTCGGGTGCGTTCGGAGCCATACCGGGGATCTCGCCCCAGGAGTCAACGGCGATGGAGTCCATGCCGTGGCGGTCGATAAGCGAGCTAAAGTCGTATTTCATGCTGAGCCCCCGTGCAAAGTGATTGTTTTGGTAGGCGTTATTGTCCACCAGCTTGGGCGGTTTTGGCGCGGAGTTTGGCGCTTAATTTGACGGGTGCGGACGAATGGCTGGTTAGTCTTGCGCGTCGTTGACGGCGACTACGGTTAGCTGGGTTTCGTCGACCGTAAACGATATGTCGAGCCCGGCGTAGGCCAGATGATAGACGCGGTTTGGCTCGTGTTTGCTGCCCGCGCGGCGCGGATCTTGGCGTAGAACCTCGACCAAGCCAGAAATCTTTGCGGGCGGGACCATATCCTGCAGAGCTTGCGGAAACTCAACATCGAGCTCTTGCCACGGAACATCCTCAATCCAGCCGCCGGTCGCATCCGAGTGGCAATCCGCAAACGGGATGTAGGGCTTAATGTCGTAGATGGGCGTGCCGTCACGCAGGTCGGCCCCCAGCACATGGATGATGGGGCCATCGTCGGTGAACTCGACACGATCGAGCTTGACGCAGGTGAGACCGATGGGATTAGGGCGAAACGGGCTGCGCGTGGCAAAGACGCCCACACGCTCGGCTCCACCCAGGCGCGGCGGACGCACGGTCTTCGACCATTTTGCGTTGGTACCGGATCTGTCCTGCGTTTTGGCATCGGTGGCTATGTCCTTAGCCGTGCCGCCGGGCGTTCCGTTTTCGAAGCGCCACAGCAGCCACAGGTGAGAGAAGGAGTCCAGACCCTCAACCGCTGCATTGGAGGCAAATTCCGACTCAAAAACGATGCGTCCCTGCAGATGAGGCGCCAAAAAGCTGTTGCGCGGAATGCCGAACTTCTGCGGCAGGTCGGTATGTATGTGTGCAATAGGTTCCATGCCGGTCATTGTACGGCATGGAGGCGTGGGGCGTTGCGCGCAATTCTTCGCCGCGGGCTCCTGTCGTGCAACCAACGGTTGCTTGGAAGGGCGCCTGCCGCCGCGTATGCTTAAGCCATCAACCAGCAGAAAGGAGCCGCTATGGCCTTTGCAGAAAAGCTCATTGCCATCCGTCGCGCCCATCACCTTACCCAAGAGCAGCTCGCCGCCAAGCTCTTCGTCACACGCCAAGCCGTCAGCCGTTGGGAGCGCGACGAGGTCACACCGGGCATCGACATGATGAAGCTCATTGCCGCCGTAACCGGCGAGCCTCTGTCTCATCTGCTTGAAATGCCCGAGCACTATTGCCAGAGCTGCGGCATGATACTCACGCCCAACGACTGCGGCACCGATGCCACGGGCGCCACGACCGACCATTACTGCAAGTGGTGCTACGACCGCGGCAAGTACACCTACGACACCACCATGGAGGCGATGATCGAGGACTGCGCCCCGCGCCTGGCGCAAAACACCGGTATGTCGCTCGACGAAGCCGTCTCGCTCATGGGCGCCGTGCTGCCGCAACTGGAGCGCTGGCGCTCCGTGCAGGAAAACGAGGAGCGCTACGGTGCCGAGGCGCGGGCGCGCTATGGCGACGAGGCTATCGATGCAGCAAACGAAACGTTACTGGACATGGATCCACAGACATGGAACGACATGAAGGAACTTGAACGCGCTATTCTGGGCCAGCTCTCGATTGCCATGGGCGACGGCGAACCGGATGGAAGCGAGGCTCGCAAGCTTGTCGCGATGCACCGTCGATGGATTGGCCTTAACTGGGGACACGAGCCCCAAGACGAAGCATACCTGGGCCTCGCCCACGGCTATCTTGCCGATCAGCGCTTTATCGACTACTACGACAAGCCCTGCGGCACCGGAGCCACGACGTTTCTGGTTCAGGCAATCGAGTCGTCGCTGGCTCGCGCATAGACCGCGGCGGCTTTGGGTATTTCAATCGAAACCTCAACCGATTGGAGACCCATGGCTACTAATCATGAGCTCACGCTGTACGTTATGACCGGCTGCCCGTACTGCATAAAGGTCAAGCGCTTTTTGGCCGATAACGGCGTGACCATTCCCGAACGCAATATCTCGACCGATTCCGATGCCGAGCAGACTCTTATCGCCGTCGGCGGAAAACGCCAGGTTCCCTGCCTGTTCATTGACGGCAAGCCGCTCTACGAGTCGAACGACATCATCGCGTGGGTGCAGAAGAACCTGCTCTAGCACGCGCATTGCAACCGGCCCACCCCAACCCATACGGCCGAACATGTACGCCAGTATCCAAAGTCGACATTTTTCGACATCTTTGGATGCTGGCGTACAGCTTTTGGGTAGTCACGGACGCTCTTAGCCGGCTAATTGTTTGAGGCGACCTTTGGATTATGGCTGTTTGACGCCTCTGGAAAGGTTTCCGAGAGGGCTGTGGTCAAAAAAGGGCAAATATGAGTACTGCTACCTGTTTAGTAACAGCGATTTTGATCACTTCAGGAACTATTCAACGTTCCACTCGTCCGCAGACGACGTTATTTCTCCTCATATGTTCAATAAAAGTAGCTCTTAATGGGAACAAATCTCATCAGGAGCTACAATTTATAGCAAAATAAATGCAACCATAATGGCAACAGTACTCATATTTGCCTTTTTTGACCACGACCCTCCAGAATAGTCGCTGAGAACGACACTAAATGACAAAATCCGACACTTGGACGTTCTTATATGAGTAGCCATTGAAGGACACCTAACGACTACTCCCATTCGCGACACACTGTGTCGCGAATTAAGCTGGCCCCATTACCGAAGACCAGTGAGAGCTCCTGCCCAGAATCTCGATAGCTTAATAAAGGGCTCCCCTCCGGAAGTTCAATGAACATCCAAATTCCAAGCTGAAAAGCAAAGGAGTATCGAAGCCGTCAATGCTCATTTCCTATCGAACAGGCGGGTCAAAACAAGCTAATTAGCCCGATGAACTGCTTGTATTTTTGTCTACAAAATTGTATACAAAAAGAGAATCCGAGAACCGGCGCTCGACATTATGTCGATCGATAGGAGGCGCCATGGATGCTAAGCAGCTCGAAAAGATGATGGGGTTTGCTCCCGGAGAGTTGAAGAAAGCCGCGGAAGCCTACGAAAAAGATGAGTGGCCGAAAGGTCGCACCATCAAGTTGGGAAGGCCACCAATCTCCGATGAGCCGAGCGTCGTTTTATCAGCACGTGTGGGCGAATCGATTCTTGAGGCGTTTGACGAAAAAGCCAAACGCCATGGGCAAACACGCACGGAGCGGCTCAGAGAGTTCATTATACTTGATGCACTGATTGCCTAGGCCCGCTCCCCCGTCGGACCCAAACATGTACACCAGCATCCAAAGTCGACATTTTTCGACATCTTTGGATGCTGGTGTACAGCTTTTTGCTACATAGTCGTTGGGGACGTCCTTAAATGACCAGTCGTTAAAGAACGCTCCCGATGACTAGTTAGCCGTGGAAGCGAGCTATGGGTGCAAGCGGCTGTTCGCGAAAGACGCGCTCGACGGCAGCGCGGTATTCGTCGACCTTTTTGGTCTTGCGTACGATCTTGTGGACGGTAGCGGGATCAGCAAAAGCGCACTTGGCGTAGAACCACCACTCCTTCATGCGGAAGACCGCATTGCCGCCAATCTCTTCTGCATATGCCGCAAACAGCGTGTCGTGGAAGCGCTGCAGCTCAGCAGCCGTTGCAGCAGGGCCGCCCTTGACCATGCGAGCCAGAGCGGGGTTCGCGAGCAGGCCACGCCCCAACATCACATGGCGCGTGCCGGGATAGGCCTCCACCAGCGCGTCCATATCCTCAAGATCAAAAATGTCACCGTTATAGGCCACGGGGAACGGCGCACGCTCCAGCGTCTCGCCATAAAACTCTTTGCGCGGCGAACCCGTATAGCGGTCCTTTTGCACGCGTGGATGCACAATGAGCTCTGCCAACGGCATGCGGCAATACAGATCGAGCACGCGCTCGTATTCGTCGTCATTCTCCAGCCCCAGCCTGGTCTTTGCCGACACCGGCAACGGCGACCGCTCGCACGCATCGCTTAAGAACGCCTCGAGCTCGTCGAGATTGCGCAAGAAACCCGAGCCCTTGCCCTTGGCGACAACCGTTCCCGAAGGGCAACCCAGGTTGAGATTGACCTCGCGGTAGCCCATGTCGGCGAGCACCTGTGCCGCCCACACAAACTCGTCCGCGTTCTTGGACATCAGCTGAGGCACCACGTTGAGCCCCTGGTTATTGGCAGGATCGATCTCCTTAAACGCCTTGCCGCCAAAGCGGTTTCCCACCCGCGGCGGCGGCAAAAACGGCGTGTAATAGCAATCGAGCGCACCGAAGCACTCCGCATGCACGCGACGGAACACATGCCCGGTAATCCCCTCCATGGGGGCCAGCGAAAGGATCATCTACTCTTCTCTCATATCAACACAACAAAGGGGCCGTCCCTTTGTCACATGCATTATGCCTTGCGCTTCAGGCGATTCACAAGGAAGAGGTAGCTACTGAACGATGACCACCCTCCAGCCGCACCCCATACAACGAGGTCTAATACTTTTCCCGAGAAGTGAACGAGTGAAAACGGGCCCCCGAAGCATCGGCACTTTCGAGATGCAATTTCCTGCGGTTTTGCCAGCCAAATCCTGCGGGTTTGACGTCTAAAAATGTCGATGCTTCGGAGGTCCAAGTATGGCCGTTCACTTCTCGGAAAAGTATTAGACCTCGATTTACATGCCACTCAATGTGACAAAGTGGCTGCTCCTTTGTCACATTCGATGAAAAAGGGCACCGATGTTAGTCGATGCCCCAAAGCGGCTGCAGGTTAAGCCCTACAGCGTATGTCTAAGACGAATCGAACTATTCGTCCCAGGAGAGGTTCTTACCAGTCTTTTTTGCCAGCAGCAAGAACAGGCCGATAATAACGTTACATGCGATGCAGAAGATGAAGACGCCCTGGAAGGAGCCGACAAGCTCATAGACCTTCATCATAACGGGCATGCCAAAGGCGCCGACGATATAGCCCACGGAGCAGATCAGCGCGAAGATGCGACCGAAATCGCGGGAGCCAAAGACATCCATAACCAAAACGGTCAGGGCAGTGCCAGCGATGACGTACATTACGTCGTTCACGCCTGCTGCGAGGATGCTAAGCGTCGAGTTGCCGCTGCTCATCATGAGCATGACAAAGGAGAGGATGGAGACAGCGAGCCAGCCCAGAATGGCCTTCGTGCTGCCGAACCTATCGCAAGTGGTGCCGACGATCGGGTTGAGGAACAGATCGAAGAGCGATGCAGCGGATACCATGAAGCCGCCCACCATGGGGCTAAAACCAACCTCGGAAGCATACGTCGGGAAGAGCTGGTTCATGCAGCAAGTGAGCTGAACGAGACAGAGGAAGCCGATGCAGAAGAAGAAGGCAGGCGACTTAATGGCGCGCGCATAGCTAACGCCACGCGTGCTATCCTCGGTCGTCTCCTCGGTCTCGGTGACCGTCTCGCCCTCGACGTAGCCATAGGGCAGCATGCCCTTGTCCTGAGGCTTATAGCGGATAATCAGGACGGAAGCGGGGAGAATGAGCACGGCGGAGACGCCAGCGAGCACCAGATAGCCAGTCCTCCAGCCAGCGGCCTCGATGACAGAGGTGATGACGGGGCTCATGATGAGCATGTAAATCGAGTTCACTGCCCAAGCGAGACCGATTGCCAGGCCACCAGATTTTTTGAACCACTGGTCAATAACGTCGGACATGGCGACGCCGGTGGTGAAGGCGAAGCAAACGCCAATCAGGGCGCCAGCGGCGATGAACATCCAGACTTCGGTGTAGAAGGCCATGCCTGCGCCGGCGGCGAGCAGAATAAGCTCGACGACGGGGAGCCAAACCTTGCCAACAACCTTGGGGATGAGTTTTCCGACAAACGGAAGCGCCGCCGCAAGACCGATGAGCGTCGCGGTAAAGTAATACGAGAAGATTGAATAGTCAAACCCGAACTCCTCGCACACGGGCGCGACGAAGGAGCCGGCGATTACGCTATAGGATCCAGTCGTACCAGCAGACATGAGGCCAAGCGCGATTACGAGAACCCATGCGTAGACCTTGCTGCTCTTTAACTTTGCATTTTCCATTGATACAACTCCTAGAGACCCAGAAGAGCACACATAACGGCCTTGATGGTGTGCTGACGGTTCTCTGCCTCACGGAAGATGACCGAAGCGTTGGCCTCAAAGCACTCGTCGGCAATCTCGAAACCCTCGGTGATGATCTCGCGATGGAGGTCGTTCTTGCACTGGTCGAGGAGCATCTTGCCAACACGGTGATCTGCGTTGTGGACAGAGGGAAGCTCATGCATGCAGAAGATGTCGGGATTGTTGGTGCGCTTGCACAGCTCGCTGGTGACGCGATAGGGGTACAGGGACTCGGCATCGCCCAGCCAGGAGTTGTAGTCGTCGGGATCCAGAACCTCTTCGCCGCACTCGGGGTTGATGTAGCGCCACTCCTCGGTAACGATAACGTCAACGCCATCCAGGGCATCGAGGTCAGAGGTGATGGTAAAGGTCCTATTGGGAGCGTACTTGGCGTAGCAGGCCTCCACCTCTTCGATCATTTCCTTGCACATCTGATGACGGAGGTCGTCGGGGCCGATGGCGAGGAAGTCCATGTCGAGCATAGCGCACAGGCGGCCATACCACACCGGGGCGCCGGCGCAGTTGCCAACGAAAGCCATCTTCTTGCCGCGGCTCGTACGCAGACCGCCCCATTGCTCTTCCATCGTAAGAGCGTCAGCGAGCATCTGAGTCGGGTGATCGCCGAGAGTAAGGGCATTGATGACCGGAATGTCAACCAGGTCGGCGACGTCATAGAGGAACTGCTCGTCCTTCTGTGCGCGGTAGACAATGAGATCATACATGCCGTTAAAGACGCGCATGGCATCCTTGACGGTCTCGCAGTCACCCATGTGGGAGTTGGTCAGATAAGTGAAGCCCATGCCCAAATCGTTGCAGGAGGTCTCGAATGCGCAACGAGTACGGGTCGAGCCCCACTCAAAGTTGGCGAGGACGTTTTTGCCGGGGAAGTAGCGCTGGTCGACACCAGACTTCTTCTGAGCCTTAAGGTTCCAGGCAAGATCGATGAGATAGCGGAAATCCTCGGAGGAGAGATCATGGATGTTGATGTAGTCGCGACCGCGGAGGCTGTTGTTCATGCCTATTTCCTTTCCATTTAGTGATAGATGAATGTCGAATGTGTCCCCGAGGGAGACACGGATATCCCTCGGGGAGCAGTAAGTGTGGCGCCTAAATCAGACAGTGCAGGCTCAAAGGCTCGCTAGCAGCTGGCTGCCACGTCCTTGGTCCAGCAGTGCACGCCGCCGCCGGACAGGTTAAGCGCGAGAGAGTCAATCATGATGACTTTGCGATCGGGGAAGCAGCTCTCAAGAACGGCTTTGGCCTGCTCGTCCTTCTCCTTCACAACTTCGTTCATGCCCTCGTGGTAATAACGCTGACCAAGAACGACGCCATTGCAGATGAGGAAGTTGCAGTAGCTCGCTGCTGCGTAGAAGTGGACGGGGCCCTCGGGCCAGGGAGTGCCATCCATAAACTTGCCGCCCATTTCGTCGATGAAGCCCTTATAGAGCTCGTAATCCTCATCGCCAGGGGCGATAACGACTTCAATCGGCTCGGCGGTGGGCATACGAACGATCTCGAAGGGCTTACCCTCCCAGTCCGTTTCGTTGCTCAGGATCTCGTAGGCCGCCTCAATGCGGCGACGAGACTCTGCGCCAGCCTTGCTCGAGGCTGCCTCTTCATCGGACACCTCGGCAAGAAGAATCTTGTTCGGAGTGATAAAGCGACACATCTCATCAATGTGAGCTGCAAAGCTCATGCCAAAGACGGGAGTTCCGTCTTCCTTCTCGTCGAGGATGCCCAGTCGATAGTCATCGTCCTCGAGCATAGGTTGCGGAAGCCAGATAACCTTGTTGAGGTTGTAGATGCGTTTATACTCGGCCTCTACTTCCTCTTTCGTGAACTCGGGATTACGCTTGCGGCATTCCGTGTCCTCGATGGCGATTAGAGTGCCGTGACCGTCAAACTCGCGGTCGCCGCCCTCCGAAACCATTTCGGAATTGACAATATCGAAGCAACCGAGCGCAACCGCCATGTGAACGGCTGCCTTACGTGCGGACTGGCACTCCGGGGAGTTCTTGTCCCACACGCCGTAATAGGTCCAAGCGGGGTTGACCATATAAGAATGGCCTTTATCGTCGACCATGATGCTGGGGCCGTTGTCGCGGACATAGAAGTTGGAGTCTTCGAACTGCGTAATCTCAATGCGATCGAGATCAACCCCCTCCTCCTTCAGGCGCGAGCAAGCCTCCTCATAGGAGCCGGGGGTGCCGCAATTGAGGTTGACCGTAACGTCGCCATACTCGAGCAGAGCCTTAATCACGTCAACGCAGGGCTGGCGGTTATCGTAGCCCTCTGCACGGATGTAATCGGGAAGCCATGTCACATAGACGTTGGAGCGCTTCTCGAACTCGCCCGGCATACGATAATTCTCGTACATGGTTGGTCCTTCCGTCGGGTTTCCCGCGATGCTGTCCGGCCGCGACAATAGCGGTGTTTCACCTGCTATAGTACTACTATACCTACCGTTCGGTAGATAGTTTTGAATGTTTGCCGCTCGCCTACTGATACATACCGTTCACCGTATATAGTGGTCATGTTTGGACACGAATTGATGTTCCGTTGCCATCCTTAATAATGTTGGTAGTGCGGAAGTGATTTGCAATGGAGAAATGCAGCGTGAGCACAAGAAAAAAAATATTGGACGCAATGTACGATCTTGTGGCAGAAGTCGGTTATGACAAAGCGTCTATCGGAAAGATTTGCGACCTTGTCGGTATATCCAAGCCGTCGGTGTACTACTACTTTCCCTCTAAAGAGGAGATTTTCACTACGCTCTTGGACAGCATGTTTCCGACCATCGACTATCAGCGCGACTACTCGCTAATAGTCGATGGGGACGGGTTCAAGGCCGCGCTTATCGAGCTCGGCAATTCAGTTATAGGTGGCTATCGAAGCGATGAAAAGCGCCGGCGCGTGCTGGCCGAGGTTAGCGTTCAATCAAATCGAATTCCTGCAGTTCAGGAACGTCAAGCGACGGCGACCAAACGAACCATGGATGCGCTTAAAGACATCCTTCTTCATGGTGTAGAGATTGGCGCGTTTTCCGATAGCGCCGACGTGATGCTCTACGTACAAATTCTTTATACCGTTCTGGAGGGAGCGAGCAATACGGTCGCTCAAGGTGAGGATATTGATGAAAAAGCGGTTTGGGCGGGAATAGTCGAGCTTATGTTCAAATAGACCAGCCAAGCTGAAACGCATGTTGGCACCCACGGTGCCTGCGGGCAACCTTTAAAACGAAAACAGGGGTCGACTCCAGTCTGGCTTGGAGTCGACCCCTGTTGCGTGGCAATCTATGCCGATGCAATCGGCGCTTATTACTTTTCAGCAGCCTTACTGAGAAAGCCGGAAACGATAGCAAACGCAGCAATCATAAGGTTGCAGGCAATGCAGAAGATAAATACTCCCTGGAATGACCCTGCCATGCCGTAAACCTTCATCATGACCGGCATTCCAAAAGCACCGACGACATAGCCCGCTGAGCAAACGATCGAATAGATCCTTCCAAAATCGCGTGATCCAAAAAGCGAGAGGAGAAGCATCGGCATTGCGGTTCCAACGATGGCGAACATGACATCGTTTACACCAGCTGCAATGATGGAAACGGTCTCATTGCTTCCGCCAATGATAAGAAGCAGGAATGAAAGAATGCTGACACCTGTCCATGCGACCGTTGCTTTAATAGCGCCAAGCTTGTCGCATGTTTTGCCCACGAAGGGATTTAGGAAGATATCGGAGAGTGAAGCTGCCGAGACCATTAAGCTTCCTACGATAGGATTGAAACCGACCTCGCTTGCATAGGTTGGAAACAGCTGGTTCATGCAGCAGGTGAGCTGCGCCACGCAAAGCAAAAGGGCACAGAGAATAAAAGACGGCGTTTTCGCGGCATCGCGGAGTGCCATGCCCGAAAGGACATCTTCCTGCTCATCGGCGCTGCAGCTCTCATGGGTTTCGGAGGCGGTCTCTCCGTACGGAAGCATGTTGCGATCAGAGGGGTTAAGGCGAATGATAAATGCGCTTGCAGGCAAAATCATAGCTGCAGAAACGGCCGCAAGCACGATGTATCCCGTACGCCAGCCTTGCTGCTCGATGACCAGCGTAACGACAGGACTCAATAACAGCGTGCAGAGAGAATTAACGCCCCAAGCGAGGCCGATGGCAAGACCGGACGATTTGCTGAACCATTGGTCAATGACATCGGACATGCAGACGCCCGTTGTAAACGAAAAGCAAATGCCGATCACTGCGGCGGAGACGGTGAACATCCAGACCTCGGTGTAGAACGCCATTGCGGCGCCGGCAGCAATAAGGACGAGTTCAATGCAAATATGCCATGGTTTGCCGATTACTTTTGGAATGAAGCGACTCAAAAGCGGAAGCCCAAGCGCAAGGCCAAGAAGAATCGCGGTGAAATAGAAAGAAAAAGAAGTGTAATCGGGGGTGCGGACAGAAAGTTGGACCGCGGGGCGGTCCGGACTGGAGGTTCGCAT
>OFLY01001766.1_pt1 | contig 11925 bp, 7 predicted proteins | sample 1541161 | NCBI WGS metagenome assembly OFLY01 (sample SAMN04209247, study PRJEB22552) | human gut metagenome | biome: gut; material: feces | host: Homo sapiens | place: USA: Oklahoma | reverse complement strand
CAGTCTGTGCTACGCTCTGCAAGCCGACTGTGCAGGGTACGGATGTTATCTCCTACCGCAGCCATGACGGTGTTTTTCGTGTGTTCCTCCTTGTCGCCAAGACTCAGATAAATGCGCTGTGCCTGCATGGGGTGCTGCTGTTCAAACTCCATCCATTCCGGAAACCAAACAGAGGGCGAGGCGGCGGCGACACCGTAGAACAAATCAGTCTGGGTGGATGCCCACAGTGCAAACAATCCCGCCAGCGAATAGCCGCCCAGAATGATTTTGACGTTCTCCGGGAGATGAAACTGCTGCTTCAGCGTGGGAATGACCTGTTCCGTCAGAAAGCACAGGGTGTCCGCAGCCTTACCTCCAAAGCCTTGCTTTCCCCACACAGCAGGGGCTTCCCACGGGGAAAGTGCATCGTTCCAGTTTTCCACCGGAATGGCTGCAAACAGAAAGCGGTGCGCACTCTGTGCAATAGCGGCAACCTCGCCGTCCATGCTTTGCAGCTCGTGTTCGCCGGTCATTTGGAGCAGTAGATATTCTGCATGGGCTTCGCCGTAAATGCGGCAAGGTCTGTTTCCGATTTGCATTGTCTGTGCGGTCACTGCGGCGTCCTCCCGAAAAAACTTTGATAAGCCCAGTATAGCAACTGAAAAATCATTTTGCAATTCAAAAGGCGTTCATAGCAGTGGCAAGCAGTGTCTTCGTATATACAAAGACCATTTTGCGTTGCAAAATGCTTGTTGGGAAATCCCAAACCCTTGAACTGCATCCGACGGATGCAGGCTACGCGTTTTTGCAAAACGCTCTTTCAGCACTCCACAGGAGTGCGCAGCCATCACGGAACGTGATGTTCATAGGGACTGGGATTGCATCCCAACAAGCAGAACCCGCACGGCAAATTTTCAATGCCGTGCGGGTTTTGGCCTTTGTGCGCACAAAGGCACTGCTTGCGGGAGAAAACATCCCATGAAGGACAAATGAAAACCGTATTGTTTGATTTGAAATTGCAAGGTCACGAAAGTTACTCCACGTAAAACCATGAGTATTTTGACTTTACTAGCGATGTAAAGAAGAGTATACTTATACCATAAGATATGTTTTAATCGTCTGATTATTCACTAAAAGGAGTGGTTTAATGGCTCTGTATTGCGAATTGGAGAACATCATAACAGAAAGTGATGTTGAGCAGAAGTTTATTTATCCATTTCTGAAGGCAGAAACGCCGATTGGACTTGGATTAAAAGATTCGGAAATTTTAACTAAGCACATCCTCCGGAAGAAGTTGATTGATAAAGGACAAAAACAAAAGTACTATTTCCCGGACTATCTGGTTGCAATTAGAGGCATTCCCACGCTTATTCTAGAAGCGAAGGCTCCAAATGAGCTACTGGCTAATGGTTATTCTGAGGCTAGGTTATACGCACAAGAGGTCAATGCGTCTTTTCCGCACAAAATAAATGCGTGTCAGTATATTATTGCGTCAAATGGTTGCGAAACATGGATGGGATATGTCGATCAAGCAGAGCCTGTCTTACGACTAATTCATAGTGACTTCAATATTGAAAACAAATTGTTCTGTGAACTGGTTGAGCATTGTTCACATGAAGCTCTTCTCAATTTGGCAAATAGGTACTATGTGGACTTGAGAGGAAATGCGCGGTTTAATTCGCCAGTATCACAATTGGGCGGGAAGCGTGTCCAAAATGAAGAAATGGTAGAGAATTCGTTTGGGCGAACATTAGTATTTGAAAATAGATCAATATTTGATCCTGAAACCGAACAAGATCGAACAGTTATCGTCAAAAACGCATATATTCCATCTCCAAAGCGTGAGCAACATATCGAGCCAATCTACAAAGAAATCAAACGCTTTGATTTGCCTAGTCGAAAGAATTCGACAGCATTGTCTACCGAAACACCAGTTGAGCTTGTTGATAAACTTTCGGAAAAAATACTAAATAACCAGGAAGCCTATTCTCTAATGTTGCTAATCGGAAATGTTGGAAGCGGAAAAACAACATTTACACGTTACTTCCGATATGCATTTCTAGAAGAAAAATATCCGGAACTTGCAGCAAGATGTGAGTGGATTTTTATTAATATGAATTTGGCGCCCGTATCAAACAACGAGATATATAACTGGCTCAAAAAGCAGATTATTGATTCTATAAAAGAAACGCATAATGATTTGGATTTTGAGGATTTTGGAGTAATAAAGAGAGTGTTTAGGCGTGAAATATCACGCTTTGACAAAGGATTAGGCTCATTGTTGTGCGGAAGCGATGTAGAACGAAACAGAGAATTATACAAATTTCTCAATGAAGCAATAAGAAATGTGGACTCTTATTTGGAGGCATTGCTATTTTTTATAAAGGAAAATTATGCCAAAATTCCTATTGTGGTATTGGATAATTGCGATAAACGGAACAAAGGTGAGCAATTGCTAATGTTTGAAGTAGCACAATGGTTGCGTGCACAATATAAATGTATTGTAATTCTGCCTATGCGTGATGCGACTTATGATACATATAAATCCGAACCACCGCTTGATACTGTAGTGAGGGATCTCGTTTTTAGAATTGATCCACCAGATTTATTGAGAGTACTTCAAGCTCGACTTGACTATATCACAAGAATAACCGAACAGAGCAGTAATACCTATATACTGGAAAATGGTATGCGAGTTGCAGTCAAACGATCTGAACTTATTGAATATTTCAAGTATATTATAGTTGCTATTCGCAAAGATCGTTGGGTCGCAAATTTGTTCTATAGATTAGCAGACAAAAATACACGTAATGGCATTCAAATTTTTGAAGATTTCTGTAAAAGCGGGCATATGAAGGAAAAGGATATTCTTGCAATGCGAGTGCTTGGCGATGATGCGTAGATTCCTGCGTATCGGTTTGAAAATGTCCTTCTTCGTAAGAACCGTCGTTTTTATAACGGTGATGAATCGAATTTTGTGAATTTGTTTGCATCTGATTACAATGACGATTTTCCGGATCCGTTTGTTCGTGCCGATATATTGAATTGGCTATATCAAGTGCAAGCACTGAGTGGTCCAACGGGTGATAAAGGTCTATTTCAAGTGTCAGAGCTTGCACGAAGCTTGCAGGTATATGGTCATAGCCTTGCTGTTATTTATCGTGAATTGGCTTACTTGGCAAGGAAGAATTTAGTGCTTTGTGAAAATTCGGCGATGCCAATTGAGGAAGGCGATTTGGTTAAGATTACTATCCCGGGTGCCTTACATTTGCAAATGTTAAGAAACGTTTCGTATCTTTCGGCATGCGCAGAAGATACTCTCTTTAAAAACACTGAGGTTATGACGCGTATATCTAATCGACTTAAATTTCATGAAAGTGATTCGAAACTTGTTGTTGCACTAAATGCAAGAGATTTGGTGAATTATTTGATTGAATATCGAAAGGAATATTTGACAAATAGTGACGAACTAGTGTCGAAAAAAGCAATTATAAGTTCTGTTGATTTGAATGATTCGCTTCATGCTGTTGAACAATGGATTCAGGCAGATGAAAACCTTAAAAAGACAATCAGTGAGATTGATTATTTTACAGTTGATATGGATGTAGATGCATGTGTGGTTAGTAAAAATAGTGGCGGTGTAGTTTGTACGATTGCTGATAAAGATGTAAAAGGATTCATTTCAAGCTTGGAACCCAAGTACTCATTTCCGCGCGATGTTTATTCGAAAATCAAACCAGGAGACATCTTGAAATGCAAAGTAATGGAATTTGATTTTACGCATAGAAGCTTTCAGCTTAAATATTTGAACTGAAAATAAGCATAGGTGTTTCTCTAACATTACGGAGATGCATCCATGCTTTTGTAGTGATAGTTGATATATTCAATGATAAATATTGTGGATTGAATAACGCAAGGCTTCTGTAGCTGTTGAGTATAATAAAGAACCGATTTTTAATTTAAATGTATAATTGATCCCCATACAACAAATTGGTAATTTTTGTAAAATTGCAACAATAAAAATCTGGACGATGGATTTCATCCCAATGTCGCTCGAATCCGTTCTAGAATCGTCTGGTCAGCCGGGAGCCAATGTACAGAACCCAGTTCGTCCTTTGTCAGCCAGCGCGCGGCCTCGGCTTCTTTCAGAACAAGGTCACCGGAAAGGACCTCGCACCAGAAGCAGTCCATGGAAAGATGAAATGCCGGATAATTGTATTCGATGGTGCCAATCTTATCGAGCACCGCAATTTCAGTATCCAGTTCTTCTTTGATTTCTCGTTTCAGTGCCTGCTGCGGAGTTTCACCCGGCTCAATTTTGCCGCCTGGAAATTCCCACTGCCCCTTGTAGTCACCGTAGCCGCGGGCGGTGGCATAAATTTTGTGTTTGGTCTGGATGGAGTCGCAGATGACGGCCGCGACAACGCGAATGATTTTCATTATCTTTACCCCACGATCAGTTTGTTGGTCTTTTTGAGGAACCGTGCCGGAATGGGTCGGTCGAGCTTCCATGTGATGTTCATCGGGCGGGAACCTTCGTGCCGGACATAGTTCACGGTGCCAAGGTAGGTATAAGCGGCGGCACCGCCGAAACGGGAATCCGCTTTGAACTCCCGGACAAACAGCAACACACGGCTTCCTTTCTCCCGGTGATGGATATACCGCTGTCCGGTGGCAGAATTTTCGGCTGTGGTGCTCTGGCTCTGCCAGTGAAACAGGTTCTCGTTGATGGAATAATCGTTGTACATGGTGGTGGGCGAGTAATCCTTGTCGGCTTTGTTCAGGGTCACAAAGAACACATCCAACTGCTTTTCCGGCAGCCACTTCACACCTTCACGAACGGTAGATGGTTTCAGGAAATCCAGTGCTACCAACAGCTGGTCGCGGGTGTAGGTGCAGTGCAGGTCGAGCGGACAGTCGAAGCCAACGTCTACCGGTTCATCGATGAAATCAATGCGGTCGTACTGGTATTGCAGAAGGGTCTGTAGTTCACCCAGCAAGACCGGGCTGTCCGAAAGTGCATACAGATCGTCAAGTACGTCCTCGCGGTTCCAATCTTCTGCCGCTTTGCCCCAGACAGTCACATAGAACATTTGCAGCATCCGCTGTTCAACAGGCGGCAGGTCTGCAAAATTGGTGTTGTCCAGCTTCGGCAGAAGCTCCAGCAAAAACCGTATCCACCTGCGGGAATCGATGACCGCAAAGCGTGCAAAGGCTTTGGTCAGGGTCTCTTCGAGCGGCTCCGCAAAATCATCTACAACCCCCGCACGGACGCACAGCCGTGCAAAGCAGAGCTTTTTACTGTAGATTGCCCGCGGGTCAAGATGATAGTAATCGAGAAAGTTTCCGAGGGTCAGCGGCTGGCCGGTGTCCTCTGTGAAGGATGCTGCCCGTACTACAAGGCCGGAGGTGCGGTCGTAGGAGGCGCTGATGTTGTCCAGCACATATTTCGCAGCAATCTTTTCCAGCTGGATATAACAGCCCTTGGGCGCAGAGACAAAGCCCTCTTTGATCTCCCGGCTGACGCTGTGGGTGGTGTTGGAGAGCAGCGCGGCAAATTTCTCTTCGAAATTATACTTCTTGTTCGCCTGCCCGATGAAGTCCAATACGGTCAAGCATTCCTTGTTTTCGGCCAGACGCAGGCCGCGGCCCAGCTGCTGCAAAAACACAGTCAGAGACTCGGTTGGGCGCAGGAACAGCACGGTATTGACTTCCGGGATGTCTACGCCCTCGTTATAGATGTCCACTACAAAAATGAAGCGAATCTCCCCGGAAACGAGCCGCTGTTTGACGGTGTTGCGTTCCTCGTCGGAGGAATCCCCGGTCAGCGCCATGGACGGGATGCCATGGGTATTGAAATAGTCCGCCATGAACCGGGCATGCTCGATGGAAACGCAGAACCCAAGCCCCTTCACTTCATCGATGTCCGTAACATATTTCAGGATGGAGCTCACCACAAGGTCGGCACGGCGCTGTGCCACCATGCCGCTGAAGGTGTACAGGTTGGACAGTTCGGCCTTGTCATAACCGCCGGTGCGCCATTTCAGGCTGCTCAAGTCGGCCGTGTCGGTCACACCAAAATATTGGAACGGACACAGCAGCTTTCGGTCGATGGCTTCCGGTAGGCGAATCTCGGCGGCAACGCGCCCACCGAAATAATCCAGAATGCTCTTGCCGTCCATACGCTCTGGGGTAGCGGTCAGACCCAGCAAAATTTGCGGCCGGTAATACTCCAACAGCTTCTGATAAGTTGGCGCCGCGGCATGGTGGAACTCGTCTACCACGATGTAATCATAAAAATCGGCCCCGGTCTTGGCGGTGAAATCCTGCGAGTTGAAAGTCTGAATGGAGATAAACAGGTGGTCGATGCTGTCAGCCTTGTAGTTGCCGACCAACAGCTCGCCGAAATTGGCATCCTTCAGCACCGCCCGAAAGGTGTACAGGCTCTGTTTCAGGATCTCTTCCCGGTGCGCCACGAACAGCAGGCGGCAGGGCTTGCCGGGATGCTGTTTGCAGAACCGTTTGTAGTCCAGTGCGGAGATAACTGTTTTGCCGGTGCCGGTGGCGGCCACCACCAAGTTGCGGTTGTACCTCCGAACGGTGCGCTCGGCATCCAGCCGGTCCAGAATTTCCTGCTGGTAGGAATAGGGCAGAATGTCCAGGGTGTAGATTCCGCTGTGGTCGGTCTCGCTGTATTTTTCAGCCTTCAGGGCGCGGGTCAGCCGTTCCCGCTGCCCTTCGTCGTAGTATTCAAACTCGCTGGCGTTCCAGTAGCTTTCAAAGGTGGCGGCGATCTTGTCAATGGTCTCCGGCAGGTCTTTCTTCGTCACTTTCACGTTCCATTCCAGCCCACTGGAAATGGCCGCATTGGACAGGTTGGATGAGCCGACATAGGCCGTTGTAAAGCCGGTGTCCCGGTAGAACACATAGGTCTTGGCGTGGAGCCGGGTACGCTTAGTGTCATAGCTGACCTTGATTTTCGTGTTGGGCAGCTGGCGCAGCTCCTCGATAGCCTTTACATCGGTGGCACCCATGTAGGAGGTGGTGATGATGCGCAGTTCGCCGCCGTTCTGGGTGAACTGCCGCAGCTCGTCCATGAGAAGGCGCAGGCCGCTCCACTTGATGAAGGACACCAGCATGTCGATGCGGTCGGCAGACACGATTTCCTTTTTCAGCTCGGTGTACATCTGCGGTTCGTGGATGGCACCGGTAAACAGAGAACTTTGTGCCAAAGACATTTCCGGTCGCTCAATGTCCTTGGCCGCTCTTCCGGCGGCAAGGCGAGGGTCATTTTCCCGCAAAAGCGCAAGAAGCTGCTCTGCCCGCTGGTCAACGCCCAGCGCGGCAAAGTCAGCTTCTTTGGTGGTCGTCTGGATGGTGCTTACGATCTGGTTTGCCAGCTCGATCTGTGCTTTGATCCCGCCGCCATTGTCCTGTACGTTATCCAGACCCTTTTGCACCACCTCGGTCAGGTACTGCGCCAGTACCTTGGATGCCTCTGCCGTGTCGATGGGCGCAGTGGACTTGCGGGCTTCCGGGATCTCTGCAAGCTCGCGGTTCAGCGCGTTGTTGATGACCTGTTCGTACAGTCCGGGGTGGAGCATGATGACACTTCCTTGTAGTTTTCTTCTATTATAGCGCGGACAAAAGCCCTATTCAATGCTCACAATACGGATGAGACATTGCTTAACCACTCAAAAAGCACAATAAACAGGCAGGCTGCTGACATATTTCTGTACTAATCTCCGGAAAGAAGTCAGAGAGGTGCAGCTGTGGTCTCTGCTGTGTAGATGGCGGTAAGGACTACTTGCGGCGTGTCATCAGGACCACCGAAGGCGGAAAATATGAGGACTACTGCGAAGAGCTTTCAGAGTGGGTGGAAGTTCCTGACCCGGACGATGATGACTGAACTCAAATGAACAAGACCCACAGATTGGGATGATCATCCAATCTGTGAGTCTTGTTGTATCCATTAGCTGATACTTGTTGATACCAATTGGTATCAATATACTGAAAACCAACAAAAAGTCAAGTAAATAGGACTGCTTTAGCCCTTACTTAATGCGGATTCCCTTAAAATTGGCCGTATTTTAAGGGAAAGATGGAGCGATTAAGGGATTACTTCAACCGCAGGTACACAGTTGATTTGCCTGCTCCCACGCGTTTCAACTCGCCGTTTTCAACGAGTTTCCGCAGGGAACCCTCAATGGAACTAAGGCTCAGCGAAGGACAGAGTTCCCGGATATCCTGCTTGGTAAAGCGCCCGATCTTGTTCTTCGTAGCATTCCGAACAACTTCAATGGCTGGAAGTTTTGTTTCCACGAGGGCAAAGCGTTCTTCAAAATCGCGGTATGCAGAGAGAATGGTTCCCAAAATATATTTGATGAATGGAACAACATCCTCTGTGCCCTCGTACCATCCGCTTTGCGCCTGCGCAAGAGCGGAATAGTAGAGGTCTTTGTTCTTGGCAATCTTGGCTTCAAGCGAGATGTATTTCCCGACATAGAAACCGTTCTGATACAGCACCAGGGTCGTGAGAAGGCGGCTCATCCGGCCATTGCCATCGTTGAACGGATGAATACAGAGAAAATCATGGATGAACACAGGAATTGCGATCAATGGTTCTACTTCAAAGTTCCCGATCACACGGTTATATTCTTCGCAGATTCGGTCAAGAGCCGCTGGCGTTTCATAGGGAGCCAACGGGGTAAAAAGAACTTCGCTATGGCCATCGGGATAAGTTGCGCTGATATAATTCTGCACATTCTTTGTTCGTCCTGCGATGGGGTTGTTCATATGACTGTACAAGATCTTATGCAGCTGCAAAATATAATTCTGCGTAATCGGAATCACATCAAAATTTTCGTGAATGAGGTTCAGGACATCACGGTATCCTGCAATCTCCTGTTCATCCCGGTTGCGCGGTGTGGTTTTTTCTTCCACGAGCTGCTTGATTCGAGTGCTGGTGGTCACGATTCCCTCGATGGCATTGGAGGCCTCGGTGCTTTGCACCTTTGCAATCTCGACCAGATGTTCCAGTTCTTCAGGACGCTGCTTCAGATAAAGTTCCTGCTTACCCGCTTCTTTATAGATTGCAGCAATATAGCCGAGAATCTCGGAATCCCATTTTTGCTCTTTGATTTTGGAGTAATTGAATGCTCTCATGCCCTTACCGCCCTTTCTTTCCCTTAAAATATACTACATTTTAAGGGAAAAGCAAGGCGATTAAGGGATTCTGCTCTAAAAAAGCTGGACATCGAGAAGAACAAGTATATACGGCGACAAACGCTGACTTAAAGTGAAGGGGAGGTGAGCTCTGCCCTAACAATGATATAAATGATACTAATTGGTGTTAGCAGGCTTCTGATATTCGGCCATGATCCTTCTTGCCCTACCGCGCGTGGTATCCTCAAAGGTCTCATCTTCGCTGAAGCGCAGCCAGAAAGGATCTTCCATCAGGCAGGCATTGGTGCGCTTGACGATCTCCCACGCGTTGTAGTCAGGCAGGCCCATCATCTCCAGAATCTCCTTGCAGTCCATCCGATTCCGGGGAAAGATGCGCTTCTTTGCCCAGACGACCACATCGACCAGTGGGACTTTGCGGCTGCTGCCGATAAAGAGGTTCAAGGGCAGGTCGTACTGTAGCACGCCCTCATTGGCGCAGAGATACTGCCCATCTTCGCTCAGATGAGCGATTTCCCGTTCATCTAACATCAGTTTCAGGTAAGCCATATTTATACGCTCTTTAATAATTCTTTCCTCATGTGTGGAATCGCCCCATACCGGCCTTGCAGGTACCCTTTGGAAATGTTCTCACCTTTCCGGGGAGAAAACTCGGTCAGGGCATAAATATCGGTCTGCATGGTCTTTTCATCCTTTTCCGCAAACCAAATCTGATCGCGTCGCAGTAAGTTCAGGTCAAGAAGCCCGGTATCATGTGTGGTGAAGATGAGTTGTGCATGGTTCGTATTGATAGCGGCATCCTGCACCATCTCGATTAGATGCCGGGTCAGGAGCGGGTGCATACTGGATTCTATCTCGTCCACTACCAGAACAGAGCCGGATTCCAAAGCAGCAAGCCACATACCGATGCGAGAGAAGAACCGTTGCGTTCCAACGGATTCCTGCCCCAACGGGAGCCAGAAACCCTTAGAAGTGCCATCTTCGGCATCGAGGGTGTGCAGTGCGGAAATGATAGGCTCTTCCTTGGAGCCTGTAATGCGGATGTCCTTGATACCGAGGTCTGCATACAGCATTTCATGCAGGATACGGCTCTTTTCAGAGCCGCCCTGCCGGATGGCAGACAATGTAGCATCCAGCCGCATTTCGGTTCCCATAAAGCCTGTCAGCTTTTCAAAGAACCACAGATACGCTTTTTCGGTCTGCGGACAATTCCACTCGTTAGAACTGGACAGGTACAGGCGATTTTCGGCAGTTCGTCCAGAAAGCGTAAGCTGTTCTTGGATGTTTTCACGAAATTGGTAGCTATTTCCCTCTCTGGAAAAAACCAGAGCCTCCCGGCCGTTGGGCCAGTGATAGAGATATTCGGTCAGGACTTTGGACTTGTCAAACGAGAACCCATAGGCATACTTGATGCCGCCATAAAAATAGATGGCTTCAAAGTTGGTCGGCTGTGTAGGCTGGTCAGTGAAAGCAAACGGCTCCTGCGGAAGGGACTCGCCTTTCAGCAGCTTGGCATATCGGCCACAGACCATTTCCCGCATGAGCAGGAGGGCATGGAGAACATTGCTCTTTCCGGCTGCATTTGCGCCGTACAGTGCCAGCACAGGCACAAGCTGTTTCTTCTCGTCCGGCGAAATCAGGCAATCAGACAGACTTTTATCCGTAGATGCTTTCAAGCTGATAATAGCCGTGTCCTTGATGGAGCGGTGGTTGGTGACTGAAAATTGAAGCAGCATCGCGATTCCTCCCAGATGATTTTCTGAATCCAGTGTACTCTATTCTGGGCAGAAAGTCAAATTTTGATTTTGAAATTTGCAAATATTCCGCAAAAATCAAGAATAAAATCTAAAATATCGGCTTTTGATACCGTTCGGATGCTATCAGGAATCATTCTGCATACACGACTTCCCTCACCACTACCTCTTCAGCCTGCGCTTTCAGCCCGTTCATGTGCGCCACCCAGAGAAGCTGTGCGCGCTCTTTGTCCGGCGCGGGGTTACTTTGTCTAACAGAGCGGTCATCGTGCGTTCCAGCCACTTGCAGGCCGTTTTCTGGACATCCTGCAAATGCGGCCAGAGCGTACCGTTCAGTAGCATCTGGTTGTACAGCACGGGGCGCTGATTTTTGAGATAGGCCAGCCGCATCCGACTATACTTGCCCAGCGGTTCGGCATCATCGGTCTGCGACAGGATGAGCAGGGGCAGCTGATACTCCCCGACCTGGGCGTAATGGATCTCGGTGCGGACGGCATTCGTGCTCTTCATGGAAATTCTCCTTTGTATTTTCAACGTGTGTTGTGGTCTTTGTGGAAAACGGTGTTCACTTCTTCCGGCTCTGCGCGGTCAGCCAGTTGCCCTGCGCCTGATAGTAGTGCTCCATCGTGGTGGGTGCGTTCAGGATGGTGGTGCGCAGATAGGCCATGATGTTCTTGATGGGCTGGGTGGTGTTGGACATCACATCGAAGATGTACTCAACGTGCTGGCTGGTCAGCTTGTCCAGCCGCAGCCGGATGGCTTTAGTGGTCTGCAGCTGCTTGCCGACGTACTGGGTCTGCCGAGGACAGCAGTACATCTCCACAATGTTATTCAGCAGTTCCTCCAGCTTGTCGGGGTCGTACCGCTGGGCAAGGGTGTCGATCTCCAGCCGTTCCCGAAACTCCTCCCGTACCTGTGCTTCCATCTGGTCAAAATCTGCGGATTCGCCTGCCGGCCCTGATAGATTAGTACTTTGTCTTTTAGTATTTTGTTTATTAGTATTTTGTTG
>OFLY01001763.1_pt1 | contig 11933 bp, 21 predicted proteins | sample 1541161 | NCBI WGS metagenome assembly OFLY01 (sample SAMN04209247, study PRJEB22552) | human gut metagenome | biome: gut; material: feces | host: Homo sapiens | place: USA: Oklahoma | reverse complement strand
CATGATCAGCAGTCGCATGTGTTGTTCTCCGTTTCGTTCATTCCCCTCAACGGGGATTTTCGGATGATGGATTACCTAACATAAAAATCGTGATACCGCTCCCGATCAACGGAAACGGCATCACGATTCAAGTGGTTACTTACCTTCCTTGTGGTCGGTGTCCTCGAACAGGAAGCCAGCGTACTGGAACTGTTCGGTCTGGGCCTTGGCCTGGCGCAGGGTGTCGAGGCCGACACCTGCGATGATCAGGATGGTGGTGCCGCCGAACGGCAGCTTGGTGTTCAGATTCAGCGCCATGATGAGCACCGTCGGGATAAGCGCCACGAACAGCAGGTAGACGGCGCCGACCGTGTTCAGACGGTTCATCACGTAGCTCAGGTAGTTGCTGGTGGCGCTTCCCGCGCGGATGCCCGGAATGAAGCCGCCGTACTGCTTCATGTTGTCCGCGGTCTCGTCCGGGTTGAACGTGATCGAGGTGTAGAAGAAGCAGAAGAACACGATCATCAGCGCGTACAGGGCGATGTACCACACGGATGTGGTGTTCGCCAGGTTGGCGTTGATCCACTTGACCCAGGACTGGTCGGAATTGCCGAACTGCGCGATCAGCGTCGGCACGGCCAGGATGGAGGATGCGAAAATCGGCGGGATGACGCCGCTCATGTTGATCTTCAGCGGCAGGTAGGTGGAGGAGCCACCGTACATCTTGCGGCCGATCATACGGCGGGTGTACTGCACCGGAATACGACGCTGGGCAAGCTCGACGTAGATGACAAGGATCATGATGACCAGCAGGGTGCCGACGACCGCGGCGAACTTGCCCCAATTGCCATCGGTGCCGTTGGTGCCCCAGCCGATCTCCCACAGCTGCGGCAGGAAGCCGGAGCAGATGGACATGAAGATAAGGATGGACATACCCTGGCCGAGGCCCTTGTCGGTGACCAATTCGGCCATCCACATGATGAGGCCGGTGCCGCCGGTCATGATGAGGACCATGACCACGAGGTTGAACACGGAGCCGTCCGGGATGACCTGGTCGCACTGGTAGTTGAACAGGGCGCCGGAGCGGGCGGTGACCAGGATGGTGGTGGACTGGAGCACGGCCAGGCCGATGGTCAGGTAACGGGTGTACTGGGTCAGCTTGGCTTCGCCGGACTGGCCTTCCTTGTGCAGTGCCTCGAAACGAGGGATGACCACACGCAGCAGCTGGATGACGATCGATGCGGTGATGTACGGCATGACGCCCAATGCGAAAATCGACAGCTGCAGCATGGCGCCGCCGGAGAAGAGGTTCACCAGACCGATAAAGTTCTCAGAAGCGTTGTTCATCTTGCCGACGCACTGCTGGACGACGGTGTAATCGACGCCAGGGGTCGGGATGAATGAACCGATACGATAAATGATGATGATACCAAGGGTGAAGAGGATTTTATTCCTCAATTCCTTGGTCTTCAAGGCCTGGATTAACGTCCTCACCTGGGGTTCCTTCCATCGTCGTGCGCACCTGCGCACACGTGCAAAAACAGACTCTAACGCTCGAGTCTAGCGTACGGCGTCTACCGATATGGCGTTTCCGTCATTATTCGTCTGTTTTTTTGTTTTTCCATGCATGATTGCATTTTGACTGCAAACGAATGAGGCTTCCCCCGCTCTAAAGCGGGGGAAGCCTCATGTCTGAGCTTCAGTCAGCTACATTCCGTTGGAATCAATCCTCGGAAATGGAGCCGCCAGCAGCCTCGATCTTGGACTTGGCGGAAGCGGAAGCCTTGACACCCTTGAGAGTGTAGGCAGCCGAAACCTCGCCGTCGCCCAGGACCTTGACCGGGAAGCCGTTGCGGACGGCACCCTTGGCAACCAGATCAGCCACGGTGATCTCGCCGCCCTGCGGGAACAGTTCCGCAAGAACAGCCACGTTGACGACCTGGTATTCCTTCTTGAACGGGTTCTTGAAGCCACGCAGCTTCGGAAGGCGCATGTACAGCGGCAGCTGGCCGCCTTCAAAGCCCGGACGCACGTGGTTGCGCTTCGTCTGGCCCTTGGCGCCACGACCGGAGGTCTTACCCTTGGAGCCTTCACCACGGCCAACGCGGATACGATCCTTGTTGGCACCCGGAGCCGGCTTCAGGTCATGCATCTGCAGAATGTCTGCCATAATCAGTCAGCCTCCTCGACGGTGATCAGGTGACGGAGGACCTGCAGCTGGCCACGAAGGGCCGGAGTGTCCTCACGAGTCACGGTCTTGCCGATCTTGTTCAGGCCCAGAGTCTGAGCCGCAGCACGCTGCTTCGGAGTGGAGTTCACCAGACCGTGGTGCAGCTTGATGTTCAGGTTAGTCATCACTCACCGTCCTTCTGAGCGGCCTTGGCCTGTGCTTCTTCACGGGCCTTACGAGCCTCGGCGATGCCTTCGGCGCGAGCACGCAGCAGCGCGTCCGGAGCCACCTCTTCGAGAGACATGCCACGACGTGCGGCAATCTCTTCCGGCTCTTCGAGCTTCTTGAGGGCGTCGACGGTTGCGCGCACCACGTTGACGGCGGTGGCGGAGCCCATCGACTTGGTCAGGACGTCGGTGATGCCAGCGCATTCCATGACGGCGCGGACTGCACCGCCGGCGATAACGCCGGTACCCGGAGCAGCCGGGCGCAGCAGCACGGTGCCAGCGGCATCGTGGCCGATCACCGGGTGGGTGACGGTGCCCTTGATGCGCGGCACGGTGAACATGTGCTTCTTGGCATCCAGCTGGCCCTTGGCGATTGCAGCCGGGACCTCACGGGACTTGCCGTAGCCAACACCAACGGTGCCCTTGCCGTCGCCAACCACCACGAGGGCGGCGAAGCTGAACGTACGACCACCCTTGTGGGTCTTGGACACACGGTTGATGGTCACCACGCGATCGAGCAGCTCGTCGCCGTGGTTTTCTTCACGACGGTTACGACGCTCGCCACGACGGCCTTCACCGCGCTGGCCACGACGACCCTTGCGGTCCTCGTTGTTGGATTCGGTCGCCACAGTGTTCTGAGTTTCTTCAGCCACTTGGGTTTCCTTTTCGTTGTCGCTCACAGTGCCAGACCTCCCTCGCGGGCGCCTTCAGCGACAGCTGCGACGCGGCCATGATACTTGTTGCCGCCACGATCGAACACAACCGCGGTGATGCCTGCGTCCTGAGCCTTCTTGGCGATCAGTTCGCCGACCTTCTTGGCGGCTTCGGTCTTGGTGCCCTCGAAACCGGCGAAATCGCTGGTCAGAGTGGATTCGCTCACCAGGGTGACACCCTTGGTGTCATCGATGATCTGGGCAACCATGTGACGGTTGGAACGGGTAACCACCAGACGCGGAAGCTCCGGGGTACCGCTGATGTGCTTGCGCAGACGAGCGTGACGACGCTTAAGCGCGACCTTCTTGCCCTTACCGAGAATCTGGACGCTCATTACTTACCAGCCTTTCCAGCCTTGCGCAGAATGTGCTCATCCGCGTACTTGATGCCCTTGCCCTTGTAGGGTTCCGGAGCGCGCAGCTTGCGGATGTTGGCGGCAACCTGGCCCACGACCTGCTTGTCGGTGCCTTCGACAACCACGTGGTTGGCGTCGGTCACCTTCAGGGTGATGCCTTCGGGCGGGTTGACGGTGATGGTGTGGGAGTAGCCGAGGAAGAACTCGATGCCCTGGCCCTTGGCGACGGCGCGGTAACCGGTGCCGACGATCTCAAGAGTCTTGGAGTAGCCATCGTGAACACCCTTGACCATGCCGGCCATGATGGAACGAGCCAGACCGTGCTTGGCACGGGTCGGACGCAGGTCATCAGCCGGGGTGAGGACAACTTCGTTGCCTTCGACCACTGCGGTGATGCCTTCAGGAATCTCGTAGGAGTCAGTGCCCTTAGCGCCCTTGGCGGTAAAGGACTGACCGTCGATCTTGACTTCCACGCCAGCCGGAATGGTGACGGGGAGCTTACCAATATGCGATGCCATGTTTCAGCTCTCCTTTCTCACCAAACGAAAGCGACGATCTCGCCGCCGATGCCTCGGTCGAGGCATTCCTTCTGGGTCAGCAGTCCCGAGCTAGTCGAGATGATTGCGATGCCAAGGCCACCGAGCGGCATCGGCAGAGCATCGGACTTTGCGTAACGACGCAGGCCCGGCTTGGAGATGCGCTTGATGCCCTGGATGGAACGCTCGCCGTTCGGACCGTACTTGAGGGTGACCTCAAGAGTCTGGCCAACCTTGGCTTCCTTGGCGGTGAAGTCCTTGATGTAGCCTTCACGCTTCAGAATCTCAGCGATGTTCGCCTTGAACTTGGAGTACGGCATATCCACGGTCTCGTGCTTTGCCGCGCTCGCATTACGCAGACGCGTAAGCATGTCTGCGATCGGATCTGTCATTGTCATTTGGGCTAACGCCCTTTCTCGCCATGGTTTCCGCCGCCCTCACGCCTTAGAGGCGATCGGGCCGCGGACCTTCAGCGTCGATATTTACCAACTGGACTTCGTAACGCCGGGCAGCTCGCCGCGGTGGGCCTTCTCACGAAGGCAGATGCGGCAGAGGCCGAACTTGCGGTAGACGGAGTGAGGACGACCGCAGACCTGGCAACGCGTATAGGCGCGCACCTTGAACTTCGGCTTAGCGGCCGCCTTGTTCTTAAGAGCGGTTTTTGCCATATCAGTTCTCCTTGAAGGGGAAGCCGAGGTGCTTCAGGAGCACGCGAGCTTCCTTGTCGTCCTTGGTGCTGGTCACCACGGTGATGTCCATACCACGCTGGTGATCGATCGAATCCGGATCGATCTCGTGGAACATGGACTGCTCGGTGAGGCCAAAGTTGTAGTTGCCCTGACCATCGAACTGGTCGCCGTTGATGCCGCGGAAATCGCGGATACGCGGCAGAGCCATGGTCAGAAGGCGATCCAGGAACTCCCACATGCGCTCGCCACGCAGGGTGACGTAGGCGCCGATGGCCTGGCCCTCACGCAGGTGGAACTGCGCGACAGACTTCTTGGCCTTGGTGATCTTCGGCTTCTGGCCGGTGATCAGAGTGAGGTCCTTGACAGCGCCTTCGATGAGCTTGGAGTCGCGAGCTGCGGCGCCAACGCCCATGGAGACGACGACCTTCTGGACGCGAGCGACCTGCATCGGGTTGGAGTAGTGGAATTCCTTCTCCAGCTCCGGCACGATCTGCTCGTTGTACTTCTGCTTCAAGCGCGGAGTTGCCGGCGCTTCGACAGTGGTATCGGTCATGCCAGCTCCTTTCCGGACTTCTTGGCGACACGCACGCGCACGGTCTTCACCTTGCCGTCACGAGCCTCTTCCTTTTCGACGATGCGCACGCGGGTGGGCTGCTTGGTCTCCGGATCGATGACCATCACGTTGGAGCGATGAATCGGAGCCTCGACAGCCACGATGCCAGCCTGCTGGCCCTGCTGCGTGGCGCGGACGTGCTTCTTGACGATCTGCACGCCTTCAACGATCAGTCGATCGTTGGAGAGCACCTGCTTGACGGTGCCTTCCTTGCCGCGATCCTTGCCGCGGATGACCTTGACCAGGTCGCCGCTCTTAATCTTGGCTGCCATGTCAGATCACCTCCGGGGCGAGGGACACGATCTTCATGAAGCGCTTGTCGCGCAGTTCACGACCGACCGGTCCGAAGATACGAGTGCCCTTCGGTTCACGGCCAGAGCCGAGAATGACGGCGGCGTTCTCGTCGAACTTGATGTAGGAACCATCCGCACGGCGGGATTCCTTGACGGTACGGACGACAACGGCCTTAACCACGTCGCCCTTCTTGACCGACCCGCCAGGGATGGCGTCCTTGACGGAGGCGACGATCACGTCACCGATGCCGGCATAGCGTCGCTTCGATCCGCCGAGCACTCGGATGGCGAGGAGTTCCTTCGCACCCGTGTTGTCGGCGACATGAAGCCGCGTTTCCTGCTGAATCATTGATTCTCCTTAGCCGAGCTGGTTCTCCCCAAGCACCCCGCCTGCCTGCTAGAAGCAGGCGGGGTGACTCACGGAGCCTTGCCGAACTTATTTACTTAGCGCGCTCGATAATGCTATCGAGACGCCAACGCTTGGTCTTGCTCAGGGGCCGAGTCTCCATAATACTCACGAGGTCGCCAATGTGAGCCTCGTTGTGTTCATCATGGACCTTGACCGTACGAGTGGAGCGCACAACCTTGCCGTAAAGCGGGTGGGTCGAACGCTGCTCGAGCTCGACGGAAATCGTCTTGTCCATCTTATCGGACACGACGTAACCGCGACGAACCTTGCGGAAGTTACGCTCTTCAGCCATTACTTCTCCTCAGCTTTCGTTTCGGTCGCCTCGGGGGCCTGGCTGATGCCGAGCTCACGCTCGCGCAGGATGGTGTACATCCTGGCGATGTCGTGCTTGACCGCCTTGAGGCGGGCGGTGTTTTCGAGCTGACCGGTCGCGGACTGGAAGCGCAGGTTGAACAGCTCTTCCTTGGACTTCTTCAAGAAGCCTTCGATTTCCGCGTTGGTCTTCTCGTTGAGATTCTTGATGGAGTAATCAGCGGTACCGACTGCCATCAGATATCACCACCTTCACGTGCGATAATGCGGCACTTCATCGGGAGCTTGTCGATAGCGCGGCGGAGGGCTTCCTTAGCGATGTCCTCGGACACACCACCGATTTCGAACATCACGCGACCAGGGCGCACGTTCGCAATCCAGAACTCCGGGGCACCCTTACCGGAACCCATTCGGGCACCGAGCGGGTGCTTGGTCAGCGGACGATCCGGGAAGATCGTGATCCACACGCGGCCACCACGCTTGATGTAGCGGGTCATGGCGATACGAGCGGCCTCGATCTGGCGGTTGGTCACATAAGCCGGAGCCAGAGCCTGGATACCGAAATCGCCGAAAGCGATCTCGTTGCCGCCCTTGGACATGCCACGGCGGACCGGACGGTGCTGCTTACGATACTTGGTTCTCTTTGGGATAAGCATTCTCAGCTCACTCCTTCGTTTCCGTTGCGGCAGGTGCCTCAGCAGCGGCCGGAGCCTCTGCTGCTGCGTTCTGCTGCGGAGCAGCGTTGCGCTGGCCGCGACGCGGACGACGATCGCCGCGACGGCCCTGGCGGTTGTTGCTCTGCTGTGCCTGCTGCTCTTCGAACTCACGCTCGGTCATATCGCCCTTGTAGATCCAGACCTTCACGCCGATACGGCCGTAAGTGGTCTTGGCCTCGAAGAAGCCGTAATCAATGAGGGCACGCAGGGTCTGCAGCGGAACGCGACCCTCGCGATAGAACTCGGAACGGCTCATTTCGGCGCCACCAAGGCGGCCGGAGAGCTTGATACGGATACCCTTGGCGCCTGCACGCATGGCATCCTGCTGGGCCTTACGCATCGCGCGACGGAAGGTCACGCGGTTGGTGAGCTGCTCAGCGATGCCCTGTGCGACGAGCTGGGCGTCCAGTGCGGCGTTCTTCACTTCGAAGATGTTGAGCTGGACCTGCTTGCCGGTGAGCTTCTCGAGCTTGGCGCGAACGCGCTCAGCCTCAGCGCCACGACGGCCGATGACGATGCCCGGACGAGCGGTGTGGATGTCCACACGCACACGGTCGCGGGTACGCTCGATGACGATGCGGGACACGCCAGCGCGCTCGAGGTCCTTGCTCATCTCCTTGCGGATCTGATCATCCTCAAGCACGAAGTCGCGGTAGCGTTCGCCAACCTTGTTGGAATCGGAGAACCACTTGGAACGATGGTTCTCAGTGATTCCCAGGCGGTAGCCAAACGGATTGATCTTCTGACCCATCTTTAGCGGTTTCCTTCCTTGTTAGCGACGACGACCGTGATGTGGCTGGTGCGCTTGTTGATACGAGCGGCACGGCCCTGTGCACGGGCGCGGAAACGCTTGAGCGTCACGCCTTCGTCCACATAGGTCTCCTTCACGACCAGGTCGTTCTCGCGGAACGGCTCGCCGGCCTTGTCGGCCTTCACACGAGCGTTCGCGATGGCGCTCTCCAGGACCTTACGCACCGGGAGGGATGCGTCCTGCGGAGCGAACTTCAGAATGGTGATGGCTTCGGTCGCCTTCTTGCCTCGGATGAGGTCGACCATACGGCGAGCCTTGCGCGGCGTCACGCGGACGTGACGAGCGATTGCTTTAGCTTCCATGTGTCCTTACTCTCCTTTAGCGGCGTGCCTTCTTGTCGTCCTTCACATGACCCTTGAAGGTCTTGGTCGGGGCGAACTCACCGAGCTTGTGGCCAACCATGGATTCGGTGACGAACACCGGAACATGCTTGCGGCCATCATGAACGGCGAAGGTGTGTCCGATGAAATCAGGGGTGATCATCGAACGACGGGACCACGTCTTGATGACGTTCTTGGTGCCCTTCTCGTTCTGCTCGTCGACTTTCTTCTGCAGGTGGGCGTCGACGAAGGGGCCCTTCTTGATGCTACGAGTCATCTTCTCGATACTCCCTTACTTGCGGTTCTTGCCGGACGGACGGCGACGGACAATCATCTTGTTCGAAGCCTTCTTCGGACGACGAGTACGAACCTCGCCCTTGCCCCACGGGGAGACCGGCGGCTTACCACCGCGGGTACGACCGCCGTGCGGGTGATCGACAGGGTTCATGGACTCACCACGGGTGATCGGGCGCTTGCCCATCCAACGAGCGCGGCCTGCCTTGCCAAGCTGGATGTTGGCGTGATCGGAATTACCGACCTCACCAACGGTCGCGCGGCAGCGAGCGTCCACGTTGCGGATTTCGCCGGACGGCATACGCAGCTGAGCGTAGGCGCCATCCTTGGCGACGAGCTGAACGGCAGCACCAGCGGAACGAGCGATCTTAGCGCCGCCCAGCGGGCGCAGCTCGATGGCATGAACCACGGTACCGGTCGGGATGTTCTTCAGCGGCAGGTTGTTGCCCGGCTTGATATCAGCCTGAGCACCGGTCTCGATGACGTCGCCCTGCTTGATGCCTTCCGGAGCGATGATGTAACGCTTCTCACCGTCTGCGTAGTGCAGCAGTGCGATGCGGGCGGAACGGTTCGGGTCGTACTCGATGTGAGCGACCTTGGCCGGCACGCCGTCCTTGTCCCAACGCTTGAAGTCGATGAGACGGTACTGGCGCTTGTGACCGCCGCCGCGATGACGGGAGGTCATACGGCCGTAGGAGTTACGACCGCCAGTCTTGCTGAGCTTGCGAACCAGCGACTTCTCAGGCGTGGAGCGCGTAAGCTCGGAGAAGTCCGAGACGGACGCGTTACGGCGGCCTGCAGTCGTCGGCTTATAAACGCGGATAGCCATAATCTAGTTCTTCCTTTAACTTTTCTCGGCTAGCCTTCAGTTACCGAAGATGTCGATCGTCTGGCCCTCGGCGACGGTCACGATGGCGCGCTTCTGATTGACGCGCTGGCCGAAACCGTTGCGGGTGCGCTGGCGCTTGCCGGCGCGGTTGAGGGTGTTGACGTTCGTCACCTTGACATTGAAGATCTCTTCGATTGCCTGCTTGATCTGAACCTTGTTCGCGTTCGGGGCCACCACGAAGGTGTACTGACCGCGATCGGACAGAGCGTAGCTCTTCTCAGAAACGACAGGCTTGAGGATGATGTCGTGTGCGGGCTTGTGAATAGCGACCATGAAAATCAGGCCTCCTTTGCAGCCGGCTCAGCCTTCGCAGCGAGGAAAGCGTCGAAGCCTTCCTTGGAGAAGACCACGTACTGAGCGGTGACCACATCGTACGTGTTGAGCTGATCGGCGAAGATCGGGTGAACGGTCGGGATGTTACGAACGGAAAGCCATTCGTTCACATTCTCGCGAGAGAGCACCACGGTGGTGAACTTGTTCTCGGTCACCGGAGTAAGCGCGGCGACGGCGGCCTTGGTGGACGGGGCTTCGGAAACACCGAAGTCGACAACGGCCACGTGACCGGCATTGGCACGATCGGAAAGCACGTACTTCAGAGCAGCGGCCTTCATCTTCTTCGGGGTGCGCTGGGAGTAGTCACGCGGCTGCGGACCGAACACGGTGCCGCCGTGGTACCACTGCGGTGCACGGATGGAGCCCTGACGAGCACGACCGGTGCCCTTCTGCTTCCACGGCTTGCGGCCACCGCCGGAAACCATGCCACGAGTCTTGGTGGCGTGGGTGCCCTGACGAGCAGCAGCGAGCTGAGCGGTGACAACCTGGTGGATCAGCGGGATGTGAGCCTGGACATCCTCGGCGGAAACGCCGAAGAGAGCCTCAGGAGCTTCAACGGTGCCGGTGGCCTGGCCCTTGGCGTCGGTGACGTTCAGAGTAACGTTTGCCATGATTTATCAGGCTCCCTTCACTGCCGAACGGACGAGAACGATGCTGCCCTTCGGGCCCGGAATGGCGCCCTTGATAGCCAGCACGCCGTTCTCAACATCCGACGAAACGATGGTGAGGTTCAGCGCGGTGTTGGTCACATGACCCATGCGGCCAGCCATGCGCTTGCCCTTGAGGATGCGGCTCGGGGTGGCGCATGCGCCAACAGAGCCAGGACGACGCTCGTTCTTGTGAGAGCCGTGGGTACGACGATAGGACTTGAAGCCCCAACGCTTGATGGTGCCTGCGAAGCCCTTGCCCTTGGTGGTACCGGTCACGTCGACCAGGGTGCCTTCCGGGAACAGCTCAGCGGTCAGCTCCTGACCCGGCTCGAACTCTTCGGCGTTATCGGTGCGGACCTCAGCGAGGTGACGACGCGGGGTGACGCCAGCCTTGGCGAAGTGGCCGGCGAGCGGCTTGGTCACCTTGGTCGGGTCAACCTGGCCGTAGCCAAGCTGAACAGCCTTGTAGCCGTCGGACTCTTCGGACTTGACAGCGGTCACCACGTTGGTGGACACGTCAACGAGGGTCACAGGAACGAAGAAACCGTTCTCGTCCCAGACCTGAGACATACCGAGCTTCTTGCCCAGCAGTGCGGTGCGATTAGACATAATGGTTCCCTCCTCCCTTACAGCTTGATCTCGATGTTCACGTCTGCGGGCAGATCAATATGCATGAGGGAGTCCACGGCCTTCGGGGTCGGGTCCACAATGTCGATGAGACGCTTATGAGTGCGCATCTCGAAATGCTCGCGAGAATCCTTGTACTTGTGAGGAGAACGGATAACACAGAAGACGTTCTTCTCGGTCGGCAGCGGAACGGGGCCAACAACAGTTGCGCCCGCGTTCGTCACCGTTTCGACGATCTTCTTCGCCGATTGGTCGATGACCTCATGGTCATAGGACTTAAGCCTGATGCGGATTTTCTGTCCCGCCATTGCCTTCCGCCCTTTCTAGCGATTCGTTATTTACTGTTTACCAGCCTGCTTCCAAGGGCACCGGCGCAGAAGACCCCCGGAACCGTGGAAGTTCCGTGGCCATACCACATCAGTGCGCAGCCATGCAGCTTCTCACCGGAGTGAGCCGCTGTGCCACGCTCGCTTTTTGAATTACAATTTGCGAGCCCTAAAATCAGGCAACTTCTTTATTTAAGCATCAGGGGTAGTCTTAAGAAATCCTCGCGTGTCGCAGTCTCAAGTCCCGTTTTTCAAGTCCTTGAAAACGAATGCGATGCACATTGCTGATCGTCGGTTGCGATCATGATGCAGCATCATCCGAAAATGCTTTTCTATATATAAAAACGAGGAATTCGATTGAACAAATCCAACCGAATTCCTCGTTATCGATAGCGTCTATCGATGTAACGCAAGTACCCTATATATAAATCAATATCGATGACCTATATATGCGAGGTGACTCATGCGCGCTCGGAAGCCTCTTCCGTGGCGGCCTCACCCTGACGCTGGACGCGCAGCTTGTGGCCTTCCGCCTGGCTGACGCCGTAGTAGGCGGCAATGGCGATATCCTTCATATCCTCGATCTGCGGGATACGCGGGTTCGCCGGTGCGCACTGGTCTTCGTAGGCGCGCATGCCGATCTGGTCGATGATGGACCAATAGTAGTCCT
>OFLY01001747.1_pt1 | contig 12021 bp, 7 predicted proteins | sample 1541161 | NCBI WGS metagenome assembly OFLY01 (sample SAMN04209247, study PRJEB22552) | human gut metagenome | biome: gut; material: feces | host: Homo sapiens | place: USA: Oklahoma | reverse complement strand
GAGATATCACACAGGGTCTTCCTCGTGTCGAGGAGCTTTTCGAGGCAAGAAAGCCTAAGGGACTTGCAATCATCACAGAGATCGCAGGAACTGCTAACTTAAATGACACTAAGAAGAAACGTGAGATCATCGTTACAAATAGAGAAACAGGCGAATCCAAAGCATATCTGATCCCTTATGGATCACGTATTAAAGTAGCTGACGGAGCTGAGCTTGAAGCCGGTGACGAACTGACAGAAGGTAGTGTAAACCCACACGATATCCTGAGAATCAAGGGACTTCGTGCCGTACAGGATTACATGATCCAGGAAGTTCAGAGAGTTTACCGTCTGCAGGGTGTAGAAATCAACGATAAGCATATCGAGGTTATCGTTCGTCAGATGCTGAAGAAGATCCGTATCGAAGAGTCCGGAGACACAGAATTCCTTCCGGGAACAAATGTTGACAGACTTGAGTTTGAGGATGTAAATGAAGCTCTGGAAGCAGAAGGTAAAGAACCTGCAACAGGTGAGCAGATCATCATGGGTATTACAAAAGCTTCCCTTGCTACAAATTCATTCCTGTCAGCCGCTTCATTCCAGGAGACAACAAAAGTCCTGACAGAAGCTGCTATCAAGGGTAAAGTCGATCCGCTGGTAGGTCTGAAAGAGAACGTTATCATCGGTAAACATATCCCAGCCGGAACAGGTATGAGAAAATACCGTGACATCAAGCTGAATACAGAGATGGAAATGGAAGACGAACTGGACTTTGAAGATGATTTTGATTTTGAATTCGGAGATGCAGAAGAAGTGAAGCAGGAAGGTGCTTCTGATGAGGAAGCAGTAACTGCAACATCTGAAGACGAAGAATAAAATAGAACAGTTTATAAAGAGAAATCATTCACATGCGAAAGTGTGAATGATTTCTTTTTTATCGCCATGCGTTCGTAAGGAGCTGCCGGTGGCAGGTCCTGTAGATAACATCTATTAATCTTCTGACTTTTTAAAAAAAAGAAGTTTATGGATATTTATCAAAGAACAATAGAATAAATTGACTTTTATATTCAGAAAGTCTATAATAATTGTCAGTGAGAATCGGCGAAAAAAAGCAACAGATTCTGTCAACATTTAAGAAAGGTTGGGTTTCTATTATGGATCAAGGTAAACTTACAAGAGTATTAAAATCAATGGAGGAGCATGAGATTCCACAGATGATCATTTCTGATCCTGTTGCGATTTTCTATCTGACAGGAAAATGGATCTTTCCAGGAGAAAGACTTCTGGCATTGTATCTGAATGTGAACGGAAATCATAAGATGATGATCAACAAATTATTCCCACAGGAGTCAGATCTCGGAGTAGATATTATTTACTATGATGATATCGAAGACGGAGTAGAGATCTTAAGCAAATATGTGGAAAAAGATAAGACTATGGGAATCGACAAGACATGGCCTTCTAAATTCCTTATTCGTCTGCAGGAACTGGGCGGAGGAAGCAAATTCGTGAACGGATCTCCGATCATCGATTACATCCGTATGGTAAAAGATGAGAAAGAACAGGATCTCATGAGAAAGTCTTCTAAGATAAATGATATTGCTATGGACAAGATCATTCCATGGGTAGCAAAAGGATTAACAGAGAAAGAATTAAATGCAAAGATGCGTGAGATCTACAAAGAACTCGGATGTGAAGACGTATCATTCGATCCAATTACAGCATATGGACACGGTGCTGCAGATCCACATCATGTAACAGATGATTCAAAAGGAAAACGCGGAGACTGTGTAATCCTTGACATCGGTGGATTCAAAGACAATTATGCATCAGATATGACAAGAACTGTATTCATTGGGGAAGTATCTGACCGTGCAAGAGAAGTATACAATGTAGTATTAGAGGCTAACTTACGTGGTATTGCAGCTGCAAAACCAGGTAACAGAATGTGCGATGTTGACCTTGCAGCAAGAAACTACATCGAAGAAAAAGGATTCGGAGAATACTTCACACACAGAACAGGACATTCTATCGGACTGGAAGATCACGAGTTCGGTGATGTATCATCTGTTAACACAGATATCATCAAAGTTGGACAGTGCTTCTCAGTAGAGCCGGGAATCTACCTTCCAGATGAGAACATCGGTGTTCGTATCGAAGACCTTGTACTTATTACAGAAGATGGATGCGAAGTCCTGAATGACTATACAAAAGAACTGATTGTTGTACCAGAAGAGTAGAAGAACAGTATTGTATGCCTTCGGGGACAATCGCAGATAAGTCAGTAACAGCGTAATGCAAGAGCAGTGGAACAAAAAATGTATCACTGCTCTTTTTCTCTGTATGTATTATCGTCAGATTTTACACTTGTTTACATTACTCTGTTAGTGTGCTAAAATGGCGGTAAACAGTATTATCGAGAAAATATTACAGGAGGGAACAAAGATGACAAGAGATCAGGCGTATGAAATCTTAACCAAATATATGAAAGGAGAACATTATATCACACATTCTCTGGCTGTGGAGGCAATTATGAGGGGACTTGCCAAACGTCTTGCACCGGATGATGTAGAATATTGGGGAATTGCAGGACTTTTGCATGATCTTGATGAGGAGCAGTGTGACTGGCAGCATGATCTTAGCGTACATGGACCGACATCTGTAGAAATCCTAAAGAAAGAAGGAATTGATGATCCGATTCTTTTCGGAGCCATTTGTGCACACAATCCAAAAAGCGGTGTAAAAGCTAAAACTAAGATTCAGTATGCACTTCTTGCAGCAGATCCGATGAGTGGATTTTTAAAAGCGGTTGCACAGATTTATCCAGATAAAAAGATCGCAAGTGTAAAAAGAAAATCCGTATTAAAGCGTTTTAACGAAGCAAGATTCGCAAAAGGAGCCAACAGAGATTACATGGAAAGTATTGAGTTTACAGGTTTGATGTTGGAAGATCTGATTGATATAGGTCTGGAAGAAATGTGCGCTATATCCGATGAACTTGGTTTATAAACGAAAACAATATAATATAAAAAGAAATACATCATTTCGCAGGGTACTTCAAAAAACGAAGAATCAGCTTCAATGATGTATTTCTTTTTATATTATATTATTATTCGTAACGTTCGTCGATGACACGTTTGGTCTTTTTCTCGCTTCGAGGCAACAAGCCGATCTCTACTACTTTTACAAGCGGTGTAAATCCAATACGGCTTTTAACTTTAGAAGCAATACGTTTTGCGAGATCCAGGAAGTCTACGGTTCCGTTTGTCTCAACATAGATACGCATGGTATCTTTTCCTTCCAGATGAGAGATACGGATTTGGTATTCACTGGATACCTCAGGAAATTCTTTCAGGATTTCTTCAATCTGTGTAGGGAATACGTTGACACCTTTAATCTTCATCATATCGTCTGTACGTCCCATGATGGTATCAAGACGAGGGAATTTGCTTCCACAAGGGCAGTCTCCAGGAATAATACGGGAAAGGTCGTGGGTACGGTAACGGATAAGAGGAGCCCCCTCTTTTACTAATGTAGTAATGACAATCTCTCCAAGTTCACCGTCAGGTAATACTTCGCCTGTAACAGGATCAATAATTTCGATGTAAATATAATCATCCCAGTAGTGCATACCACAGTCATGGGAACAACTGATTCCAATTCCTGGTCCGTAGATCTCGGTCAGGCCATAGATATCATAGATTTCTATACCAAGTTCCTCTGTAATACGTTTCCGCATCTTTTCACCCCAGCGTTCGGAACCAATGATACCTTTTTTAAGATGAATCTTGTCTTTAATCCCTCGTTTTTGGATTTCTTCTGCAAGAAGAAGAGCATAAGATGAGGTAGAACCAAGAACGGTTGTTTTCATATCCATCATCATCTGTAACTGTTTGTCCGTGTTACCAGGTCCCATTGGAATAACCATGCTGCCTAATCTTTCTGCTCCTGCCTGGAAACCGATTCCGGCGGTCCAGAGACCATATCCCGGTGTAATCTGGATGCGGTCCATATTTGTCATACCGGCCATTTCATAACAACGTTTGAACATGACAGCCCAGTCATCAACATCTTTCTGGGTATATGGGATGATGACAGGCAGTCCTGTTGTACCGGAAGATGAATGAATGCGGACAATTTTTTCTTCCGGGGCAGTCATAAGTCCAAGAGGATAAGCATTTCTCAGATCATTTTTTTCGGAAAACGGAAGCTTCTGAAAATCTTCAGCAGACTGGATGCTGGTAACGCCGGCTTCTTCTAATTTCTTTCCATAAAAACTTTCTGCGGAAAGAAGTGCCTTGATCTGTTTGTTGACTTGTGCGATTTGTGTTTCAGTAATTTGCATATGTATGCCCTCGCCTTTCTTTTGGTGTGCTCCTATATATCGATAATGCAGGAGCAGTTGGTTAATGATAGATCTGATTGTTATATATTGTAATTCAGTGCCCGGAGATTCATCTCGTGGAACTTCTCCGGAAGTGTCTGCTTCATAATGCTTTCGATTTCAGAGATGGTAAAATCCAATACTCCGGTACGGATGGCGGCTCCTAAAAGTACCATATTCAGTACCTTGGAGGAACCAATATCGCTGCATGCCTGATCAGCATTTACAAAGGTGAGATTCGGAACATTTGCTTTCAGGTAATCGAGCATCTGGGGGGCATCGTAGTCAAAACCACTTAGAGTAGCAGTAACAGGTTTAACTGCACGGGTGCTTACAACAACGTGTCCACCGGTTTTCAGGTAAGGAAGCATCCGGACCGTTTCACCAGGTTCAAATCCTATAATAAGATCAGCAGTTCCTGTTTCGATCATAGGAGAATACAGATCATTTCCCATACGAAGATGACTGAATACACTTCCGCCTCGTTGTGCCATACCGATCGTTTCGGCACTCATGACCGGAATATCTTTACTCATGGCTGCTGCTGCGAGCAGCTTGGAAGCGAGGACAGTTCCCTGACCACCAACTCCACAGAGGACAATATTTTTCTGATTATTCATGATCTTCACCTCCTGTAATAGCAGTTACCGGGCAGACCTGACTGCAAAGGCCGCATCCTGTACACATTGAACTGTCAATACAGACATTGCCGTTATTAAGAACGATAGCCGGGCATCCCAGTTCTTTTATACATTTTTTACAGCCGATACATTTGTCAGAGGAAACATGAAGAGGTGCGGCCGGTTTTGTGACTGCAATGCAAGGTGATTTGAAAATGATTGCCTTCACACCGGAACGCTCTGCCATCTTCTGTACGCATTCTACAGATGTATGCAGGTCTAATGGATTAACAGTTTCAACGTCTGTTACACCGATTCCGTGAAGTACCTGTTCGATATTGATTTTTTGGACAATCTCTCCCATGACAGTGCGTCCGGTTCCGGGATGAGGCTGATGACCGGTCATGGCAGTTGTGGAGTTATCCAGTACAATGAGTACCATATTGGCCTGATTATAAACGGCATTAACAACACCTGTGATTGCAGATGCAAAAAAGGTAGAGTCGCCGACGAATGCGAAACAAGTTGTATCGGGTTCAACTTTTTCTACCCCTTGTGCAATATTCAGTCCGGCACCCATACACAGACAGGTGTCAACCATATCGAGCGGCATGGCATTTCCAAGTGTGTAACAGCCAATATCCCCACAGAAAATAGTTTTCTTTCCCTTCATAGCTTTTTTGACTGCGTAGAAAGAAGCACGGTGCGGACATCCGGCACAGAGTACCGGCGGACGGACCGGAAGTTCCGGCGCTACAGGAAGTCCGGCGTCTTTCCGGTCGGAAAGGCCGAGAAAAGTATTAATATAGGAAGTTACGCTGTCTCTGGTATTTTCTCCGGCACAGGCAGTGTCTCCGCTTAGTTTTCCACGTATTTTTACCGGAAGGTGGTATTTCCCACAGATGTAGGTAAGTTCCCGCTCGATGACCGGATCTAATTCCTCCAGACAAAGAACTTCATCCAGACCAGTCAGAAATTCAACGGCCAGTTTTTCCGGAAATGGATGAGGAGTTGCAACTTTTAAGTTTTTTACCATACCAGTGTTCTTTAATGTTTCCATTGCATAGGTATAACTGATTCCTCCGGTTGCAATCCCTTTCTTTGAATCTTTAAATGTTTCGCAGGACGGATGAATCTTATTCTTGTCATAAGAAGAAAAGACATCTGATAATTCTCTGTTTCGCGCTTCGATCTTCTGGTGATTCATGAAAGATAATCTTGGGAAGATGACCCAGCGTTTGGAATCTTTGATGAATCCTTCGGGTTTATGCTGCGTAAATTCTTTCTCGTCCTTTACTGTGACGGAGGCATAGCCATGACAGACTCTTGTGGTTGGTCGTAAGAACACAGGAGTACCATATTCTTCAGAATACTCGAAAGCTTCCTGGATCATCTCATACGCTTCCTGAGCGGATGATGGATCAAAGCAAGGGAGCTTGGAAAATCTGGAAAAATGCCTGGTATCCTGCTCGGTTTGAGAAGAGATCGGGCCAGGATCATCTGCGACAAGAATGACCATTCCTCCTTTGATTCCAACATATTCCAGGCTCATCAAAGGATCAGATGCCACATTTAGTCCGACCTGTTTCATAGTTACCATTGACCGGGCTCCGGCATAAGCTGCTCCGGCAGCCAGTTCCATTGCGGCTTTTTCATTCACGGACCATTCTACGTAGACATCGTCCGGCCGGTTTTTGGCAACTGTTTCGAGCACTTCGGTAGATGGTGTTCCGGGATAGCCTGCCACAACATTGACGCCGGCGGCAACAGCACCGAGGGCAATGGCAGCATTTCCCATTAAAAATTCTTTATGCATAATTTCACCTCAAATTGAATTATTTCATTTTTAAATAGTATAATATGTTCGGTAAAGAAATGCAATCGTTTGGTAACGTGATAAAGTGAAAGAGCGAAATGATACAAAAAATAAGACAGCATCTTTCAGTTAACCAAGATATATGATAGAATAATCCTATTACCTGAAAGAATATAAATAAAGAAGAGGAAGAACTGAACATGAAAAAATATGACTATTTGGTAGTTGGTTCCGGATTATACGGAGCAGTGTTTGCACATGAGGCCAGGAAAACGGGAAAATCCGTTCTGGTGATCGATAAACGCCCGAATATTGCCGGAAATGTATATACGGAAGAGATAGAAAAAATCCATGTACATAAATATGGTGCACATATATTCCATACAAATAACAAAAAAGTATGGAATTATATTACACAGTTCGCAGAGTTTAACCGTTTTACGAATTCGCCGGTGGCTAATTATAAGGGTGAATTGTATTCACTTCCTTTTAATATGTATACATTTAATAAGATGTGGGGAGTAGTTACTCCGGAGGAAGCAAAAGCGAAGATTGAAGAGCAGAGAAAAGAGATAACAAAAGAGCCGGAGAATCTGGAAGAACAGGCAATTTCCCTGGTTGGAAGAGACATTTACGAAAAGCTGATCAAGGGATATACGGAGAAGCAGTGGGGACGTGACTGCAGGGAACTTCCGGCGTTTATTATCAAAAGACTTCCTGTGCGTCTGACATTTGATAATAATTATTTTAATGCGTTATATCAGGGAATTCCTGTCGGAGGATATACAAAGATGGTTGAAAATCTTCTGGATGGAATCGAAGTCCGTCTGAATACAGAGTATCTGGAGAATAAAGAGGCGTTAGATGCGCTGGCCGAGAAAGTTATTTATACCGGACCGATCGATGCATATTTCGGATATGAACTTGGAACACTGGAATACAGATCAGTAAGATTTGAGACAGAACTTCTGGATCAGGAAAATTATCAGGGGAATGCCGCAGTCAATTATACAGACCGTCAGACACCATGGACTCGTATTATTGAGCATAAATGGTTTGAGTTTGGAAAAGATTCAGAAGGAAATGACATTCCAAAGACTGTAATCAGCCGGGAATACAGTTCGGAGTGGAAACTGGGGGATGAACCATATTATCCGGTTAATGATGAAAAGAATGGTGCCCTTTATGCCAGATATAAAAAAATGGCAGAAAAAGAAGAAAAGGTGATCTTTGGAGGACGCCTTGGAGAATACAAATATTATGACATGGATGCAGTGATTGCATCATCACTGGAACTGTGTGAAAAAGAACTTGGAATGAAAGCAGAATAGTGATTGTTGAGTAAAAAGTATGCATATGTACGAAAGATGTCTTTGCACATATGCGTACTTTTTTGCCACTTTTGCTTGAACTTAAGCCTGATACCAACTATAATGGTAGCAGTTACTTGATAACGGAATGACTAAAAATTTTTATTTTAGGAGAATACATATGGGAAGATATTTCGGAACAGATGGCTTCCGTGGAGAAGCCAATAATAATTTAACAGCAGATCATGCATATAAGATCGGAAGATTTCTTGGATGGTATTACGGAGAAGTAAAGCGTCGTAACGGTGATGATACACCAGCTCGTATTGTGATCGGAAAAGATACAAGACGTTCAAGCTATATGTTTGAATATACACTGGTTGGCGGTCTGGTAGCTTCGGGAGCGGATGCTTACCTGCTTCATGTTACGACGACACCGTCTGTAGCTTATGTGGCAAGAACCGATGGGTTTGACTGTGGTATTATGATCTCGGCAAGCCATAATCCGTATTATGATAACGGAATCAAGCTGATCAACGGTAATGGAGAGAAGATGGATGAAGGAACGATTGCACTGGTAGAAGACTATCTGGATGGCAAGCTGGAAGTATTTGGGGAAAATTATGAAGAGATTCCGTTTGCACATACATCTAAGATCGGACGTACGGTAGACTATGTATCAGGAAGAAATCGTTATATCGGTTATCTGATCTCACTGGGACTTTATTCTTTCAAGGGAGTGAAAGTCGGACTTGACTGTGCGAACGGAAGTTCATGGAACCTCGCAAAATCCGTATTTGATGCTCTGGGAGCAAAGACTTATGTTATCAATGCAGAACCTGATGGAACCAATATTAATAATAATGCAGGATCTACACATATTGGCGGCCTGCAGAAATTCGTGGTTGAGAATGGTCTGGATGTCGGATTCGCTTATGACGGAGATGCAGATAGATGTCTTTGCGTTGATGAAAAAGGAAATCTGGTAGATGGAGATGCGATCCTTTACATTTATGGAAAATATATGAAAGAGCGAGGCAAACTGGAGAATAATACAGTTGTTACAACGGTTATGTCTAATTTTGGATTATACAAAGCATTCGATGAGGCAGGGATTGATTATGCAAAGACTGCAGTCGGAGACAAATATGTATACGAATATATGACAAAGAATGGCTGTATCCTTGGTGGAGAACAGTCAGGTCATATTATTTTCTCAAAATACGCTTCTACAGGAGACGGTATCCTTACAAGTCTTAAGATGATGGAAGTTATGATGGCAAGAAAGAAGAAGATGAGCGAACTGCTGGATGGACTTACCATTTATCCACAGGTTCTTGAAAATGTACGTGTGACAGATAAAAAGGCTGCTCAGGATGACGCAGATGTGCAGGCAGCAGTAAAAGCTGTTACAGAAGCACTTGGAGATACCGGTCGTATTCTTGTGCGTGAATCAGGAACAGAGCCGCTTCTTCGTGTAATGGTTGAAGCCGAGACAGAGGAAGTCTGCAGAAAATATGTAGACCAGGTTGTGGATGTTGTAAAGGCTAAAGGACATATTGCAAGTTAGAAAGATACATGAATGACACTGGAAGAATAGACTATATTAAGAATTTTTACAGGGAGAAAAGATAGATAATATGTGTGGAATTGTAGGATTTACAGGTGAACATCAGGCAGCACCCATCTTGTTAGATGGCCTGGCAAAACTGGAATATCGTGGATATGACTCTGCAGGAATTGCTGTACGTGACGGTGATGCAGATGTAGAAGTTATTAAGGCAAAAGGAAGACTGAAAGTTTTAGCAGAGAAGACCAATGATGGAGAAACTGTAAAAGGAACTTGTGGTATCGGACATACCAGATGGGCAACTCATGGAGAACCGTCTGAGAACAATGCACATCCGCATAAAAGTGATGACGGAAATGTAGTAGCTGTTCATAATGGTATCATTGAAAATTATCAGGAATTAAAAGATAAACTTGTACGAAAAGGATATACATTTTACTCAGAGACAGATACAGAAGTAGCAGTAAAACTGGTAGATTACTATTATAAAAAATATGAAGGAACACCGGTAGATGCAATTAATCATGCACTTGTGCGTATCCGTGGATCATATGCACTTGCAATGATGTTCAAAGATTATCCGGAAGAAATCTATGTAGCAAGAAAAGACAGCCCGATGATCTTAGGAGTTGCAAACGGAGAATCTTATATCGGTTCAGATGTTCCTGCGATCCTGAAATATACAAGAGATGTATATTATATTGGAAACCAGGAGATGGCACGTGTCCGCAAAGGAGAGATTACATTCTATAATCTGGATGGCGATGAGATCGAAAAAGAATTAAAAACAGTTGAATGGGATGCAGAGGCAGCAGAAAAAGCTGGATATGAGCATTTTATGATCAAAGAGATCCATGAACAGCCGAAGGCTGTTTCAGATACTCTGAATTCTGTTGTAAAAGAAGGTGCGATCGATCTTTCAGAAGTCGGACTTTCAGAAGAAGAGATTAAAGAGATCAGCCAGATCTATATTGTAGCGTGTGGATCTGCATATCATGTCGGAGTGGCAGCACAGTATGTTATGGAAGACCTGGCAAGAATCCCGGTACGTGTAGAACTTGCATCAGAGTTCAGATATCGTAATCCGATCCTCGATCCTAAGGGACTGGTTATTATCATCAGTCAGTCAGGAGAGACTGCCGACAGTCTTGCAGCCCTCAGAGAATCTAAGAAACAGGGTGTAAAGACACTTGGAATTGTGAACGTGATCGGCTCATCTATTGCGAGAGAAGCAGATAATGTATTCTATACACTTGCAGGACCGGAGATTGCGGTTGCAACAACAAAAGCGTACAGTACACAGCTGATCGCAACTTACACACTGGCAATTCAGTTTGCTAAGATCAGAGGTCAGATTACAGAGGAACAGTATACTGGATATATCGAAGAACTGAAGACGATTCCGGATAAGATCAGCAGAATCATTGTAGACAAAGAACCCCAGCCCCTTTATGAGGCAGATAATATCTCCTGCCGCACTCTTTCCTAAAATAAAAGACTTTTCCTGATTGGGTACTTTATTATCTGTTCTTAAATAATACCTTGTTATCTGACGGGTTCGTTTATCTAACCGATTGATTCCATTATCTGTTGCTATCCATAAACTGCCCTTACATTCGATAATCTGGCGGATAACGTTATTACTTATAGAATTCGGATTGTTTTTGCTATATCTGAATGTCGTAATTTCTCTTCCATTATATGCATTCAGTCCATCCCATGTCCCAATCCAGATTGTATGTTCTGCATCTTCCAAAATACAGTTTACTGAATTATTTGTCAGTCCGTTAACATTTGATATGTGTTTTGCCACATTAAAAGCATAAGACTTTGTGGAAGTGACAAATGCAATAATCAGAATAAAAAATAATTGTGCGTATAAGATGTTTCTCATGTAAATGAATGTTATTTATACGGTTAGGATAATAGCAAATATAAGGAATTTATTTTATTCCGCGCATATTTTCATCGGTAACGGAGGACTTATACAATTGTGGAATAGTCAAAATTACAAACGATAATCTACGATTTCACCGTCAACAATCAATTTACCATGTTTCTTTGTTTTTTTAGCGGAAGCAGGAATACAAACAATAGTTACGGCATTGTCCGGGTTCAGGATAATGCTTGTTTCGCCGGTACAATTTTTCTTTATGTATTTTTTGGATACCAGATCGTACAAGTCCGTAGGTTCCGTAAAGTGTTGATTCAAGGTTACCTCTTTGGCTTCAAAGTAAGGATTGAATAAAAGGTAAGTAGGATATTTTCTTGTGGAATAAAAATCTGTGGCATTACAATCCAGTTGAAGAATACATTCCACATTAGTAGTATCTACAATAGAGG
>OFLY01001746.1_pt1 | contig 12023 bp, 9 predicted proteins | sample 1541161 | NCBI WGS metagenome assembly OFLY01 (sample SAMN04209247, study PRJEB22552) | human gut metagenome | biome: gut; material: feces | host: Homo sapiens | place: USA: Oklahoma | reverse complement strand
CGCCAGGAACTGGACGGAATAGATGCTCCAGAACCAGATATTCAAATCGCCTGTATCCCGATGCACCGAGATCTCGCGGTTGCCGTAATTCTTGACGCCCAGCATCCCAAATAAACCGAAATAGGTCGCCAGTGTGCGGGAGTAGGAGTATACGCCCAGCATATCCGCACCCAGCATCCGGGAGATGAACGGTGCCGTGAACAGCGGCAGCAGCATGGCAAACAGCTCATAGGAGACCTGATAGAGGATGTTGCCTATGATATTTGGTTTTTTCACAGGGTCTCTCCCCCCTTCCTCCCGGCGTCGTTCATTATCCTTTCAGCACCTGCTCCAGATACTGCCGGGCCGTCTTCTGGCTGGTCATTTCCCGGATGGTCTTCAGGCCCGCGTAGGCAGCCGCCTGATTTTCCGCCGCAGGAGCCTGTGCAATGGCGTCCAGACGTGCTCTCAGCTCCTCCGCATTTCCGGGCTCTACCAGATAGCCGTTTTTCCCGTCCACAAGGATGCCGTCGATGCCCTCATTCCTCGAGCCGATGGCAACGCACCCTTGAGACATCGCTTCCAGATAGACCAGTCCCAGCGTTTCCGGGCTGCTGATCATCACGAACACCTCCGCTTTCCGGAACGCCTCCAGCGTCTGCTCCCTTGTCAACCGGCCAGTGAAGTGGCAGGAGTCCGCAATGCCAAGTTTTTCTGCCAGACGGATGCAGGGCTGCAGGCACACGCCATCTCCGATGATGGTGAACTCAAACGGGCGCTTGTCTTTCCAGCTGCTCAACGCCGTCAGGACGGCGTCCACATTCTTGTCCGGGAGCAGATTTCCCGCATAGACGACCCGCATGGGGTGCGGTCCCTCTGCCCATTTTTTCCGGAACTCCTCGTCCGTCATGATGATGTCTTCGTCAATGCCGGACTGTGCCAGAAAAGTCGTCCTGATGCCGGTCTTCGCCAGCTTTTTCTGCAGCTGGCTCGTGCGGGCGCCCAGCACATCGTAGGTCTTGCGGAGCGTCGGGCAGACTTCCGGCTTTGCCAGCACCGTTCCCAGGTCGGTCTTATGGAAAACAGCCGCCTTTTTGCAGTGGATGTCCAGCCTCTCCACGATACCGACATAATTGGTTGGGAAATGCACCAGTAGAACATCCGGCTCATATTCCTTCTCGTGGAAATACTGGTTGATGGCCACAGCCATCTTCTTCTGCTGCACCGGCAGATACCACTTGGCGTTCCGGAGCCAGAACTGCTCTTCCAGCAGAAGCACCCTGACGCCTTCGTTGTTCGGACACTCCTGTATCTTTCCGTAACGCCGGAAATCGTGCTTTCCCAGCTCCTTGACCAGCTCCCGGAAATAGTGTCCGTAGCAGTGCAGCACCGTCACCTGATGGCCCTGCTTCACCCACTCCCGTGCGATGTAGTGAACCGCAGAGGTGTCCCGCAGCAGATCTTTCCTCTCGGGGTGTGGGTAAAATGTCGTTATGACCAGAATCTTCATTGTTTTTCTCCCGCAGCGATGGACAAAAATGCATCCGCACAGGGTTTCCAGTTGTAGCGCTGCACCGTTCGGGCCGCACTCTCATGGAGCGCCTCTCTCGACGGATACTCGGCCAGCAGCCAGTTTTTCACGTCCTCGTAATCGCGGCACAGCTTGTGTCCGGGCATATCCTGCAGCGTCACCGACGGCCCCGGGGCCACCAGCGCCGCAACTGAGACTTCATAGTACATGGCCTCCAGAATCGCCATGCCGAAGATCTCCGTCCGGCAGAGATTGACAAAGTAATCCGCAGCAGCGTAAATTTTCCAGATCTGGTCGTTGGGTATCCGGTCGATAAGGATAATATCCGCTGCCCATTCGCAGGCCGCTATCCTGGCTTTCAGCTCATCACTCTGGATGCCCTCTCCTACCAGGAGCAGCTTACAGGGCTTCTGCCTGCGGACCTCCCGATAAATATCCACCAGGTCCAGCGGATTTTTCTCCGGTCCCATTCTTCCGACGGTACAGATGACGGTATCCTCCGGCATCAACCCCAGTTCCCGGCGCAGCTGCGCCCGGTCGTACTCCCGGAAGTTGGACTTCATGACAGAGAAATCCAGCCCCACCGGAGCCACTGTCACATCCTTTACTCCGAGCTGCAGAAGCTCCTGCCGCACTTCTTCGATTTTGGAGATGACTGGCCCGCGCCGGAACCAGCGCAGCGTCCCCATATGAAACAGGGCATTCATCACGAATCCGTGGACGCCCCCGCTGCTGCTGTGCGTTCTGCCGATATACGGCACGAGCTTTATCCCATGCCGCACACAGAAGCGATGGATATGCGGAAGAAAGATTTGATTATCCGCAAAGCAGAGCGCCGCATCCATGTCCGGATTCAAAACTGCCGTGTCCAGACAGCCATGGGCACCAAAAGAAGAGACCGGGATGTACAGGATGGACAGCCGGTCGCCCAGCTCCACACGCTCTGCTTCGCCTGCGCCCTCTTTTTTCACGCACTTATAAATGGTGACCGCGTGGCCCTGCCGCACCAGTTCCCGGCCCAGACCGATCTCCTGAGTATTGTAAAATCCTCTTCGTCCAAACCCATTGATCATGGTGCAGATGATTCCAAGCTTCATGCGAACTCCTATCACTTTCTGTTTCTCAGTTTCCATACCGCCAGTTCCAGCTTCGGGGAGATGCAGGACAGCAGCACCGAAAGCTTCTGGCTGCGTCCGGAGTTTTCATCCCTGAAAAACAGACCCGCTCCCCGGCGGAGGATGCCCTTGAGCCGGGCATGATCGGCTCCATGGTAGCCTGCCGCTTCCATCGAGCGCAGGACGATGCCCGCTTCCCGGACTTCATGGAGACGGCAGGCTGCGGTCACAGCATCATCCTTATACAGGTCTGCCATATATTCCGTCATCTCAAAAACGCTCATCCATTTCGGGTCATACGTCTTCCTGCCGGAATACCGGCCTCGGTTTGCGCCGCCGCTGACCTGACGGTAGCAGTACAGGCATTCCTCTGTGACGCAGACCCGGCTGCAATGGTAGAGATAGCTTCCCACAAACATGGTGTCCTCACAGGCCGGATAGTCCGCGTGGAACCGGATGTCGTTTTCCCGGATGAGCTGCAGATCGAAGAGCTTGTTCCAGACATAGCCGTTGAAGCTGTTATACCCCATCAGCAGCTGCATCGCCTCCCGGCGGTCCACAACTGCAGCTTTCAGTGTCTTTACCTGAGGCGGGTGCTCCACGCCGACCGCCTCAAAGCAGCAGGATGCCAGCTGACCGTCTCCGGCCTCAAGCGCAGCCTCCATCTTTTCGAGGAAGTCCGGGTGGTACCAGTCGTCTCCGTCCAGAAAGGCGGCGTACCTTCCTTTGCTGTGGTCCAGACCTGTATTTCTCGCCGCAGCGACCCCCTGATTCTTCTGATGAAACGGAACGATGCGGCGGTCGGTCTGTGCCAGCCGGTCCACGATCTCGCCGCTTTTGTCCTTTGAGCCGTCATCCACTAAGAGCAGCTCGAAATTTTCATAGGTCTGTGCCAGCACCGAACGAATGCACTGCTCCAGATACACTTCGACATTATAAATCGGCACGACCACCGTGATGAGAGGCTTCTCGTTCATCGTTCTTTCTCCTTCGGAGCTGTTTTCGGTCGGGGATATGATTGCACGCAACTGCGAGCAGAATAAAGAACATCACCACGCGGTACGCATACGCATTTTCGAAAATGCGCTCCGTCAGTCCGCAGAGCATCAGGTAAAAGAAGAGCGAACTGACCCGCATATACTCATTGAGCTCCATGTTTTTTGCATACCGCATGGAGCCAACGATGGCAAGGAAGTAAGAGGCGATGCCAAACAGACCGATATTCAGCCAGAGTTCCATGATCTGGTTGTGCGCACCGGTGGACATTCTGCTGAAATAGGATTTGTGGTTGTACATCAGGTGCAGTTTCTTCACGTTCGACTTGTTCATCCAGAACTGGCCGTAGCCGTAGCCTGTGAGCATATTGTGCTGCTGCATGAACTTGTAAATACCGTTCCACAGCTCTGTGCGTCCCGTCAGCGTCGCGTCCTTGCCCATGCTTTCCAGCAGAGGGGCAAACAGCGGCAGGATAGTAAAGGCAAACACCAGAAAGCCCACACTGCCCGCAACATAGAGCCATCCCAGCGGGAGCCGCAGGTCACGCAATTTCCGGAAGACCAGGAAATACATCGGGAGCAGCATGGAGATGAGCAGTGCGCCCGTCGCCTTGGCCATCAGCAGCAGGATGCCCTGAAATGCGATGGCGGCAAGCCAGAACGGCGAGAGATTCTTTTCTTCCTCCGCCTCACTGACGATATGGAGGAACATCACGATAAGGCCGAAGGCAAGCTCCGACGCCAGTGCATTTTTTGCCTCATACACGCCCCTGAGCGCGTGAGAATAAGTATCGCCAGACTGGAACGCGATGCCGGGCCGCAGGACGATGATGCTGACAATGGCCAGGTCAAGCAGCACCTGTGCGTAGGAAAACAGTTTCAGGATACGGTTCAGCGTGAAATGCTCCACCAGCCATATCGCAAACAGGATGGTCACAGAAAGCCTCAGGCTCGTCACCACCTGCGCCTTCGGCACATCGGTCACCAGCATCGACTCCGCAAATGTAAATATCATGAACTGGTATATCGCCCGGTATTTCGGCTTCATATCCAGCAGCTTGACATCCATGACAGTCTCTCCGCTGGACGTCAGCATGATCACGATCTGCATCAGAAAGGAGAGGTACTCGTACAGCGTCTCTATAAAACCGCCAAATATCTGGCGGTAGGTCCCCGGAAAGCCGATGCTGCCCAGAAAGATGAAGACGATGACGATCTCCGTCCGGAATTGTGTGAGGTCACTTTTCTGTTTCATGGATGCACGCTGATGCTCACAGCCGCTGCCGCGAACGGAGCCCGACTCCTTTCCTGCAAAATCACAGCCGCCAGAACCGCATTCCGGATGCTTTCATATCCTTTACGGGATAGATGCCTTTGACGTCGATGAGCACCTTCTGGCCGTCCGGGACGTCCCGGTACAGGGCTTTCAGCTCTTCCACCGACAGAGCGCGGAACTGCTCATGGGCGACTGCCGCAATGATGCAGTCTGCCTCCCGGACGTCCGAAAGATCCACCAGCTCTACGCCGTAAAAGCGCTTAGCCTCTTCCCTGTCCGCCCAGGGGTCCACGACCACAGGCTCTATCCCGTAGGTGCCAAGCTGCTTGATGATGTCCACCACCTTGGTGTTCCGGATGTCCGGGCAGCCCTCCTTGAAGGTCAGGCCCAGAACGACCACCTTCGCCGCTTTAGGCGTCTGCCCGGCCAGAATCATCTGCTTGACGGCCTTGTCGGCGATATAGGCGCCCATATTATCGTTGAGGATGCGTCCGTTCAGGATGATCTGGCTGTGGTAGCCCAGCTTTTCGGCTTCATAGGTGAAGTAATAGGGGTCCACGCCGATGCAGTGGCCGCCCACCAGTCCCGGCCGGAACCCAAGCGCATTCCACTTGGTGTTCATGCCGTCCACGACCTCGTTGGTGTCGATGTCCATCCTGTCAAACACCATCGCCAGCTCGTTCATAAAAGCGATGTTGATGTCGCGCTGGCTGTTCTCCACGACCTTGATGGCCTCTGCCGTCCGGATGTTCGACACGGGATAGGTCCCCACCTCGATGACAATATCGTAGATATGCTGGATCTCTTCCAGAGACTCTTCGTCCATACCGGAAACGATTTTCCGGATGTTTTCCAGCCGATGGGCCTTATCACCGGGGTTGATGCGCTCCGGGCTGTAGCCGATCTTGAAATCGGTGCCGCAGACCATGCCGGAGCCTTTTTCCAGGATGGGGATGCAGACATTCTCGGTGCAGCCCGGGTAGACCGTGGACTCATATACCACGATGGCACCCTTTTTCAGATTCCGGCCCACGATCTCCGACGCACCGATCACCGGGGTCAGGTCTGGCGTATGGTCAAAGTTCACCGGCGTCGGCACAGCCACCACGATGAAGTCGGCCTTCCGGAGCTGCTGTTCCTCGTCCGTGAACTGCACGGTGGTGTTCCGTACCTGCTCGTCGCCCACTTCCTTCGTCGGGTCTGCGCCGGAGCGGTAGGCTTCTATTTTTTTGCTGTTGGTGTCAAAGCCAATGACATTCAGGCCCTTCTTTGCAAATGCCACCGCAATAGGCATTCCCACATAGCCAAGACCGACCACAGCCAGCACTGCTTCTTTGGCAATCAATTTCTCATATAGCGACATGATATTTCTCCTCATCCTGCTCGTCATAGCCGGGCATATTCCATTTTCTGCACGCTTCCCGCACGGCTGCGGACCAGTGGTTCCAGTGCTTTTCCCCGTGCAGCGACCTTTCCGTCCGGCAGATGCTCCTTCTTTTCCCGGTCGATGAGCACACCGTCCGAATCATGATCCGGGTGCACCATCATTTCCGAGATGCCGGGAAGCGTTTTCTCATACATCCGGATGCTCTCAAAATGCTCCGGGCTGCGGAAGCCGTTTTGCCTCAGCCGTATCCCATAGATGTGGGCATACAGCCCATTCCACAGCTTGAATCTGCCCCGGACATTCTTGTGACATCTCACGCGGCAGATGCCATGCTCCCGGCAGACCCGAAAAAAAATCGGTGCAAGCATCCAGTTCCAGTGGATGTGGTGGTGGGAATCGGCATGGGTAAGTTCTATCCCTCCGGCAATGAGCCGTTCCATCTGTGCCGTCAATTCTTCGTAGATGTCCTGCTTATCCTGCGGGGAAAGGCGGCGGAAGTAGTTCGAGCGGGTCTTGAAATAATCGGTAAACCGCCCATTTGAGACAAATTTCGCATTTTTCTGCATCGCAGGTGTCAGGGCAGGGCCTTCCGTCAGGTTCAGGTGCGCTCCGATATGGCCCCGCATTTCGGGAGCCATTGCGAATGCAAGCTCCATCGCTTCCCCGTTCGCCACCATCGTTGTGTCGGTTATCAGGCCCTTCTGAAAAGCCTCATAGATGGCTCTTGTACACGATTCGGTCTGACCGAAATCATCCGCGTTGATGATGACTGCACACTCATCCTTTTTCATGCCTGTACCTTCCTGTGCCGTTATTTTCTGCTGCTGTGGTGGACGATTTTGTACAGCACCAGGCCCAGAAGAGCGCCGAACGTGTTTGCCAGAATATCGTCCACATCGCAGTTTCCCAGCCGGAAGATGAGCTGACAGCTCTCGATGATGGTCGAGAGCATCACGCCGATGCCCAGCACCTGAGCGGCATCGCCCAGCTTCCGGGGATGCATCTGCACGAACAGATAGCCCAGCGGCATGAACATCACGACGTTCAGGATCATGTGGTTCAGCTCTTCCACATCCCCTTCCAGCAGGAAGCTTTTTACCGAGGCGAACAGCTCCGTCTGCAAGACGGTCTCCGTCCGGGTCTGCCGGGTGATGAGGGTCACCACAAGAATCGCAAGGATGTAGAGGACGAACAGCACCGCGTACTGAGGCTTTATCTCTCCGCGGCTGTGGGAAACAGTCAGGATGACATTTCCGATTTCCACCAGAGCAAAGAGCAGGCAGAGCGTATACAGCACCATTCCGAGGTTACCCGACATATAGGCTGCCACTGTAAACCCGCCCGCAAAGCAGGAGTATACAAAAAACAGGACCACCCGTATCATCATCCGATTGCCCGGGGCGGCAGATTCGGGGACGGTCCGCTTTGCAAGCAGATAAAATCCCACAAGATACAGGATGATCGCTAACAGGATGGTCATGTTATTTTCCTCTTACTCTTTCCCAGTTCCGGCCTTCCTGCGGCATACTGCCGGGAACCTTCTGCCCAAAAGCAGGATGACAGCCTGCGCTGTCATCCTGTGCTCAATGCTTTGTTTTTTTGCCGAAAATTCCAAGCCCCCTGCGGGACGACGGCTTTCCGTGCTTTTCTACTGCGGCATCCGATCCTGCCTTATAGATATATTTGTGTTCCGGAGCAGACTTGCGCTCGTGCTTGGGCGCCGGTGCCGCTTTTTGTTCAGGTTCCGGCGGCAGCTCTGCCGGGAGCGGCTGCTCCAGAGGAGCCATGTCAGCTTCGGCCTTCTCAGGCTCGGCCCAAATCTCTTCCGTTTTCTGCAGTTCCGGCTCTGCTGCGGCAGATTCTTCCGGCTTTTCAAACACAGGCGGCTCCGGAGAGATGCTGCTTTCTTCCTCGGTCGGCTGCATCTCTGCGACCTCTGCCGGGGCGGCAGCAGCTTCCTGCGGCTGTGCCTGAGAGGCTTTGCTTTCCGGTTTTTCCGGGTCTGTCTGCTTCCAGCTTCCGTCTTTGCCCATGCGGAGCAATTCCCACATGGCCTCATTGTCGCTCAGGCCGCCCTTTGTCTGGTACAGGTCGTCTGTCAGTTCGTCCAGCACGCTCTGGCTCCCTGCACCGGACGGCTTCCAGTCAGCGGCCTTCTCCTGACCGTCCGCCGGGCGAAGCAGATCTTCCGGCAGCGAGCCGCCAGTTTCTTTTTCGTCTGTATTTTCGTTCTTTTTTGGTGCGTTCGAAACTGCAGTGCGCTCCGGATAGAACTGGAAGGTCCCCAGAGACTGCGTCTCGTTGACCACACAGCCCAGCACACGCACACCGGATTTATCCAGCTTTTCAATGGCATCCTGCAGAGCGGGCAGCGGCGTCGCATCGTAGCGCACCACAAACAGCACATTGTTCGCCAGTTTGTTCAGGCGCAGCACGTCCGAGGAACGACCCACCGACGAAGCGTCGATGACCACGTACTCGTAGGGCTCCATGATTTTTTCCAGAAGTTCGAACAGCGTACCATCCAGAGGCACGGCGTTGCGCTCCAGTACCATCGGCAGCAGGTCCAGAAAGCCCGTCAGCGAAACGATGGCCTCCTGTGCAGCAGACTCGCCCTTATACAGAGCATTCAGAGTCCGGCTGTAATCCACGCTCCGCAGAAACATTCCGCCCAGACTCGGGGCGCGGGTGTTCAGGTCCAGCAGCAGAGTGCGCTTTTCCATATCCGAAAGCTGCAGAGCCAGGTTCGCCGCCACCGTGCTCTTGCCCTCGCCGTCCTCGGCAGAGGTCACATAGAACCGGTGCTGCTTTTCCTTCGTGCCGAAGCGATTGGTCAGGATATATGCCGCCGAGGCAAAGTTCTGCACAGCTTCGGCATCCGAGCGGTGCTTTTCGCTCAGGAGCTGGGTATTCTTCTGGAAATAGCCGTCGTCCTTCGGGACATTGCCCAGCGTTTCCAGACCCAGAACATCCTCCACGTCTTTCAGGTTCACCAGAGTGGGCCGCATAAGCAGTTCCAGAACTGCCATGCCCACACCGGCCATCAGGCCCAGCAGGCTGAAGATGATCCAGAGGCTGGCATAGCTGCCGCCACCCATCAGGTACTTTGCCTCCGGGGCGTCGATGACCGCCACCGAGCCCACCATCAGCGTCTCCGGCAGAATCGTCCTGCTGGCGTCCAGAATGGCGTTCATCAGCCGGATGCCGGCGTCCGCATTGTTCCAGCTCAGGGTGAGCTGAAGGACCTGTGTCTCGTTGTACCGGCTCACCTCCAGATTCTGGTAAACATCCTTCGTCGAGACCGACACAAGGCCCGTGCTGTCAAGGGCCGCCTGTAATACGCGGTTGCTCTTCATCACAAAACTTGCCGCGTCTACCATATCCTCCGCCAGATGGAAGTCGTTGGTGCTCAGGTAGGAGGAGTTGTTGGTAAAGGCTCCCGTCGATGATTGGGAGGTGATGGCAATGGAACAGCTGATCTCATAGCTGGTGTAGTTGCCCTGCAGATAGGAGACACCGCTGAGCGCGAATCCGCAGATGAATCCCAGCAGGCCCAGCGCCAAAATCACCTTCCAGCGCTTGAAGGCCGCATACAGCAGGTCTCCTACACGGAGCTGAACATTGTTCATCGTTTCTCACCGCCCTTTATGACTCTTTTTTGTTCGAATCTTCTTCGTTCTTTTCTTCTTTCTGGGCCTCTGCTGCCTTCCGCGCCTTGCGGCGGGCCAGCACGCCCCACAGGAATACCAGCAGCCAGATGACGCCTGCCGCGATGACAGCCAGCACAGCCAGCGCGATGGCACTGCGCAGCGTGAATACCGGCACGTTCCAGTTCTGTTGTCTTGCCGTATCCTGTACGGTAAAGTTATATTTCTTTGCGTTTTCTGCATTCGGCTCACCGCGCACGACATAGTAGCTGCCCTCGGTCAGGTCGGTGAACATCTCGCCGGAACCGTTGGTCGTCCAGGTCTGGATGAGCTGGTCCTGAGCGTTGTACAGCGAGAGCTGTTCGTCTGCCGTGTCACTGCGCAGGACCATATCCACTGCGTGGATGGACACCCGCAGCATCCGGTTGGTGATGGACAGAGCTGCCGTGCTGAGGCCGTCGATACGGCCATCTGCCGCCACCGTCATGGTGTAGTCCGTATTGTCCAGGCGGTAGTTCTCCAGCGTCTGCTGCTCACGGATGTGATAGGTCGTGCTCTTGTCCAGGTCGGTCAGCAGCACATTGCCTGCGGCATCGGTCGTCACGGTCTGAGTGATGCCAGTGCGCTCGTTGCTCACAGCAAAGGTCACACCTTCCAGCCCGGTGGAGTTCAGTTCATCGGTGACGCTCAATGCGATTTTGGTCTTCTCTGCGTCGATCTCATGCAGCTCCGGATCCTCGCCGTTCTTCTTCTCCACCTCGACATTCAAATCTTCCTGCATGGTGGTGTAGTAGTTCGGTGCGGTCTGCTGCTGCACGGTGTAATTGCCCAGATACAGCTCCTTGCTCTCGCCGTAGCCGTTCTCATCGCAGACGATGGTATCTGCATACTGGCCCTGCGTATAGCGCACCGTGCCATCCTTCGTGATGATATCTTCGGCTGCGATCACCCGGAAGATGCCGCCGCCTACAGGCTGCTGTGTTTCGGCATCGTTCATCTGCAGCCGGATGATGTTTTTGCAGGGAGCCACCCGGATCTGCACGATATAGGGCTCCGGCCAGTCGTACATGCGGTCCACATCGTAGTAGGTGTCCGCTGCCGCATCGTATCCTTCCGGCTCACTGAGCTGACGGAAGTAGTAGCTGCCCTGCCAGATCTTTTCCGGCAGATAGAAGGTGCCTTCCCCGGTGGTCTCATACTCCCGGTAGCTGATCTTTTCCGGGTAATAGGTATTCAGGGTCTGCAGGCTGCCGTTGATCAGATGGGCCGTATCCGTGCGGTACAGCTCAAAGCGCACACCGGCTTCCTGAATGCGCCGCTCGGTCTCCTCATCGATCAGCTCGGCAAACACGGCGGCTTTAACGCCGTCCTCGTCGTAGCCGCCGCCACCACCGCCGCCGCCGGTCTGGATGATCTGCTGATCGTATCGTCCGTCGCCGTCGCCGGGGTCATCATCGGCACCGCCATCGTGCCAGCCGTCGTAGTCATCGTCATGCCAGCCGCTGGACGCGGCCTCCTCACTGGAAGAGGAGGGCTCTTCGAGGCCGGTGTAATCGCTCAGAAGATAAAGGCCCAGCAGTGCAATGATCAGAAGCAGCACATACACAAGGGCGCTCATCATATCGGTTGCCGGCTGCCAGAAATTGTATTCTGCATCCGGATCCTGTCTGCGTTTTCTCGTTTTCATCCGGAGTGCCCCACTTTCAGGATCCTGACAAATTCATCCACCGACAGCGGACGGGAGAAGAGGTATCCCTGTCCCTCGGTGCAGCCGGCTTTGCGCAGCACGTTCAGCTGCTCGGTGCTTTCAATGCCCTCGGCCAGCAGATTCAGCCGGAGCGTGCGGGCCTGTGCAAAAATACCGGGCAGCACATCGGTCTTATTCTGCAGCGCAGCGCTGCGCAGATCCAGCTTGAGCAGGTCGGTGCCAAAGCCGCCCAGTGCGCTCAGTTCCACATAGTCGCCGTCAAAGCCGTCCAGGATCACCCGGAAGCCCATCTGCTGCAGCTGTGCTTCCGTATCGCTCAGCGCACCATGGGTCTCCAGATAGGCAGACTTTGCAATATCGATGTTCAGATATTTTGGCGGGATAC
>OFLY01001738.1_pt1 | contig 12075 bp, 8 predicted proteins | sample 1541161 | NCBI WGS metagenome assembly OFLY01 (sample SAMN04209247, study PRJEB22552) | human gut metagenome | biome: gut; material: feces | host: Homo sapiens | place: USA: Oklahoma | reverse complement strand
GAGCAAGTTTTTGACTTTCTATCGCTACATAACGAACCCGAACCAAGGCCATCCCGGAAGGGATGGTCAGGTTTAGGTTGTTGTGTGGCGTTTTTTATTGCCAAATCCAGCACCGAACCTTGACAACCGAAAGACCGTCTGCATGGGATACACGGCGATGACCCCGCAAGGGAGAGCCGGAAAACGTCGCCGAAAGGGGGCTGGAAAGCCATGCAGGGAGAACGGCACACTCAATATCAAGTGGTCAAAATGACCACCTGATTGGGGGAATAACACAAAACGTCATTCACCAGAAACATCTTCTACGTTACAGCTCATACCATGTGGACATTTTGACCACATGGAGTGAACTGACGTAGCCCAAGTCAATGTGTTCAAATTGAACACATTGACTCCATCCGTGTTACGCTTAACCTCGACTTGACATTTTGCCAAGCCACGGTCACTCTGTGCTGGGTTACGAAAACCGTAACTCACCACTTTTTTGAGGTAAAGTGGTAAGTGGACAAACTGTCCAGATACCACCTATCTGTAACGCGTAAATTTAGTTGGTGGTCATTTTGATCACCAACCAGACAATCGTAACGCTTTATTGTGTGAAAGTGGCCGTTACCATTTTGATAACCGCCACGCATCTGTAACATTTGGGGCGAATAATGCTTTTCATTATCCACCACACACCCGTAACAGCCAAAGGAGGATGCCTATGACAACTGAACAATGGGAACACGAAAATCAGGACACTCTGATGGAATATTTCATTGATGGCGACCCCAGTGTGCGCAGAATCCAGTGTGAACACTGCCGCAAAATTATCTACACTCAGACCCGAAACCGCAAATATTGCAGCTTCCAGACCTGCGGCCACAAGATGCTGAACTTACGCAAAAGCATCCGAAAGCGTATTGAGCGCGGAACGTACACCTGCCCTTGCTGTGGGGAGCAGTTCCTACCAATTCGGGCAGATGCCAGATATTGCAGCAATGCCTGTCGGCAGAAAGACTACCGCCAGCGCAAAACGAAGAGATACTCTGGCAACTGACAATTTTTGTCACTTGCCAGATTTCATGCTTCTCTTTGAGGAACTTGATAAAGATTGTCAAGTTCCTCACCCACGCTTACTTTTATAAAGTAAAGTGGTACTTCCCATTTTGGGAAGTACCAAAATACCGTAACGCTTAAATTTCTTGTTCCCAAATCCTCAAAATGGGAATTTGGGCTGCGCGGCTGAAATCAGGTTACGCTTTCCGTAACTTGATTTTAGCCGTATCAAAATCAGGTTATCAAAATGATAACTTGATTTCGTCCGTAACGAAGCCACCGGAGTTCTCATTTTGATAACTCCGGTTCTATCCGTAACACGGCAGCTTACACTATCGTAAAAATCAGGTTGCCAAGAAGACAATCTGATTCCATCTGTAACGCTTCAAGGTCTATTGGAAATCAGGCGCTGCCACCCGGCACTTGATTTTACCCGTAACAAAACCAGTGGGTCAAAATGGCCCACTGAAAAAGCCGGACGAGCTGATGGCAGGGATTCGCAAATCTTTGCTTGCCCGGTGCAGGAGTGCAGAGGGTGCAGCCCTTTGCCCCAGTGATATGATGCTGTGCGTCATACCCTACTGGGTATTATCTGGCGCAAAAAGGCGGCAGATTCAGCAGCTTCGCTGCTGCGTTCTCCCCGCCAAGATGTTGAAACGGAGGGATGTCTATCTGAAATTGACACGACACAACGGACGAGCCGGAACCCATGGCACCTATAACCCCAAGCACAATGACCGGAGTTTCAACCTTGCCAACAGCGAACACATCGATCAGGAACGCGCCAAGGGCAACATCTACTGGGACTGCTTCCACGGCTTCCGCTCGGTTCTCGCTCCACCCGACCCGGATGATCTGGCCGCGACCTTTTCGGATGTGGAACGGCGATTCTATGAAACCCACTACACGGCGTTTGTCGAAGGGCAGAATGAACGCAATGCCAAGAATCGGCACACAGAGCGCAACCGTTCCATTCCCGATTTGCTGTCCAGCCGCAAGACCTGCCCGGAAGAAACCATTTGCCAGTTGGGAACGCTGGATGAACACGCTTCGGCAGAGGATTTGCTGAACATCGTCACCGAGTTCATTGACGAGTTCAAGGCCAAGTTTGGCGACCACGTTCATGTGCTGGACTGGGCGTTGCATCTGGACGAAAGTACGCCCCACATCCACGAGCGTCATGTGTTCGACTGTGAGAACCAGTATGGCGAAATCGCTCCCCAGCAGGAAAAGGCACTGGAAGCGTTGGGCTTTGAGCTACCTGACCCGGCCAAACCTCTCAGCCGCCGCAACAACCGCAAGATCACCTTTGATGCTGCCTGTCGGAAAATGCTGTTCGAGATTGCCAAGCGGCATGGGCTGGATTTGGAGGAAGAAGCGGAGTACGGAAACCGCAAGTATCTGGAAAAGCAGGACTTCATCCTTGCCAAGCAGAAGGAGCAGCTTGCCGCCCAGCAGAGCAAGCTGGACGAGTTGACCCTCAAGGTCAACGACATGGAAACGCTGATTGACGAGGTTTCGGCTGCGGCCTACGACAAGGCGGTAGAGGTCGTGACGGACGTAGTGCGCACCGAGACCCGCAAGGAAGATATGAGGATGATCGAGGACACAAAGAAGTGGGTGCTGTCCCCGGAACGAAAGGCTGCACAGTCCACGAGAGAATATGCGGCTCATCGTCTGGACGATGTTCTGAACAAGTTTCTCAAGACCATGCAGACCACCGCCACCCGCTTGCAGGATAAGCTCCTGAAGCCGGAAGTCCGGCAGAAAGGCAAGGAACAGGTCAAGGAAAAGGCGCGGGATTCTGTTCTGCAACTGCTGAACCGTTTGCAGGCAGAGCAGATACAGCGAAAGCCATCTGTGCCACCCGTTGCCGAGAAATCAGAAACACGAGGTGATGTTTATTGAGCAAAGAAGTCAATCAGGAAGAATACGCGCCCCGAACCATTGCGGACGTGAAAGAAATGCTGAGCAAGCACTCCAACGGAGAAATTCAACGTACCATCAGAAACTGTGAATTGATACTGCAAAACGACCATGTGCTTGCCAATGCCATCCGGCTGAATCTGTTGAGCGAGCGCATCGACATTGTAAAGCCTGTGGGCTGGCCGCGTTCCGGCAAGGCGTTGAATGACACCGACATGAAGTATATCCTGCGGCGGATGGAGAAATACGGCATATCCAGCGAGAAGAAGATTGAATCTGCCATCCGCATTGTTGCCAATGAGAACCGCTACCGCCCGATGTCAAGTCTTGGACAACTTTTTTCACAAATAAATTTGAAAAAGCGCATAAAAATAAGCCCCACAAGGCTTTCAATCGGTTTTGTGAACCAATTGAGCCTTGTGGGGCTTATCTGCTTCTATATAGTACTTGTCTTATACTGCCTACAACGGCGTGTCCTCTATTACTTTCTTGAACTGCTCTAATAGGAAAAATATGAGCAGTGCTAGCCGAGGAGCGCATTTTTGCAGCCGTTCATCACAAAATCAAACTCGAACACCGCCGCAACGCAGAAGATTTCCGGCAGATACAGCGCACACAGCAGTGTATAGACCGCGCCGAGAGAAAGTCCCGTCATGCCGATTTTCTGAATTGGTGCAAACGGGTTATGCTGCAAAAAAATGCCACAGCTTTTTCCATATAATCCACCGGGATGCGCACCGTCTGTGCAGACGGCGACTCCCACAGGTAGTAACCCAGCGCCAGCACATGGAAGTCTCTATCCCGCAGCGCACGCGCACGCTTTTCCACAAAAGGACGCTTTTTCACCGCTGCCGCCTGTCAGAAGGATGGCTTTATTCGTCGGCTCTGCACTCTAAACGAGCCCCAAAAGCCTTTTCTTTCCAGTATACACCGATATGCCATCATTTTCTCTGTCATGGACCCTCGCCTTTTGCCGTTTATTTCATGGTCAGATCAATAAAACGGGAATGATAGTTTTCCGGTGGAAGTTTTCGGCGAAAAATCTGATACACAGTTTCATCATGCGTTGTGATCACGATCTGCTTCCGACTGTTTTCCAGAATGCTCCGCACCAGATCCGCAAATCCAAGGATATTCATATCGTCGAAATGCCCTACCGGATCGTCGATCACGATCGTATCGATCGGAATATCCACCAGCGAAAGTGCACGACTCAAAAACGAGCTCAATGCGACCGTATTCAATTGTGCCGTACTGAAAAACCACTCCGGCTGATAGCATTCGTTTCCATCTGTCTGTGTAGTGATATACAATTCCGGTTCATTTTTCTCGCTGTTATATCCGACCTCATAACTGACCGTTTTCATGTATGGATGCGGATCGATTTTCTGATAGATCTCGTTGAAAAGTGGTTGCTGGAAAAATTCCTGTAATTTACACAAAAGTTCCTTTTTTTCCGCTTCCAGTGCAGTTCCGGCTTGTTCCAGCGTGCCGTTCCAATTTTCCATTTTCCGTTTCTGCGATTCCAGTTTTGCCTTATTCTCGTTGTATTTCCGAAAGCTTTCTTTTATTTCTTCCGAATGGATCACAGTATTCAAACCTTCGAGCTGTTTGTTTTTTTCATCCTGCTGTTCGATACATCTTTCCCAAGCGTAGCGCAAATCCTCCATCTGCGGATCCTTTTTGCCCACTGCCATTTTGATCTCCACAAAACGATCCTGGTACTCCTGCATCGCTTTTTGTGCTCTTTTTCTTTCTCGTTCCAGAAGTTTTATCGTATGCTGCGAATAGTTTGCAGCCTCCGAAAATCCCTGCAACTTCTTTTCCAAATTTTCGATTCGCCAGTTGCTTATTTCTACTTCGCTGGTCAGTTCGCTTTCCCGCACATCAAAATTAAAATTCAGCGGTCGGCTCTGCTGATAGGCAATGCCCTTTTCCCAAAGCGGATCATTTGGGATCGTTTCCATATATTTTTCCAATTTGGCACGCACAGCTTCCGATTTCCGCTTTTTCGCCTGTAATTCTTCTTGCCGCTGCTGCAACGCATCCTCTTGCGCGGACAGCTTTATTCGTTGGTTCAGACTTTCTGTCTTCTGCCCAGGAAGCGTTTCCTCCACCAGCAGAACCGTAAGCTGCTGGTTCAGATTCCATCCTTGCTGCGCCGCGTTTAATTGTGTATCCTGTTCCTCGTGTTCCAGTTTCTCCAGATACTGCTCTATATCCTCTTTGTACCGTTCCGCCTCCTGAACGTCCTTCGTACACTGATCACAAGCGTTATTTACATCTGTTATGACCCCATTGCGTTCCCGCATCCACTCTTCTCGAATCTCTTTATAGCTTCTTGCAAGAATCTTGGTTTCCTCGGAAATCCGCCTTGACGCTTCTTGCAGCTGCTTCTGCTGGCTGTCCTCCAAACGAAGCGTTGCTGCATACAGCATATCCCAGCTTTCAAACCGGGTATGGCACAGAGGGCACTCGCACTGCTTTCGATGCTGTTCCAGAAACGTCTTTCCCTCTTTTGCGATCTGCTCGAGCTGCCACTTTAGTTCCTGTGCCTTTTTGAGTTCTTCATGATGTGCTGTCCTGTGTGATCGATTTCTTTCCCACAGTTCTGTCAATTCATTGATTTTTCTTGCATAGTGGAACAGCGGATGATCGTTTGGGATTGGATGTTCCTCATAATCTTCCAATTGTGTCGGGAGAACATATTTTACGATCTTTTCTCGTTTTTTCTGCTGTTCATTTCGTTTGCGCTTTGCTTTTTCCACTGCTGTTTTTTGCTGTCTGAGCGCAAATTCCTGCTCCATTTTCTGCGCACGCAGCATTTCCGCTTTCTTTGCGAAGTCCAGCAGTTTTTTTGCACGTTCCTCACGCTGCTTTTCTTCAAGTTCCAGCTGCTCCATTTGTTTGGACAGTTCTATCCGCATACAGCTTATTTCCGCCTGCTCTTGAAACAGCTGTATCAGCGTCTTTTCCTGTTTGATGAGTTGTTCTTTTGCCGTGATGAATTTCTGGTTTTTCCGCACCATCTCTGCGCCGCCATGCTGCCGAATATATTTCAGGAGCCCAAGTTCCTGTTTCAGGTTCTTGCAGACTGCGTGCTCGTTTTCCAGTTCTCCCCGCAGTTTCGCACAGCCGATGTAAGCATCCAGCTTTTTCTTACACTGCAGGTAATTATCGGTCGCCTTCGTAAGTTCTTCCCGCAGTTTTGCATAACTGTTATCTTCCGGCAGCAAATATCGGTCTAGGACCTCCTGTTTCTTCTGCAAGGCTCCTAGTTCTTTCCCGATTGTTCCGCGGCAGATTTTCGCTTCCTCCAGAATTTTGCCGAGTTCTTCAATGCTCATTTTTTCGCCGGACAGCTTCAGCCGCATCGGATCCGGCGCTGTTGCATTATAGTTCTGCACACTTCTTATCAGTTGCTTGCAGGTGTCTTCTACCCACTTTAATTTTTCGTGGTTTCGCTTCAGCTGTTCCAGTTCCGCTTCTGCAATCTTGCAGCGTTTTTGTGCTTTCACGTATTCAGCACAGCGCCGCTCATACCGCTTGGACAGCGCACCGCTCGGATCAACACATTCCATCCATTCCTGATAGCGTTCTGCTGGTTGTATAGCACTTACAAATTTTTCGATCTGGTCATGCGGCATAATGATCCGATTCCAGTGCCGCTCATTTTTAAAAGGATTTTCTTTTTCATCCGGCTTTTCGTCCACCGTCACCTTCAAACGCCCTGCTGCCAGATCATTTGTGCTTCTTTTCACCGTGCGTTTCAGGATAGCCTGTGTCCCTAAGCGATTTTGCAGTTCCAGTTCTACAAATGCAAATTCGTTGTTCGCCCGGTAATCTTCTACTTTTTTATACGTTTCCCGGTTGTGAAGCAGCATCCCACCTTTTCCGATCAACTTTTCCATATCGGAAAGTCGCTGAATGCTACCGGTCAGGCTCCACTCGATCGCATCGCAGACACTTGTTTTTCCCATTCCGTTCGGCGCATAGATCATAACCAGTGATGCCGGAACTTGTACTTCGCGCTCTGCAGTAAATGCAAATTTTTTTCGACCTTTGTAAACCCGAAAATTCTGAACCTCCATCGAAAGAAGTTTTGTTTCCGAACCGTCGTCATTTTTCAATTCCCGCAGGGAAAAGATTTTTTCATCAATTTTCTCAAGTTTTTCCTCAAGGGATAGCTTTTCTTCGCCTGCAAAGATATACTTTTTCGCACAGTATGCATCATTTTCGATTTTTTCCCGCTCCGTGAGTTCCAGTGCTCCCACAAGAAAGATGCAAAGATAAAAATTGCTTCGTTCCAGCAGTGAATCCACATCACCTTGATAACAGCCCGCGATCTCCTCGTTCAATCTTTCCCAGTTATTTTTCAGTTTTTCCGGCGAATCATATTGTACCAGGAACACATGGGCTGCATAAGTTTGATTGCCCAGCTTCCGGTGATAATACAGGACCTCTCCTTCCAGATCCTTGCATTCCATGGGGATCCATACTGTTTCATCCATTATTCCAAAGCCCCTCCAGCTTCTCTATCAAATCATCTCTCACCTTTGTCTGTTCAAGATTTTGGTCGACTTTATCCATTGAGAGACTTTCCAGAACTCCGTTGAGAAAATCCAGCGAAACGATCATCATCTCCATCTTTTCCGTATCCCCTCTTGTAACATGAAACATCCGGTTTTTATTGTCTTCCCCGCTATATGGAGCTTGCTGTGTGATCTTTCGGATCACATTGGAACACTGTCTTCTGTTGATTGTCCGTGCGTTCCGCAGTCCCTTACGGTTATTTACAATAAACAGCGCCCGATTCGGAAACCCCGTTTCCGAAAAGCCGCCTTCTTCGACCAGTGTGTGCAGTACGCTGTTCAGTTCCTCTTCTGCACACAGATATTCCAGATTGACCGGGAGGATTTCTTCTGCCGTGGTCTTAATGTCAATTTGGACATTCTCCCACGAATCGGGGCGGCTCCCTTTTATGGTCCAGATATAAGCGGCTGTTATCTCTCTTCCCTTCCAGTAATGCAAGCAGCGTTTTCCTGCATCACATGCGAATTTTTGGGGAAAGAACTGCTCCTGATGGGTCTTCTGCAACTGCTCTTCCTGCATGTCCAATTGGTTAAAAACTTTTTGCAGGAAGGCCGCAACAGGTTCCGGGAGATCTCCTGTCAGATTGACCGCAGCCCTTTGGAAATCACTTGTTTCCGGGATGACTTTTTGTTCCCGCAAGAGAAGTTCCAGCGCATAGGACGACACCGCCCATGCTGTATTGCCTGCGCTTTCAGCGCCAAAACTCTGCGAAACAAGACCCACCAGCTGCGGCATTGGCATTTTAGAGTCGATGCAAAACAGCCCGCTTCCCGAATATCCCCTCATCCAGTCCTCTCTCGGAACTGGGTAAGTTGTGTTACCGGTATAATCAAATTTAAAAGATTTTTCTGCATCAGGCTCTGCCGAGCCAGAGATCTCTGCTTTCAGGCTCTTTCTTCCCTGTATCCGGTTATTCGGAGGCACCTGCACATCTCCACTTTCAGGAAAACCAATCGTCTGAAGCTTCATCGATATTCTGGCTCGTGCCAACTGGAGCTCAGGCACATCCTTCATCCAGTCTTCCCAGCCAACTTCGATCATTGCTCCGTCAAAAAGATACCTATCGTTATGATCCTTCTGAAAGCCCGGGCAAAAGTAAACATTGGGCGTTCCGCCGGATTCCACACCGGACAGAGTCAGTTCCATGTCTTTTACCGTATCTTGGACCCGAACGGATAAAATAGCCTGACAGGTATTTGTTCCTGTTACATTTTTGCTCAATACATGTCCGGCTGTCAGAATCACGGCTCGTTTTTCCGCCTGAAGCGTATAGAGGACACCGGTCCCGGCAACGCAGCCCGTCCCGCCAAGTTCAATGCGAACCGCTACAGATTCAATATATTCACCAATCTCTGCCGAATCCATATAGTTCAAACCCGCTTTTCACATTTTCCGGTGCATTACCGGACATCAGTTTTATCAGCCTGAGACGACCCGTTTCGATCAGTTTTCACGATCTTGTTGGGTGAAAAACGTCCTGTAAATTGGCTTTTGCCACCAGTCATAATTACAATACAGCGCTGCCGTGCCACAACCATGCAGTAATTTGGCAAGCATTATCTTATCAGGCAGCCTTCCGCTTCTTCCATCCGTACTCAGCAGGTATTGTTTCGTCTGTAAAAGTTGAAACAGTTGTTTCGAGCAGTTATGCTCACTTCCGTGATGCGGCAGCTTTACCAGGTCCACACAGCACGGATTTTCAGCAGAATATCCCAGCTTTAAAAGTCCTTCGACACATACAGAAGGATACGCATCGCCCAGGAATGCGATCCGCATTTCTTCAAATGTAAAAAGAAATGCAATACTCGCACCGTTGCTTAAACTTGTGTCTTCCAGAACTGTGCGTGTTCTCAATTCGTCCAGCGTGATACTCCATTCTGGCTCTGTACCTCCATACGGAATCGTGGGAGGACCCTGCATCGGCTCCAAACCGTTCCGAACCAGCTTTTCCAGAGATTCTTCGCTGGGACTGATAATCTGCAGTTTTGCTCCACCGATCCATATCGCTTCATTGGATTGAACCACATACGAGCAGAGCCGTTCCTCCAATCCATACGACTGCAAAAATGTCATCAGCTGTTCCAAGTCGCCAGCTGTGTAGCACCGTGTGTCCACGCTGGGAACCCACACCGATTCTTCAGGCAGCGAACCATGTTCTTCGTTCCCGCCTTCATGGTGCTGCCAATAGCCTTTTCCCGTGTTCAAGTACAACTTTCCAATTTCCGGGATACAGTTTTGTCTGCGTGCTTTTTGCATACCCGCAAGCATCCCCATAATATGATCCCGGTCAAAATGCGTCAGAAAAACAGCATCCACCTGTTCCCCGTTTTCCTGAATGGTCCGCAGCATTTCACAAAAATCCGAAGCGTTTGCCTTGCGCCCGCCATCTATCACAAGGTTATGATACAATCTTTCTTCCGTATGCTTATAGCGCAGCCAGAAGTAATCTCCGTCGTGTGCCCGGCACGAATACAGCTTTACCATGTTTCTCCTTCTGTTCGAGTGATAGTCTTATACATAGTGATTATAGCACCTTTCCAGAAGTATTTCCAGTTTTTACATAAAAGAGCGTCTTTTGTATTGTGTAGGATTACAATAGATGTATTACAAAGTCAAATAAAAGAAAGACGAATGGGTCGTCCTGTGGTACAGTTAAGTTGCTTAGACAAAACTCATGCAGAAAGGGCAACGCTGCTCATTCCGCAATCAAAATTCAGTGGCCATTTTCGATCATCTTAACTTTGCTTCTGCATTATAATTCTTTTTAAGTTCAACACATCTATTGCAATTCTGCAAAATTTGCAGCGTTAGGCATTTTACTATATTGAAGTTTTCTTGCAGCTGTGATAGTCTTATATTATATATTTTTACATTTTATTAAGATCTGACATCTCCACTTTCTGAGGTACAGATTATGATCAGAAAACGGGTTTTAGTATGCGAACAAAAAATTCTCTCATCAATATGTTGGTCGGCGTGGTTGGCCAGTGCATGAATATTATCCTGGCTTTTGTGGGTCGTCTAGTCTTTATCCATTATCTTTCATCGGCCTATTTGGGAGTCAACGGTCTTTTTTCCGATGTGCTGGGTATGCTGAATCTTGCAGAACTTGGCATTGGCTCCGCCATGGTCTTCAGCATGTATCTTCCCGATGCCACCGATGACCACAAAGATCTGACGCGGTTGATGAATCTGTACCGAGTACTGTACCGTGCCGTGGCGATTTTCGTGATGGTCGTTGGTCTGTGTCTGATGCCGTTTTTGCCGCCCGATGTCAAGTCTTGGACAACTTTTTTCACAAATAAATTTGAAAAAGCGCAAAAAAAATAAGCCCTACAAGGCTTTTAATCGGTTTTGAACCAATCTGAGCCTTGTAGGGCTTATCTGCTTTCTATATTCTGTTTTTCTTATACCGCCCGCAAAGGAGTATTTTCCATTACCTTTTCAAACTGTTCGACGGTCATTTTTGCTTTTTCAGCAGCACGTTCCAGTTTCAAATCTCCATCTCGAACAAGCTGCACAAGCATCCTGAGTTCGCCTCGTTCTTCGCTTTCGTTCATCATTTCCTCAACAGCTTTGCACACATCAATCACCTCCGCGCCTTCTGGAATATCCAGCGGTGTATTCGTAACTGCTTTAATAACCCTCGCCGCGTTTGCTTCTATCAGCATACGCGGATTATCAGTCAAAAATTCAGATAAGCGTTTCTTATCTTTGGAATACTTAATATACCCAATTACCTCTCTCAGACTTGAAGAGAATCTTTCCAAGTCCTCCGCGCTCAGCTTTGCAGGGTCGATCAGATGAATCTGATAGTCCTGCACAAAGTTCAGAAGATTCTTATTTTTAACCGCCATCATCTCATGGAGTGACAACGGTCCATCCCATTCATTTGCGCCAAAGTGAAGCACAAGCGTGATAACAGGCGTAATCTTATCTTCCTTGTAGAATCCAGAAAGATATTCACCACGGCTATGCCCTTTTGAATCCCCATCACTTGCGCGATGCTTGGCTGCAATATCAGCCACCTGTTTGCCGTACTGGAGAGCATCATAAATGATGTTTCTAACGGGCATTGCATAATGAATGTCAGTCTGATTTTCGATTCCCAGTAAAATGTATGCAGCCTCATCATCCTGTTTAATGATTACTGATTTCAGCACATCACGGTATTTCTGAACTGCTTCTTCTGGCTGCTTTCCCTCTTCATTCTGTGATCCAAACGGTAATGCAATCTCCGTAGTATCCAGTTCTTGCAGTTGTTTAGGGTCTACAACCGCCTCACCACCATAAATCAAGTAATTAAATGCATCTGCAAACACAGAATTATCTTTCATATAGACTTTAGTCACGGTATCAGCTAATCCCATTGGCTTACACCTCCTTGTCGTAGTCAATAGTAGCTTTGTCCGCCATTGTAATTCCATCTTACCATAAACCGTCCATCATATCAAGCTGTGCAACTCCCTCAAAATCCTTAAATTTTTACGAACAGTTGTCCATAATATAACATTG
>OFLY01001730.1_pt1 | contig 12143 bp, 9 predicted proteins | sample 1541161 | NCBI WGS metagenome assembly OFLY01 (sample SAMN04209247, study PRJEB22552) | human gut metagenome | biome: gut; material: feces | host: Homo sapiens | place: USA: Oklahoma | reverse complement strand
CCATCTTACCGGTTGCAACGCCCAGGTCATAGTAGCTGATGGAAAGAGTTGCAACTCCGCATCCTTTGCAGATACCTTCCTCACCTGCAATAATCGGAACACCTGCAGGCTGGCAGATATTGTTTACGATCTCTGTATTGTTTGCTACGGTGTTATCGGTCGGTACATAAATAACATCACTCTCATCTGCTGCGGTAGTTGTTACAGAAGAAAGGTCATTGGAATCAGAGAAACCATACTGTTTGCAGGTATATCCCATTCCTTCCAGTGCTTTCTGCACCTCGTCTACCTGATACTGGGAGTTTGCCTCTGCAGTACAGTACAGAAGACCTACATTCTTAGCATCCGGGAACAGCTCATTCAGCATAGCTGCCTGCTCAGTCAGCGGTGCCAGATCAGAAGTACCGGAAATATTTCCACCAACAGTTCCATCAAAATCATCAATACCAAGAGCTACACCATACTCCGTTACTGAAGTACCAAGAATCGGGATCTCACTAGTTCCAGCCTGTGCTGCCTGCAGTGCAGGAGTTGCATTTGCAAGAATCAGATCTGCATCCTCAGCCACGAAGCCGTTAATAATGGTTGCGCATGTATTGGAATCGCCCTGTGCATTCTGCTCATCGAAAGTTACCGCATCCTCACCGAGTGCCTCTACGATGGCATCCTTAAATCCCTGGGTAGCTGCATCCAGTGCTACGTGCTGTACCAGCTGGCAGATACCTACGTTGTAGGTTTTTCCATCGGTGGAAGCTGCTGCATCGCTCTTTGCTTCTTCAGAAGAAGCTGCCTCTGTTGCTGCTTCAGACGCTGCTGCTGTGGTAGCTGTGCTGCCGGAGCCACCGCATCCGGTCATAGATGCTGCGCAGGCTGCTGCTAATAATACTGACATGATCTTTGTAGATTTTTTCATAATACCGTCCTCTTTTCGATAAAAACTCATTCGTTTTATACGAACTAAGGGTATGATACTACAAAAAAATCCTCACGTCAATTTTATTGCTTTAAATTTCTTAGAATTTAAAGCAATAAAGTGTTTTTCGTCGTTTTTACCAATGGATTTTCCAGTTTTTTCCAGTTATATTCTTGACCGGTCTTTTAAATTTTACAGGTCTTTCCAGTTTAAAGGAATAGTCACTACAAATTCTGTACCTTCATCTAACTGGGAAGTCACACGGATGGTTCCATGATAGAAATTAACAATGTGCTTTACAATGGAAAGTCCCAGTCCGGTACCGCCCTGTTTTCTGCTGCGGCCCTTATCCACCCGGTAGAACCGTTCAAAAATACGGTCCAGACTCTCCTGAGGGATGCCAACACCATTATCACGCACACGGGCAACCATATTGCCGTCTTTTTCCCGGATATTGACCCATACCTGACCGCCTGGCCGGTTGTATTTTACAGCATTGCTCACCAGATTGGAGAGCAGTTCTTTCATCTGCTGCGGATTAGCCTTGATGCTAAGAGGCTGGCAGTCACAGTGTATAAATACCTGTCCAGCTGCTGCTGCAGGTTTTAAACTGTCTATGATCTCTTCAAGGAGCACACTGACTCTCACATCTGATACAACCACTTCTGCATCCTTTGCTTCCAGTCTGGAGATCATCAGGATATCATTAATAAGGCCGGCCATATTGATGGCCTCCCTTTTGATCCTTTTGATAAAGTCCATTTTCATGTTCTCATCCTGGATCATACCGCTTTCCATTAACTCTGCATAACCCTGGATAGATGTGATAGGAGTTTTTAACTCATGGGAAGCATTGCTGAAAAACTCCTGACGGATCTGTTTTTCCTTGTCAATGCGGCTCAGATAGGCTTTCACATTTTTGGACATTTCCATGGTAGTTTCAGCGATCACATTTAACTCCGGATACTGGCACTTTTCAAAATGCAGTTCTGTATAGTCTCCTTTGTAATCTCCCTTTACCTTTGACATTTCCGCTGCAATATTGCTTAAAGGCTGTGTCACAGAGTCCACGAAACGTTTGGAAACCACCAGTGCACAGGCAAGAGCCGCCAGGAAGCTGAAAAGAGCCGCCGGAAGGAGCATGGTCAGGTATTCGCTGGCACCGGAATAAGGCACGGAAACACGGATGATCATATCGGCCCGGTTGGATCTGTAGGCCACATATAAAAGATTTCTCTTTAATGTGTGGGAATAACGTTCCGCAAAGCCACTGCCCTTTTTCATTGCCTGGACTACTTCTTTTCTGCTTAAATGATTGTCCAGTTCAGCCGGATCTGCATCTGAGTCAGAAACCACCGTTCCATCTGTACGGATCAAAGTCAGACGGCTGGGATTTCCCGCTGTAAAATTCTCCATCCGCTGCACCTGACCTGCCAGATCTCCCTCATAATCCAGAGTCTGATCCAATATCTCCATGGTGTAAAGCATGTCTTTTTTTGTTGTATCCAGTATCGTATTCCGGCTGGCAATATAAAAGATGACGCTGTTGATACACAGCGCCGCTAAAAGTACAAAGATAAATTTCTCAAGAATGGCTTTTCTCATACTTTTTCCTCTCTCCCCGTTTTTATCCTTCCTGATGCACCAGTCTGTAACCTACACCACGGACTGTCTTAATGCAGGAACTCTCCTTATCTCCCAGTTTCTGACGCAGAGTACGGATGTGCATATCCAGCGTTCTTGTCTCCCCGTCGTATTCATAGCCCCAGACCTGATTTAAAAGTTCGTCTCTTGTGACCACACGGGACTGGTTTTCCATCAGATAGACCAAAAGTTCAAATTCTTTTAAGGTCAGTTCACATAAATGACCTTCACTTGTCACTTCCCTGGTCTTTTTGTTGACTACGATATCTTCAAAAGTAAGGGTATCCTTCTTCTCTTCTCTTTTTGCACGGCGCAGCAGACTGCGTATCCTTGCAGAAAGCTCCAGAACACCAAATGGCTTTACCATATAGTCATCAGCGCCGCAGTCAAGACCTACTACTTTGTCCAGCTCTTTCTCTTTGGCAGTTAAAAGCATAATGGGAAGTTCCTGCAGGCCATCTGTCTGGCGGATCTTGCGGATTGCCGTAACCCCATCCATTCCCGGAAGCATCCAGTCAAAAATAGCAAGTGACGGTACTTCTTCTTTGATGCGCTCTAATCCTTCTTCTGCTGTTTCAAAGCCTTCTGCCTCATAACCAAAGCCTTCCAGCGCTATTTTTAAAAGATTGCGTATGTTTTCATCATCTTCGATGATATAAATTTTATCCATGGTGATCCTCGTCCTTCCCTTTTTAACCGCAAAGCCGCAAAATGCGGTTATGCTCTTATCATCAGCATACCACAGCTGTGTAAAAACAAAAACAGCCAAATGTAAAATTTGTGTAAAATCTCACATTTGACTGTCAGCCGGGTGGCGCTTCTCCCCCTGCTACAGGAGAGAACGTTTATTACTCACTTCTAAGTGCATCAATAGGGTTTAAGTTTGCCGCCCGTCTTGCCGGCATATATCCAAAGAACAGGCCAATGGCTACTGACACCCCAAAGGAGATCAGCACTGCCGCCAGTGTAGGGGATGCGGAGATCCCGATCATGGTCCCTACCACTTTTGTGGCAACACAGCCGATGATGATCCCTACCACGCCGCCTAAAGAACTGGTCACTGCCGCCTCAATGACAAACTGCTGTAAAATAGTTCCCTTGTCAGCTCCTAAGGACTTTCGGATACCGATCTCTCTGGTACGCTCAGTTACAGATACCAGCATGATATTCATAACACCAACACCTGCAACTAAAAGGGAAATTCCGGCAATACCACCTAGCATACCGCTCATCATGGCGATCTGTTCATTTAAGGAGTCCAGCATCTCACTCATAGCTGTTACTCTGTAAAGGTCACTGTCTTTAAAGGTCTCATACAGGAAATTCTGAATCAGGGTCTTGGCTGTATCTGCATTATCTGTATCTGATACCGTTAATGTATAACTGCTGATATTGGCGCTTCCTGCAAGGCTGGTGGCTACGCTGTAAGGGATCCACACGAAATCATCCGTCCCGCCGTCTTCCATGTTATCCTCATCCTGAGTCTCCACGATACCAACTACTTTAAAGGCATAACCATTTATTTTCAAGGTCTCATTAATGGCCTTTTCTGCACTTCCAAACAGTTCCTGGGCCACATAGGAACCGATCACACATACTTTCTGCCGGGAAGCAATATCAGAATAAGCAATATTTCTTCCGATCTGCAGATCATAATCCTTCATATCCAGGTACTGCTCGCTTCTGCCTGCCACACTGGTAGAGTCCATGGAGTCATCTCCCTTTTTTACAGTAGCTGACAGAGATACATTAGGGCTGATGCCATCAAAAAGATCTCCGTGTTCATCGTAAAATGCATACATCTGATCTGCATCTACAGTACGGGATGTAAGATTGGTCATATTTACATTGATCTGGTTTACACCCATGCTGGCAAAACTTTCCACTACGCTTCCCATATAGCCATTGACCAGACTTACCAGGATAATGACCGCTGCCACACCGATGATGATGCCTAACATAGTCAGGAAAGAGCGCATCTTATTGCCCCATATGCTTTTTATAGCCAGTTTAAAGGATTGCAGCATAATCTTTTACATCTCCGTCAAATATTTTGTGTCCATCTGCAATGCGCACCACCCGTTTTGCCTCCATGGCAATAGAATTATCGTGGGTGATCATTACAATGGTATTTCCTTCTTCGTTTAACTGTTTTAAGAAATTTAAAACCTCACGGCTGGTCTTGGAGTCCAGGGCGCCTGTAGGTTCATCTGCCAGGATCAGGGACGGATCCCCGGCCAGAGCTCTTGCAATAGATACTCGCTGCTGCTGGCCGCCGGATAACTGATTTGGCATATTTTTCCATTTTTCTGCCAGACCTACTTTTTCTAAAGAAGCCATGGCCCGCTGCCTGCGTTCTTCACTTCCCACTCCTGCATAGAGAAGGGGAAGCTCTACATTTTCCAGGAGATTTAACTTTGGAAGAAGGTTGTACTGCTGGAAGATAAAACCGATCATCTTGTTGCGGATCCTTGCAAGCTGTTTATCTTCCATTTTGCTTACATCTTCCCCTCCCAGGTAGTATTCTCCTTTGGTAGGCACATCCAGCGCTCCGATAATATTCATCAATGTGGATTTTCCGCTTCCGGATTTTCCCACAATCGCTACGAACTCACCTTTGTCAATAGCTACGCTTACATCATCATTGGCACGGACCTCTTCGCCGCCAAGATAGTAGATCTTGAAAATGTGGCGAAGATCAATAAGATGGCTGCCTGGTTTATCCAGATCTGTACCATTTGTGCCATCATTCTCAATTTGAGATTTTATCTCATGAGTATTTTTCTCATTCAAGTTGTTTGTTTTATTCTCAGCATCTTTCCGACCTTTCCACAAACGAAACATAAAAACTCCTTTCACACTGCCCTGCTCTCTTGTGGATAACTCTATCTTGGGCCGCCGCCGTTTCCACCACGGTTTCCGCCGTCATTACCGCCACCGCTTGGCGGGCCGCCCATACCGCCTCCGGGGCCGCCCATTCCCGGGCCACCCATAAAGGAATTGGTAGAACCGGTGCTGGATTTAGCCACATAGACTGTATCACCTTCAGAAAGTCCGCTCTTGATCTCCACATAAGAGTCGTTGGTCAGACCTGTTTCTACTTCCACTGCCTTAAAGCCTGCTGGAACCGATCCCTGCTGCTCTTTTACAGAGTCATCTTTGATATAGACCTGGTTGCCTCTCATCAGGGCATCTACCGGGATGGTAAGAACATCATTTGCTTCTTCCAATGTGATCACACCGTCTACATTCATACCAGGAAGCAGATCTCCTACTTTATCCATGGTTACAGTAACCGGATAGGTGCTGACACCATTAGAGTATGTACTTTCCAGACTGACATTTGTAACTGTTCCTGAGAAGGTCTGGCCCTCAAAGGCATCTGCTGTTACAGTTACATTCTGGCCCACCTTTACACTCTGGATATCCAGTTCATCAATGGACATTTTAAATGTCAGTGCAGACAGGTCATAAATAGTTGCCAGTGTAGTGGTAGAACTGGTATTTTTTGTAATGTTATCTCCTACCTTAAAGTTCTTTGTGATCACCTGTCCGGAGATCGGTGCTGTGATGGTATAATTATCGTAGCTGTCCTGGGTGCTTTCCAACTTGCTCTGGGCAGACTCTACACTTTCCTGGGCCTTGTCTAAAGCATCCTTATAATTGCGCATCAGTTTTTCTGCTGTACGGGAAGTCATACGGAAAATAGGAGTTCCCTTGGTCACATAATCGCCCTCATGGACCAGCAGTTCTTCTACTTCTACGCTTACAGCCAGATCTGCGTTCATAGTAGTATCTGTGGAAGCCTTAAAAGTACCCTCTTCACTGCCTACAAACTCACCGATCTGGGCAGAAGCTACTGTTGAAGTGGAAAGTCCGCCTGGATTATTTACAGTGATCGTCACATATTTTACCAGACGGCCGCCGGAAAGAGTCTCTTCCCTGTTTGCAACTGCCTTAACGGTACCTTCGATCTGCTCCCCGGAATCAACCAGTGTAAGAACAGCTGTGCTGCCTACAGGGATCAGTTCTGTTTCCCCGCTTAAAAATGGAATGCGGATCTCCATCAGATCATCACTGTAGATGTCTGCCAGCTTTGTATTTCCGCTGACTTTATCTCCCACGCTGATATACAGTTCCTTAATATAGCCTGTATCAGTTGCCTTATATGTATTTCCGCTGTAATCCGATGCTGCCTGGTTATAATCATCCAGTGCGTCTGCATAAGAGGTCTGGGACCGGGTAACAGAATTCTGGGCACTGTTTAAGTCTGTATCCATACTGGATCGGTCGATCTCATAAAGGACCTGATCCTTCTCCACCTGGTCACCTTCCTCAAGTTGGCAGATACTACCTCACCTTCCACCATGGAAGTGATGCTGTAAGTATCCTTTGCCTCCAATGTGCCGGAAGAAGACAGCTGGGAACTGATGCTTCTTTTTTCTACGGTTGCTGTATTTTCTGCTGTTGCAGCTGCCGCTGCTGCCTTAGCCTTATGACTTTTCCATACAAAGATAGCTCTTGCTGCAATGGCGATCACAAGAAGGATGATCACCAGTTTGATCCACTTTTTCTTCTTTTTCATAATATCCCCCTTAGTATTCAAGTGCATCAACCGCTGTATAAGAGCTTCCGTTGCGGTTACATACCAGGACTACGTCATCGCCTACTTCCAGATCTCCATAAATAGAGAACATATACTGGAGTTCCGAAGAGTCAAGGCTGATGGTCAGGTAACCATCAGAGTCTACATCCTCGCTGGTATCAAAGCTGTCATCTGAATTTGCCTGATCTACTTCAATACGAACAGAAGTTGGTGTCATAACATCCGTGGATTTATAATAAATATTTTTGATCTCACCCTTTAAGAGGATATAAGAGTTATTGCCGGAATTATCATCATTGTCCCAGCCCATGGTGGTATAAGCCCAGATCGTCTTTGATTTTACATTGTAATATAAAACTGCAAAACCAGCCTGCTGCTGGGCGGATTTTACTGCAGATAAAGTACTTGCCACACCATTTAAGAACACATTTGCGTCTTCTGTATCAAAAGGTACAGACTGGGAAACGCTGAAGTTTTTATGTACCAGAATCGGGCCTTTCCGCTCATCATCCAGAATAGTGATGGGATTGATCTCACCGTCAGAATTTAACTCACAGTCTAAGATCGTACCATAGATCTCATTGCTGTCCTTTTTCTTGGTCTTTAACAGGTTATAAAAAATATTCATGCAGTCTGTCTGGTTCACCTCATCGGCAGCCTGACGGCTTACATCCTCGTTTAATTCCAGATAGTTAAACTTGGATATGCGGGAAGAGACCAGATCTCCTGTAAAATCATCATCTGTATAACCTAACATGGTAAGGATAGCCTTTACTGCATCTTTATAAAGGACCGGATCCTCCGGTTTGAATTTTCCACCTAAGTACCCACTCATCCAGCCTTCTCTTGCTGCAATGCGGATATACACTGCATTTGGATCCGTTGCCGGCACATCTGCGTAAACAGAAACATTGGAAGTTGGCAGATTTTCGCGGTAACTGGATGCCTTTACCAGCATTTTTGCAAAGTCCGCTCTGGTAACACTTTCCCTGAAACTGGATATCTCCATGATACCGGTCAGCTTTACAACCTGCTGGCGCAGATTAAAATTGGCTGTGGAAATATTGTCTGCCCATGCAGTTATACTCAGTATAGGAGAAATAGCCGCTGCAGCCGCCAGAGAGCCGCACAGGAAACGTGTGTGGTTTTTTCGTACTTTCATAATGGAAAACTCCTCTCAAACAATTCACATCTGTTTAAACAACTTTTTCGTATTTGTTCATGTTTCGTTCATTGTTTGAAAGTTTATCATTGGTTTGTGAACAAAATGTGTTCTGGTTGTGTTTTTTTGGTCAAAAATAGTCACAGGCGGGACCTTCGTTAATAGCCCAAGAAAAACAAATGCCACCTTGCGGTGGCGCTTGTTTTTCTTTTGGGCTTGTTACATGAGAGGTGCAATCAATCTTAAAAATCTTCCTGCCTTGGTCCCGAACCAGTTGTACTGTGCGCAGTCCTTTAACGTAACAGGAATACATTTTTCCAGTGTATTTTCAAAATCCTTCTCCACATCTGCAACTGTACTGTTTCTGTATAAATAGGTTCCACATTCAAAATGCAGATATAAACTTCTGAAATCCAGGTTGATGCTTCCCACTGCTGCCTTTTCATCATCACTGACAAAGATCTTTGCATGGGTAAAACCAGGCTCATACTCGTAGATCTTCACTCCGGAAGCGATCAGTTCCGGATAGTACGTCCTTGCCAGGAGATAAGCATACTTTTTATCCGGGATATGGGGCATAATGATCTTTACATCAATGCCACGCTTGGCTGCATAAGCCATGGCATTTTTCATCCCGTCATCCAGGATCAGATAAGGGGTGATAATGTGTACATAGGACTTTGCCTGGTTTAATATATCCAGATAGACCTGCTCTCCCACCTGTTCTTCATCTAAGGGACTGTCTGCATAAGGCATGACAAAGCCATCTGCCTTATATACCTCCGGCAGTTTGTAATCCGCCGGCACCAGATACTGCTCATAATTTTCTTCATTCTTACTTTTGGAGCTGGCTGCATCCCACATCTGCAAAAACATCATGGTAAAACTTTTTACAGCATCTCCCTTGATCATGATGGCTGTATCTTTCCAGTGTCCAAAACGTTCTTTCCTGTTAATATACTCATCTGCCAGGTTCACACCTCCTGTAAAGGCGGTATGTCCATCGATCACTGTAACCTTTCTGTGATCCCTGTAATTCTGGTGTGTGGAAAGCACTGGTTTGATTGGTGAAAACATCTGGCACCGGATGCCCATATTTTCCAGTTTCTGGGGATAATGATAAGGAAGGAGCATAAGACAGCACATACCATCATACATGACACGTACTTCTACTCCCTCTGCCGCTTTCTGCCTTAAAACCTCCAGGATACTGTCCCACATATAGCCCCGGTCAATGATAAAATATTCCATGAAGATAAAATGCTTTGCTGCTTTTAATTCTTCCATCAGCTGCTCAAACATATCTTCTCCCAGAGGGAAGAATTTCGCTGCTGTATTTTCATACACAGGGAAACCTGCAATGTGGTTCATATAATCTACCAGACGGCTTCCACGCACACTGGCTGCCCGCAGCCGCTTCTGCACCTGTGGGTCCTGGACAAGATAAGGTTTTGTTTTTTCAACAGACAGATTGACCCGTCTTGCCAGCGCCCTTGTCTGGAACTGGACCTGCACAAACACATATAAGATAATGCCGAAAATAGGGATCAGCAGTACCGGTATGATCCATGCCATTTTAAAGCTGGAATCCATAGGCCGGTTTAAAATAGCGATGACAACAGATGAGCTTACCAGTACATAAGTAATATAAACAAAATGAATATAATTTCCCAACCAGCGGAAAATGCTGAAGAAAAAGGCGATCTGCAAAAGCAATCCCAGGATCACAAAAGTGGTCCTTCCAAAAATGATCCTGAAAAGGCTTCTCGGTCTCGGCTGTGATTTCATGTATATCGCTCCTCATTTCACATTTTTCAACAATAAAATCTACTTCTATCATAACTTATTTAAACAATAATTATCCCACTTTTTTCCATAAAATGCAATGTACACATGTAAGATCATTGTCAAATCTATGTCAGATCACTGGATCACCCTGTTTTGATACACACAAAAGGCCCGGAGCCATATTCTGACTCCGGACCTTTGTCACGTTCTTTTTCCCGTATACATTATATATGTATGTTTTCCTATTTCCCTTATTTATCCAGTTTTTCCACTTCCATATTCTTTGGAAGGATCAGGTTCATGATAATTGCTACTACAAACACAACTGCTACTACGTTTGCAGAGAATACAGACTGAACAACTGGTGAGAATTCAGCCCAGATACCACTTTCACTGGTAGTGGTAAATCCAATACCAATGGATAATGCCATTGCAACAATAGTGATATTTCTCTGGGTAAATCCACAGTTAGCGATCATCTGCATACCAGATGTTAAAATGGTACCAAACATCATGATGGTACATCCGCCCAGTACAGACTGAGGAAGGGATGCAAAGAAGTTACCGATCGGTGGGAACAGACCTGCCAGGATCATTGCAACTGCACCAGTCATGATAGTGAAACGGTTTACAACTTTTGTCATTGCTACCAGACCTACGTTCTGAGAGAAAGAGGTAACTGGCGGGCATCCGAACAGACCGGAAATAAAGGAACCATAGCCATCACATGCTAAGGAACCGGAAATCTCTTCTCCTGTGATCTCACGTCCCAAACCGCCTGCTACCAGTGCAGAAGTGTCACCAATGGTCTCAGCAGCAGATACCAGGAAGATAATGCATGCTGACATGATGGCTCCTGCGTGGAATTCCGGTTTGATCGGCAGCAGATGTGGAAGTGCCACGATGCCGCCGGACATGATCATACTTAAATCTACTTTACCCATAAAGATTGCAACAATATAACCAACGATCAGACCAGCTAATACTGAAAGCTGTTTTAAATATCCCTTAGCAAACATATTCCAAAGCAGACAGGTTGCTAATGTGATCAGACCTAACAGCAGGTTTGAAACGGAACCAAAGTCGGTTGCATAGCCACCGCCAAAGGATCTGGCACCTACAGTAAACAGTGAGAAACCAATAGCGGTTACTACAGATGCTGCTACGATCGGGCTTATGATCTTTCTCCAGTACTTTGCAGAAAGTCCCAAAGTTCCTTCAAACAGACCACCGATCAATACGGCTCCTATTACTGCCGGATACCCGTAATTAGCTGAGATCGTACTAAGTACAGTTACGAAGGTAAAGCTGACACCCATTACAACGGGAAGTCTGGATCCGATCTTCCATAAAGGATATAACTGGATCATCGTTGCGATACCTGCTGCGAACATTGCGTTCTGAAGAAGCATACCAAGCTCTGCTCCGGTAACCGGTACCTTTGCGGCACCTGCGATCATGGTGATCGGTGCCAGGTTAGATACGAACATTGCCAAAATATGCTGAAGACCAAATGGAATGGCCTTTCCAATGGGCACCCGCCCGTCTAGTTTGTAAATGTTGCTGATACTGCAGTTTGCATTCTCTTTCATAGTTTTTGCTGCCTCCAATCTTCCCCCGATTATTCTTTATGGCTTACCTTGTAAACCTCCTCCACAATACGTTCCATGGCATTTAAGATATTCTCATATCCTGTGCAGCGGCACAGATGCCCGGAGATCAGTTTTTTCAGCTCCTCTCTGTTATATTTTTTTCCTGTTCCTACAATTTCTACTGCACTCATGATAAGGCCCGGAGTACAGAAGCCGCACTGCACAGCTGCTTCTTCAATGAACGCCCTTTGGATCGGAGACAATTCCCCGTTTGGTCCCTTCAATCCTTCTACGGTCATTACACTCTTTCCGTCTGCCCACATGGTGAGATATATACAGCTGTCAATGGCTTCTCCATTGACCAGCACAGTACAGGCACCACATTCTCCTACTTCACATCCTTTTTTTACGGATGTAAGTCCTAAGCGGTAGCGCAGT
>OFLY01001720.1_pt1 | contig 12222 bp, 14 predicted proteins | sample 1541161 | NCBI WGS metagenome assembly OFLY01 (sample SAMN04209247, study PRJEB22552) | human gut metagenome | biome: gut; material: feces | host: Homo sapiens | place: USA: Oklahoma | reverse complement strand
GGGCCTGCGCCAATGCTCCCTGCATTTCTGCGATTTCCTTGACCGCCTGATCTCTCACTTGCCTGATTTGGTATGCAGCATTCTTTTTTTCTTCGTTCATTTGACGGTCAGCATTCTGACGTTCAATGCCGACCGTTCGGATTGCCTCGTCCCTCTCCCGGACAATCTTTTTATACTCGTTCAGCGTCAGAATCACGTGGGTACAATCTGGGTCCGAGCTGCCGCCAGGAACATCTTTATAACCCACTATCGTTTTCTTTACAAACTCGCTCACGGCGGCACACCTCCTTACAGGCCCCGAATGTAGTTATCCGCTACAACGCTAATACGGTTATGCCCCAGCGCCTTGCTGCAGATCAGCATAGCAGCCTTGTCCAGCTTCTTCCCCGCTTCATCTTTTCGGCAAGTATAAACCTCGCTTTGATAACGCCGCCCGGTGCCACGGTTTACCCGGTCATAGGGAATCTCTTCGATTGCCCTGGCATGAGCCTTGTAGATCGCCGTGGCATACTCCGCACGATAACCGTGGATGTCGGCGCAATTATGAACGTGCTGCCACACCTTTTCCTCTGACGGTGTATCAGTTATCCGTTCAATGATCTGCCCCGCATTTTTGCCTATAATCGGGCTTAAACGCTCCCGTCCGCCCTTTCCGTTGCGGACATGGATAAACCACTCCTCCGGGAACAAACGTGCGTCCTGGAGCATTTCAAGGCGCTTTGTGACGCTCGGTGCTCGCTGCTCCTCCGGGATTTTTTGTAGTTCGGAGATCTCCGCCTCAATTTGCGCCCTGGGCACCAGATCCTTCCCCCGCAGTTCCTGCAGCTCCTTTCGCCGCAGCCCGGTCCCTCTGCAAAATTTTATCAGTTCATCATTGTTCGTCTTGGAGAAGTGCTTGTCCCGCACCCGGTCACCACGGCTCCGTTTAATCTCCTCACGTTTTCGCTTGGGCGGCTTAAAGTAATTCTCGTCATCCGGGGAAATCCCGTATAGCTTTCCCAGCGCTTTCGCTTCGAGCTGCACTGTCCACGCTGAAAGCCCCTGATCCACTCTGGTCTGAAGCCATTCATTAGCATACTTCTTTGCACTCTTCAGCGTTGTACACTCCGGATGCTTCTCCTTGATGTACTTGATAAAATATTTGGTATGTTTCCAGTAGCTCTTATAGGTGTTGAACGCAAATATTTTATCTTTCTCTGTGCCATTGGCTACCGCCTCTTTTTTGCTCTCGCCAAAAGCCTGCATCCCGGTAAGCCGGTCATAGGCTTGCTGGTGCAGATCCTTGAAGTACGCTTTATTTCTACGCCCCATTCCGACTTCCTTTCGTGCATCTATTTTTGTATAAATCTATATTTCTATAAAACTACATAACTATTTTCTTAGTTTTATAGACTTCTACATTTCTCGTTCAAGCTAAGCCGCCTCATGCCAGCTCCATTCGGAGGCTCGACAATCGGCAAAATACACTTTTTAACGTCTTATGTATGACGGGGTTGGGATTGCTCCCTACACTTTTTTTAATCTGCTTATGTGTGCAGCTCTGTTTTATTGAGATCTACGGCAGTTCAGATTCTGTCGGCTTCTTTGTAGAGGAAGCAGCTCTCCGGAAGATCTACAGTATTCCGGCTACTATCAGAAAGTGGATAGGAACAGATACGTTTTATTTACCGGCACGTTCAAAAGGATTACTAATACCGGGTCCATGATGCGCTTTCCAGTTCACAAAGGTTACTACGGCAAGCCCACGCATCACACAGGTGTATCGAACCTGAAGTGGCTTCTGATTAGCAAATTGCTAAACCCCCGGTCGGCAGATCTGCCAGCCAAGACGCTCTGGGCCTAATTACTATTTACCCTCGCCCAGACGAGCTTCGTTCTTCACTTCTGCTGCCAATCACACACCACTCGCAGCCGCCATCCATACCCCCTTTCTTTCAAGGCTTCGATCCAGCGTCTACCGCAGCCTTTCCTATCCAAGAACATCTTACCATACGTTGCGGAGGTTGTCAACATAACCACAAAATTAACCGTATAACGGTTTACCCGTTCATTGCATAAACGGGTAAACCGTTATGAAAAAAGTGTAGGCGTAATTTTAATATTACGCCTACACCAACACCAAGAGATTACTTTTTCGGACCGACCAATACAACCCTATGCGAGGCGTAGCTGGTGCCTTGACCATCTCGTGACACAGTACTATTTCCTGCCCTGGTGAAATTGGCGATTTTCACCAAGCGCTAACAACGCAAAATTGCAAAGAATAAAATGTGTAACGGGTATGCCCAATAATAAATCCACTTTTTCTTACTTCCGTGTTGCCCATTGTACAGGCAAACAAACAAAATAGACAAAAGTGAAAAACACATATTTCGTATTGCCTCAAAAGAAACAACATTGCTATAAATATGTTGCCCATAATAGGGTACGAGTAACACTGCCATTATCACGGCAGAAATTTTAATACTTTTTGCCAGATATAAGAGTGAAATTAAAGCGACACCCCAAATACCATAATCGCAATCTATAAAGCTTGATAGTAAAAATGCTGGTAACGTTGACAAGATTGGAAAAATATTTATTAATATATTCGATTTTGAATTTGCAATTTCGTGATGTTTGAATATATGTGCGCAGGAAATTATCATCCCCATCACATATGAGAACATAAGGGCTACGCTCGGCAAACGCTCTCCAGTGATAAAAGTCAGCAATATCCATTCCATAAAGAGAAAAAGGAGACAAACTGCAAACACAATCAGTTGAATCATTGTTTTTTGCTTTTTTATACTATCATAGATATAGACACATGCCGCTGATAAAAAAAGTGTGTAAAAAATGTTTGTCTGCTCCAGGAAATTAATAGAGTTTCCAAATGCCAAGTCATAAGGAATTTCACTAATCAGCGCAAATATTCCAAGGCCAAGCAGATACCGTTCCATACTATGCGTATGCTTACAGCCTTGAGCCAAAAGGAACGCATATAACGGAAATGATACTCGTCCAATACTACGCAAAATATCGCATTGCGGGAACAGGGTTGCCCCTGCATGATCGATAAGCATACATATAAGTGCAACGATTTTCAGAGACTCACTTGTAAACATTTTTCCTCTACAATGTTTAATTATGTGTTGCCTATTTTCAACCACTTGGCTAATTCTATTGTCTTTGTCACTCATAACCCTCTCCATAATTACTATAATCGCTGTAAAAATAAGCTGCCGGAAGAGAGTTTTCCCTTCCGGCAGCCCAAATCAGTCGTGATATCTTATAGAATATGTCCCATCCGTACTTGCAGCCATAATGGAAACGGTATATTTTGCGTAATCTTTATCAATTACCGGGGTTTCATAGGACGCGCCTACGCCAATCTCCGGGCTCTTGCTCACAATGGTATGTGCCGTTTTGTTTTTATCATAGGCGACAACTCTAACATAGATAGATCCTGGATTTCCAATTTTGTTTGTAATAGTAGCAATCTCATTAAACCAATTGTTGTCGCTATATAACGTTGTCCAGGATTTTGTATCAAGATTACGACTCGTTTCTGTCATCGGCAACCGTCGGATAGATTCTGAACCATAGATGATAGTACCAGCCAAATCGCCCTGGGCCTCTTCAGTGAGCGTTTCAGGAACAACGATATCCCCTTCCGTGTCGACAGCCAAGACAGTCGTCATCAGCACGCTTGTCATCATAACAAAGGTCAAAACAAAACATAATGCACGTTTCATAATTACTCCGCCTTTCTTAAATCGGCATGGGAATGTATTCATGTTTCGTCTTTTCTCATGCCGCCGGTTTTTTACCCCGCTGTTAAGCTCTTTTTTAATCTTTGAAGCACATTCTCCGGCTTATTTTTCATTCTTTCCTTGATGGAACTTGCCTAACTAAAAAGCAATTCTGCCGACATGATAATCACCGTATCAGAAGAATTACTTTCAATTTGGAAGTAATAGTATCCAGTATTCTGAAACCTCGCTGTTCTCGAATACGACGGGGAAATAGACGTCCACTGATCTGCGACTTCAACCACTTCCGTCGCAGCCAAATTTGACTGAATCAGGCAATTTTGCATTGTTGCTTTTTTGTTCAACTGAACGATGAAATCATAACGTGTGCCAGCAGAACTTGAAAAAGCCTTATTACTGCCATTCAAAAATCGCACGTACTGCCCATTTGTTAATCTAATGCCTTCCCATAGGTATCGTTCGCCATTACCTTTTGGGGTTAGCCCCTCCTCTACCACATGTCCATCTTTATCGTAAACGATATAATATAGCTGTGTGGTCTTCTCGTTAGGCTCAACACGGGCTTTTTCTGCTGCCGCAGCCGTATTAACAATTACCGACAGGCAAAAGCAAAATACAAAAAAACTGGATACAATTCTATGCAGTTTTTTCATACTCTTCTCCTTTCAATCTAATAGTTTACAAAGCCGAAAACATTTACTGTATAATTGGAGTTAGTCGGTCAATACCTTACAAACCCACAGACCTTCACTGCTACCGAAGAATTATTCTTGACCTGGAATTTATACTTTCCACGTTCGCTAATCCGGATGGTCTTATCAATGCTTCCGTTTTTCACGTTGATATAATGAAAAAATCCATCTTCATCAACTAAACCAAAATCAACGCTTCCATCTGGTGAATAACTTGCATTGATCCGAACTGTGTCCCCGGCCTCTAACGATAAACTACTATCTGCAATTGCTTTTGTTTTAGCAGAAACCGTCATCTCAAATTCACCGATAGCTCTTGTAGTCAAAATTGATTCTGTATTGTACTCTACAAAATCGTCTGCAACTTCTTCCTGGATTGCTGCTGCGTTGGTAATACAGCTAATCATCACTACACAAGCTAACACAGTACATAAAAATCTTTTGGATTTCATATATTTCACCCCCCTTCTGTAATCATCAATTCATTGAGAAACTCTCTGACGGATAACTGTCACCTTTCTCTATTTGTAAGTCCTCGATTGGTATTGTCTCCGTTTTCTTTGCCCCAGAAAGAACCGCAAAGTAGACCACCCCCGCCACAATGAGGGCCACACTAATAAAAGCGGCAACGATTCTTAAAACCCTTTTATGCTTCTGTTTGTTTTCATCTTGTCTACTATCATCCTCTGAAATAGGCCGTTCTGTTTCCTCGTTAACCAAGTAATCAATGGGAACCTCATACAACGCTCCCAAGCATCTAAGATTATCTGTAGATGGCTGCGCCGTTCCAGATTCCCAGCGTGAAATAGCTTGTCTGGAAACATTCAGCTTCTCCGCAACAACTAATTGTGTTAGCCCCTTCTCTTTACGCAAAGCGACAAGTTTTTCTTTTAATTCCATGTTTTTCATCCCGATTCTATTTCATCAAGCCCCATCATGTAAACCGCTTGCGGTTTACATCAAGGCAATCGTAGATTGCCTTTTCGTTTTTTCTTGCTTTTTACAGATATTTCATCAATCCAGCTCGCAAAGCATCATTGACTGATTCTGTCAAGTTCTTTCCTTCCTCCAGCGCCATCCTACGCAGCGCCTTATCAATATCCCGATCCAGATAATAGGCCCGCTGCACCCGGTCACCATTTTTCTTTGCATTTTTTTCTTCAGCAACAACAGCATTCTCACTCTGGCGTCCTGCTCCGATGATAGACTTAAACGCAGCCTCCCGGTCAAACTTCGCTTTCTCTGCCATTATTCATTTACCCCTTTCAAAAATTCGTCAATAAATGCTTTATAGTCTTCTGCCACCGTAGACTTGTTGGCATAGTCAAAAATGTCCTGGCTGTTTGCCTGGGCCTCCTCCACCACTACAGCAGATCGAATGTATGTCTTGTAAATCGGCGCAGAAATGTATTCGCCAAGCTGCTCTGCCAGTTCCTTCATCTGCCGGCTGATATTTGCCCGCGGATTAAATCTCGTAAACAAAATTCCTCTCACTTTGACAGCCGGATTGCAATACTTCTGAACGCTGGTGACAGTCTCGTTGAGCTGAGAGATCCCGGCGGTCGCAAAAATCCCGGCCGTAGTTGGAATCAGAATATCGGTGGCACAGGTAAAGGCGTTTACCGTCAGCACACCCAGGGAAGGCGGTGTGTCAATCACGATAAAATCATAGTCACCGGCCACCGGCGCCACGGCCTCCTTCAGCCGGTGTTCCTTGCCGGTCTGAGAGAGTTCCTGCTCTGCGCCAGCCAGCATAATATTGGCCGGTACAACGTCATAGCCGCCCTTCATGTGCTGAATGGCATCCTGGATGCTGGCTGCCCGCTTCATAACCTCATAAATCGTCTGGACATTATAGTTCTCTGCTCCGCAGGCCGTAGAAAAATTTCCTTGCGGATCGAGGTCGATCCCCAGAACTCTGTACCCCTTTGCTGCCAGTCCTGCAGCCAGTGCCTGGGACGTGGTTGTTTTGCCGACACCACCCTTTTGATTTGCTACTGCAATAATCATGTACTCACGCTCCTATTTTTATAGTTTCATATTTTTGTAGATAACTATATTTATAGTTTACTATATTTGTAGATATATAGCAATATAGAAAAGCGGAAGAACAACGTGTTCTTCCGCTTTTTGTTTACCATGCTGGACTCACCAATAGGTGGTTTCTATGCAGCATTCAAATATTTTGCACTTATTCTTACTTCAATTTTTTCTCGATAGCATTCATATTATTGGAAAGTAGTAATTACCAAAATAACTGAAAACACAAGCACCCCACTGACTAAACATGAAACAAATAAGAATAGATTTTTATGAAAATTCTTGTCACTGATCGCTTTTGCAAAAGAATATGGAAAAATGATTGCAGATAAGACTGCTATATATACATATAATGAATTTGACATACTCTTCTCCATATCATATTGCCCTTACGGTTTCAATCGGAGATTTTTAGTTCCGAGAATGTCTCTGGTTCCACTAAAGCTGATAGAAATACCTGCTGGAAAACTTACACCTGCTCCGAATGAAATTGTATAGTGAGCAAATTCAGCATGTGCGTTGAATTCATGAAGGTGCGGCCCTGAGCTCTGGTTCACAAGATCTGTATATACCATCATTGATCCATATTTTGCCCAGTAGTATAGTGTGTTAAAATACTTTTCAGCTGGAAATGCCACCGCAGCGCCATGATACAGATTATCTGATTCAAGGCCAAATTCGAGTTGTCTCTGATTTTCATTGGTATAATAGTAGTTCACCGTTGCAAATGAAGTTTTTTGGTCAAGCGCCATGTTATTGCTCTTTCCATTTTCATAGGTCGCATCCCAAGCAACAGCTGCATAGTCTGTCAGTCTGATAAGTGGTCTAGAATCCCATGACCATGCATAAATTATGCCAATACGTGTATCACTTTTAACAAGCTCACCAATGCTTGTACTTAAGGTTGCTGTTACAGCTCGCAATTCTGGAACGTCTTCTAATCTTTCACCATTATAAGTTTTTAAAATGGAAATCGCTTTATCTGAATAACAATACTGATTCTTTAGAACTTCCGTTGGTAGTGATGCACGGTATAACAGTTCAGATTCAATTGCATTGGATGTTATATAATTGATTTCTTCTTCGTTCTGCGTTGTAATAGGTAAATCGTTTTTTACAGCCGCACGAACTTCCACAATATAATCATACTCATTGGTCGCATCCTCTTCCAAGTCAGGTATTACATTCTGAAAATCATCGCTAAAGTTCTCTTCGTATTCACGAGCTGCATTTGTCGGTATGCAGATTGCCACTGAAACTGCAAACACCATAAAAAGGTTAAAAACTCTTTTTTTCATCTCTTTTCCTCCAATTTTCTTTATTTCAGACATTAATCTGTAAATTTATAGTACGGCAAAATAAATGCAAAAATAAACCACATTAACTTTACACCTTGTAAACTTTTGATTGCTTTTGCATACATTCCTCTTGAATAACATCCTGGATGCTGGTAGCTCGCTTTATACCCCATAAATTATTTGGACATTATAGTTCTCTGCTCCGTAGGCCGTAGAAAAATTTCCCTGCGGAACGTTTTTGTTTTGCCGACTCCGTCTTTTTGATTCGCCGCTGCTATGATCACGTCCTCGCCCTCCTGTTTCTTATAGTTTTGTAGATAACTATATTTATAGATATATAGTAGCAATAGAAAAAGCGGAAGAACAACGTGTTCTTCCGCTTTTTCATTACTGCCAAGACATTTGAATTTTTCTGCGATTGTCCGCACAATCCATCAAATAGAGATTGATAAGAGTCTGATACGGGATTCCATCTGCTGCCGCCATAGACTTAAAATAATCCAACGTGCTCCCTTCAACATCAATAGTAACCTTTACCTTGCTCGTGTACGGATTTTTACTTGGATTCAGTTCTCTGATATTATACTCGTCCCTCATAGCTAATCTTCATAGTTTAGTCCTGTCTTTCACGGGCCCACAGGCCCACCGGAGACACACCAGGATGCCCAGGCATATACCATCCCTCATCATTGTACTCAAAGGATACAGTCCGCCATGTGCCTCCATCGAGCCGATCTGGGAGCAACACATCCATACCCTGGCCACAATGAATATCCCAGCCATCCCAGGTCAGGCGATCACGCTCCGGCTCGTAGCCGATCTGCATCACTTTTCGAGACATGGTTTTCCCTCCAATCAATCCTCATAATGCCCCCGGCATGACAAAACGATAATGTTGTCATTTTCAGCGGTATAGACGAGCCGGTTCGTATCGTCAATACGTTTACTCATGCCCTTGATTTTCCGCAGCAACTCCGCTTTTCCTATGCCTTGTACTGCCCCGTCACGCTGCAACTCTTGGAGCAACTTATTGATCCGCTTCAGCGTTTTCTTGTCCTCTGACTGCCAGTACAGGTAATCCGCCCAAGCGTCAGGCGAAAAGGTAATGTTATATGCCATCGCCCACCATCGCCTCCAGCTCCTCCATCGTTTTCACAATCCCAAGGCCAGCGTGAACCTGCTCCAGCCCTCTCTCCAATTTTCCAAGATAGGCAGCATTCCGCTCCGCTTTCTCCAACTCGTTAAAGCGTTCCTCGCTAATGATTACAACGTTTTTTTCAGCTTTTCTGGTTACAATTACCGTCTCTCCTTTGTCTGTCACCCTATCACAAAAATCCTTCAGGCGACCACGGGCAGTCGTAAAGTTAATAGCAATCATAAAAGACACCTCCAGTCTATATTATGTACCGTTTCTTGTCCTTTTTATTGTACCTTATTTATCAATTCATTTCAAGTTTTTCTATCTCACATGACGGAAATATCATCCCACCACTTGCGTATCGTCTTAGGATCAAGTCCGGTATCTCTATGGCAATCTGCTTTCCGTCCTTCTGGATGCTGTTGCCGCCATTCGTACACTTTCTTCTCTGCAGTCCCGCTTCCTTTGGGTCTCCCTTCCTTTACAGATTCTCCCAACTGTTTCTTCAATGTTTTCATAGTATTCATGACATGAACATGATCTCTTTGTTTTCTCCAATTTCTCTTATTAACCGGCATAGACATTCCAGAAATTTTTGCAATATCATCTCTGGGAAAGGTCACATAATCTTCATTGAACATTTCCAGAGCGCACACAATATCATCTTTCGTAAAACGGTTGATGTCCTCCACACTCATATCATCGTATCGCTGGAGTAGTCCAAAAGCATCCTCCCGAAGTTCGTCCTCGTCTATATCACATTTCTTCGCATAGATTGCCAGCGTCATAATGCCATAAAAACGATGTCCTACTTTAATCTCGTCAGCAATCCGTCTTAGCCACCAATCATAAAGGTCTCGCTTTACCGTCCAGCGTCCTCTACGCTCCTTCTTCACAATCCTGCGCTCATACCAGTCTGGATACTTCTCTTTGGCCTCAGCCAAAGATAACCGGCTCTTTTTCATAAGCGCCTGCAGGTGCTGCCGTTCACCATTGCTGGCAGGAATATAGTCCAGTAGCTTCTCCAGCTCTACCGCACCACCAAAACGATACGCCACCACAGGATAGTCCCGTCCTAACTTGGAACCGGAACCAACTACACGAAATCCCTGCAAAACGCCCTGCATTTGCGGCTCCTTAATAGACGAGGTGAACCTGTTCCATATCTGCCGGGTAAGAGAGTATTTCAGTTCTTTCAAAATCTTCTGATTGTGCGGATACATAGGGACCGGCTCCGTCAGCACATAATACAGATGCAAACCTGTTCCGCTGTTTACTATAAAGGTTGCCTTGGGAATAATATCCTTATTCATCTGGTGCAGCGTGTCCCGGAGCTGCGGCATATAAACCCCGTCCAGATCGAAAACCAAAGCATAGAGATAGCGGGCATTCTTACCACTCCGCTGCCTGCCAAAATACGAAATAGGAGACATGATCGTAAAATCTGTGTTCTGGATCTCACCCAATTCCTCCAGCTCATCGGTAATCAAATGCCTTCTTGTCTTACCGTCTCCCTCAATCTCCAGCGCAACACCATTTTCCTGGCTATCCTGTTTCTTCGGTACTGTCAGTGCAATAGCGTTGCCTTTGGCATCTTCATAATGACCTTTTCGTTCAAAAGAACCTTTCGGGAAGATCTCCCGATAAAACTCATACGGCTCCACCGGCTCTAAAAACTGATCCAAATGGGCGTTCTTCTCTCGGTAAAGCGCCCGCTGCCGTTCCAGAGCGGTCTGCTGATCCGTCATTCAGTCTCCCTCGCTTTCTTTCTCAACCGCTCCCGTTCATCCGCAATCAGCTTTACATACCTCTGGCTAAAAACTTTCCGATCTGCCCTAAAATCAGCCTTTTCCTCTTCGGTCATTTCTCTGGTGTTTTCTTCAAGATAGTAAATCGTCTGCGGCACATCATAGTAATTATCCCAAATATACTGCGGCTTCAACGGATCAACCGGAATCCGCCCCCGCAGCCCCCATTGATTAACCGTTTTACTGTTTTCCGGTTTTATTCCCCGTTTCCTCGGTTGTTTCATATAAGCACCTCCAAAAGAAAAAAGAAGCAAAAAAGAAAATCCGCTGCGGCGGGGAACGCCTACGGGCGGACAGGGGGAAAAGGGGAGCCAAAGAGCGCCGCCAAAGGCGGCTCAAGGAGAAAGTCACCTCCCCTTTTCCCCCTCGCTCCGGGGCATGGAAATATGGAAAACCCAATGGGTTTACCACATTCCCACACCCCTCCGCACACCCCCTTTTTCCCTCCGACTTTCTCCCTTTTTGATAGAAAATTTTGTTTTTATTTTTAGGTACGAAACCCTTAAAGGGGGGCATATATTATCAATGAGTTAATTCCCTATTTTTGATTATAAGTATAGCCTGTCCGAGAAAAAAATACAAGCCCTTCAGACAGGCTATTTTTACAAATAATATTCTACTCACCGCTTGCATAAACTACGATAGGCGTGGTATAATAGCCATAGCCTAAGAGATTAGCAAAATTCCAGCATAGCGAAAGCCGGGAAGGGTGCCACCTTCCCGGCTTTCTTTCATGCTTAGTTGCCCTTGTTTCGGTCATCAAGCCATTTACAAATGTAAGTGCCAATTACACTTGCTCCGATGCCGATTAAGAGATTGCAAAATGACTCCAGCATAGCATTCACCTCCTTCCCATTACTGGGCCGGAGTTGGGCAACATTGGCATTTTAGCACACTCTGTCGAATTTGAAAAGCCGCTGTTTGATACAGCGGCTTTTCTCATGGCCTCATATCTTTCGGAACCTGTGGTATCGGCTTCTGATGCACCAATATGATGTCCCAAAAGCCGGTCTTCTCCCCTCGCCGTGCCTGGTAGTTTGCACGCAGCTGATACCGAACAAGAACATTTTCATTTTCCATTATTTCATTATATTCAAATGGGTCACAGAACTTCGGATCTGGCTTCTCACAAATTCCAATTCTGCTTAACGCCCACTCTTTTCCATCTTCATGCTGCATTAGATCTTCATGAATCTGATATCTGGCCTGTTCTTCAGTGAAATCTACAGAATAGGGACTCTGCAGCACCGTTTCCCATAATGTGATTGTGTAATAACCCCGACTGTTCTTTCTCTGCAATTTCTTTTCCTGCATATTCATCACAACATATCCGGTATGCTCTTTTTTCGGTTTTAGTCCTCGATCCGCATTAGCTCTTTCCCGAGAGATCCGCAGCAGGTTTTCATTTAGGTGCCGTTGATATGCTGCATCCTTCTGGGCCTGCGCCAATGCTCCCTGCATTTCTGCGATTTCCTTGACCGCCTGATCTCT
>OFLY01001715.1_pt1 | contig 12235 bp, 6 predicted proteins | sample 1541161 | NCBI WGS metagenome assembly OFLY01 (sample SAMN04209247, study PRJEB22552) | human gut metagenome | biome: gut; material: feces | host: Homo sapiens | place: USA: Oklahoma | reverse complement strand
ATGCGTAAGTCGCCGTGGTCGTCCAACGTACCTTTTCCCGGATCCACTTTCCCGTCTCGATTGACATCGATATACTTCAAGTCACCTGCCTGCCACAGATTATCTGCCTTAAAGAAAGAGAGGTCCTTACTCTGAAGGTAATCGTCCACTTCCCGGTTGGTCATGAAAAGGTCGTCGGCCACGAATCCCCATATCTCGCCGATATCCATACCCTCATAATATCCTTTATTACGCGCCAAACCGGTATGATTATTATAAATGATACCTTCCGGATTATTATACTTGGTTACAACAGCCTTATAATCGAACAAATTAAAACCTATCCCATAGCTGAACCCGCATTTCAACTTATCCTGCCAGTTGACGGAAAGTTCCCAACCACGGTTACGCAAAGTGGCATTGTTTATCTTTGCACGGTCGTCCGGTACAATGCCGCTGACGGCAGGAATAGCTTCGGCCGGGCCAATCATATCTTTCGTCGTGCGCTGATAGGCATCGAACGTTACGGAAAGACGGTCATCGAACAGCATCAAATCCAAACCGATATTGGCATTATCCACCTTTTCCCAAGTAATGTAGGGACTTATCATTTTCGGTGTAAGCGAAATGGTTCCTTTGGCGGGTTTATTGCCTGTACCCGGCAACAACCATGCATTCACGTTGTTCGGGTCGAGTGTCATCACGCCGAGATAATCATAAAGCCCCGCACCGTTTTGGTTGCCAAGACGACCATAGGACACACGTACTTTAAGCTGTGACACCGGCAGGTTAAGTTTGGTAAAATAAGGCGTACGTGAAATATCGTAGCCGGCAGAGAAAGATGGGAAAAATCCCCAACGATTGTCCGGAGCAAAACGGGATGATCCATCGTAACGTCCGCTGAACTCCAAGAAATAGATATTCCGGTAGTTCCAGTTAAGGCGGGCAAACATACCCATTGTAGCCCAGTGCGACCGAGCTTCGGCTGCATAGGGAGTTCCATTGGCATTATCAAAAGAGTAAATATCCTCGCTCAACATACCGTCCTTATACATATACTCACTGGAGTTTTCCTGCAATTCCATCTGAAAGCCTGCCATCCCCTTGAAGAAATGATCGCCCCACTGACGGGTATAGGCACCGGTCACACTGGGCGAAAGATAGTAATTGAACACACTGCCGCGCGTCAGCGAACCGAACTGGGTATTCTGCCACTTCATACCGGGATAATGGTATCCCTGCTTATTGCCCGATACTTCCATTACAGAACCATTAGGCAACGCATAATTACCTTTACGCAACTCGAAACTATTGTTCTCTACGTCCAAACGGGCTTTCATCTCGCCCACAAACTCCAGTCCTTCCAGCGGAGTGATAATTGCAGAAAAAGACATTGCATCCGATACCCGATTCTGGCTATAGCCCGCCTTTTGCAGATAAAGTTGCTCGTTCCACGTAGGAGTGGAATACTCCGCCTGCTCGACAGGAAGTTTCGTGACACGGCTTGGCGACATATTAGCTATCGTTCCATAAAAAATAGTCTGGTTTGCCAAAGGTCGTTTCAAAAGACTCAACGACACATTATTATTGAAATTGAACTTCAGCCAATCTGTAGCACGTATGGAAAACTTAGTGTTCACATTATACTTCTCCAAATCATCCTGCACCTTATCCATCAAGCCTTCCTGGTAGATATAACCCAAACCTACATAATAAGAAGTCTTTTCCGAACCGCCCTGTATACTGATATTATGAGAATGGCGGATAGCACGGTCCTTGAAATAATAATCGAACCAGTCGGTATTGGCATACTGCGCATTATCGGCTGCCGCCCAACCGTCACCCGACTGATTGACATCTATACCGGGAAACTCGGCAGAATAAGGATTCTGCATAAAACCTTCCATTTTCTGAATAGTTGCATCGGAAATCTGATGAGAACGTCCCATACTCTCGTCCCGCAAATTGGAATACCTCGCCCATTCCAATGAGCTCATCATCTGCGGCATGTTAATGGGAGAGCTGAAACCAACGGAACCGCGATAGGTAACGCGCGCTTTCTCCTGTTTTCCGCTTTTAGTAGTCACCAGCACTACGCCATACGCAGCACGTGCACCGTAAACAGCAGCAGCCGAGGCATCTTTCAGTACACTGATACTTTCAATGTCGGCAGGGTTCACATTCTGCATACTCTGCTCGATGCCGTCCACCAATACATAGGGTTCGCCGCCGTTAATGGAACCGACACCGCGTATATTGAATTTTATTTCAGCGCCCGTCTCACCACCTACTCCATCGGCAGCGGCATCCGAAGCAAAATTCAGACCGGCAACATTTCCTTGCAGAGCACTGGTCAGGTCGGTTACCGGACGGCTGGTGATGGCTTCCGATTTCACAGTTGCCACAGCAGCGGTAATAGTATTACGCTTCTGCTTATCCATACCGACAACCACAACTTCCTCCAACAGTTCGGAGTCTTCTTTCAACGTATAGACATTACCGGTCAGCTTGGTAATCTTCACCTCCAACGGAGTATATCCTATATAAGATATAGTCAACATATCCCCCACTTTGCCGGCAACGGAAAACTCACCGTCCAAATTAGTAATGCCACCGGTAACTGTACCTCTAACGGAAACAGATGCGCCAATAATACTCTCGCCTTTATCGTCGAGAACGCGCCCCTGAATCATCTGTTGCTGTGCGGATACTCCTAAAGGAATCAACGTAAGGAGCAATAGAAAAACGAAACAAATCTTTTTCATAAGCAATTCTTCATAATATTAAATTTATAAGGTAATTCGGTTATCAGGTTTATGTCCTGTAAACCCACGGACAAATGTAAATCATGCCGTAAAAACAGATGTTCAATTATCACTATTTCTATTTCCAAATTTAACTAACATACATCTGTACATACCTGTAGAGCCTTTTTTAAGATTGCGCCAATGACTTTAGAGCAATACAAATCTGACATACCAACCAGTCATTGGAATGTGTGATATACCGAAAAACATACTCAAGTATAGAAACCGATATTTTGATTAATCCGTCATCACTCGTCACTTTTGCACTTAACCAACTGATAATGTACAAGTTGATTGGTGATGAGAAGCGTTATGACAAGTGACGACAAATACTTGGTCATCACCCTTTTTTTGCACTTTTCCACACCAATCACCTGTAAAACAGGCATTTGACACTTATCGACTGAAAACTGATTATACCTTGTTTTCTTTGTTTTTTACCACATTTCATGCCGGTTATCTCCGGTACGGAATACAACAATGCCTTATATATAATACCGCAAAGCTTCATACATAATATCGCTATACCTGTTTCTTTTCCTCGTTTTGCAATTGGCAACCGAAGAGCCCGCAATTACAAAACGAGGTTTTGGTACATATACAAAGACAAAACTCATAAGAGAATATCCTGTTTAAAGCTATTGACGGCCTTATTTCTCCCGTTGCTTTCCGAAGATGAGAACAGGAAAAATTAAGAATTCGCTCAGAAACAACAAGATAATGTTATGGAAATAAGTTACTTTCTCATACCGGATATTTGGCACAATACTTTGTATTTCCAAAACAATAAACTACTTTTGCAGCAACCCCTTGAACTATCCTTATGAAAAAAAATCCAGTCTTCTTAATGATTTGCCTATTGTTATCCCTTCCTTTTAAGGCTACAGAAATGAAGCAGTATGCTTTCCAGCAAATCATCAATATCCAAAACGGCTTATCTTCCTCCGTACGATGCCTGACCGTGAGCCATGAAAAAGGATATGTGTGGGTAGGTACACGCACCGGCATAGGACGTTTTGACGGATACGAACTGAAAAAATACCTCCACGACAATATAACCCATCTGTTTGAAGATAACGAAAACAAAATCTGGGCTGTTACCGCCAAAGGCCTGTATTACTACAATGAATCGGATGATAATTTCCTGCAAGCGAAAGACAAAGAACAGCATCCACTTTCTGCCGCCTCTATCTGTCCATGGACAAACGGAGTTTTATTTGGCGGATACGGAAAGATTTATAAATACAACTATGCTGACCGGCAAACGGAACTGCTTTGCTCCCTGCAACCCGACAATCACTATAATATCACTACCTTGCGAGAATGGGACAAACACACACTGCTTGCCATAAACCGTTGGAAAAATGCATTACTGATTGACATACGGACAGGAAAGACACAACCCGCTCCCTTCAAAAGTGATGACCTGACGGACTGCTTCATAGACTCTAAAGGCAATGTATGGACTGCCCCATACCACCAAGGCGTAAAATGCTACGATCGCAACGGAAAGCTTTTACATGCTTACCACACGATGAATTCGTCCATGAAAACCAACGTTGTACTATCCATTACGGAATGCGACGGACACATCTGGATAGGAACCGACGGTTACGGCATCTTCATATTAAATCCTGAAAACGAAGAAATGGTGTCATTGGAACATGTGCCGGGAAACCGTAACTCGTTACCGACAAACTCCATTCTCTGCCTATACAAGGATTTCAATAACAACATATGGGCAGGCAGCGTATGGGGTGGATTGATAAACATCAAGGAAACGGGTATGACAACCTATTCGGAGGCTTTACCCGGAATAGAATATGGTCTCAGCGGTCAAGTCGTATTAAGCATCTATCAGGACGAAGAACAAAAAATATGGATAGGCACGGACGGAGGCGGCATCAACAAGTTTAATCCCGATACCCGGAAATTCAATCATATACTACCGACATGGGGCGATAAAGTATCTTCAATAACCGGCATAGACAAAAGGCGACTGTTAATTTCATTATTCAGCAAAGGCATATTCTTTTTCGATAAGGAAACAGAGGAATATCAACCGCTGATTATAGTCAATGACAGTATCAACACATTACTATGCCAACGGGGGAAAAATGTCAATGTACTCCAAAATACACCGGAAACCGTATTATTGCTTTCCGAATCTCCATATAGCTATCATTTGACAAAGAAGAAATTCACTCCAATCGTCTCCGTTGGAAAAACAGCTATAGACGGTGTAATACAGCCGGTGTGCAATGACAGCACCCGCAGTTTCCTGCACGATCTCAAACATATATACCGATTGGACAGCCTTAACCGGCTTCTACCCATCCACACCTGCTACGAAGACACTGTGTTCAACTCTATTTCCCTCGATGAAAACGGACTCTTTTGGATAGGAAGCAACCACGGTTTAAGTTATTACTCTACCATAAGCAATAAGCGGACCTGTATCTCCAATGAATTAATCGACGAAATCAGCGCATTGATTTGTGACAAGCGGGGAAAAGTGTGGCTTGGAACCGAAGGCAAATTATTTGCTCATCTTATTGAAGAAAAAGAATTTATCCTTTACGGAGAGTCCGACGGCATCGTACTTAACGAATATTTGGAAAAGCCGCGACTACTATCCACGCAAGGAGATATTTATATGGGCGGCATCAACGGATTACTTCACATCAACAGGCAACTGCCCCAAGAGGAAAACAGTGATCCCGTTTTAAACTTGGCGGATGTATGGGTGGGCGGAGAACGAATGAATAACAATATCACCCACAGGCATCTGGAAGTCATAGAGTCAAACAAGCCTATATCTATCAAAATCATAGCCGGTAACAAGGATATCTTTCGAAAGCCGATGTTCCGTTTTACCGTACATGGACCGGACGGACAAATATCTTATTCCTACAAACCGGAACTGACATTGAACAACTTACCTATAGGAACATATCGAATATCGGCCTCATGCAGCACCCGAAGCGGAAGCTGGACCGGCGATTATCAGATATTAGAACTGTCGGTATCGCCGCCCTGGTACAAGTCGGGCTGGTTTAAGGCATGCTGCTTGGCATTGATTCTTTCTCTTGCAACGGGTATTATCTATTCGTTGTTGCGCCGCAATGCAAACAAACTGAAATGGGCAATGAAAGAGCATGAACAACAAGTGTATGAAGAAAAAGTCCGCTTTCTTATAAATATCAATCACGAACTGCGCACGCCTTTGACCCTGATACACGCCCCCTTAAAGCAATTATTGGAATCGCTCACTTCCGACGATTGTAAATATGAAACCATACAAAACATTTGCAAACAGTCCGACCGTATGAAGAAGTTATTAAACATGGTCTTGGACGTACGTAAAATGGAAGTAAAACAAAGTACACTAAATATTGAAAAAGTAGCGTTGAACGACTGGATAGAACAACTTATTGCAGATTTCAAACCGGAAGCAAGGAACAGAAACATCGACATCCGGTACCGGACCGACACGGCGATTGACAGTTTGTGTTTTGACAAAGAAAAATGTACAACCATACTAACCAATCTTTTAATCAATTCTCTTAAATACAGTCCCGACAATAGCCGGATTATGGTTTCTGCCGACTTATCGGACGATAAGAAGTGCGTACGAATCTCTGTTTCCGATCAAGGAATCGGTTTAAAGGAAGTAGACATAAACAGCTTGTTTACCCGTTTTTATCAAGGTAACAACAGTCGTCCCGGAACCGGTATCGGGTTGTCCTATTCCAAAATTCTTGCCGAGCAGCACGGTGGAAGCATAGGAGCTTATGACCACCAAGAATTTCCAGGAGCCACTTTCTGGTTTGAAATACCCCGTAATATCCAGTCCGGAGAAATCACGCTGCAACCTCACCCTTACCTCAACGAGTTATTGGCTCCCACCCAAGAAGTGGAAAGTATTCCTGATGCCGATGACAATCAGGAAAACACCAAAGAACATACACTACTCATTGTAGATGACAATGTCGATTTGACCGACTATTTGCACAACACTCTAAAAAACAAATTCAAGAAGATATGGCTGGCTTTCAATGGTGAAGAAGCCTTGCACACCTGCCGGAAATACCAGCCCGACATTGTGGTGAGCGACATTCAGATGCCGCGAATGAATGGGTATGAACTGTGTAAACATATCAAAGAAGAACTTGAAATCAGTCATATCCCCGTCATATTACTTACAGCACGCAACGATGATGAGAGCCAACTCTTCGGATACAAGAACGGGGCGGATGCCTACCTCACCAAGCCTTTTGAAGTGAATATGCTTCACGGCGTGATACGCAGCCAATTAAAGAACCGTGAACGGATACGCGCGCGTTACACCGAAACAGGCTCATTGCCTGAGCCGAAAGAAAGCACTTTCAGCTCTGCGGATGAAGATTTCTTACACAAGCTAAATAAGTTAATATCAAACAACCTGGACAATGCTCAAATGGGAATACCGTTCCTCTACCAGGAACTGGGAGTCAGCCGCGCTTCACTCTATAACAAGTTGAAAGCCCTTACAGGCATGGGAGCCAATGATTATATCACTAAACTACGCATCGAGCGGGCTATTTTTCTGCTCACCAACAGCAAACTTAGCATTAATGAAATCTCCGAACAGACAGGATTCTCCACATCAAGATATTTCAGTACGGTATTCAAACAATATACAGGATATTCACCCACACAATACAAAGAAAAGCACTCATAAATACCCTATTTTTCTCCGTTGGAACGGCAGTTATAGAATGCAATTACAGCAGATAACTGCGCCAGTTCCCCACCAAACAAACAACATAACACATTGTTCATTTTCAATAGAATAAGTAATCAACAAGCTGTTGAAAACTTCTAAATAAGATTTTAGTTAAAACATTGTGGGGAATTGTGGGGAAATGTGTACTTTTACCGTCGCTTATTATAATAAGGTGAAAAATGATACGCTTTTTAGGCAATATTGAAGCAAAGACGGATACAAAGGGACGTGTATTTATCCCTGCCGGCTTTCGGAAACAGTTGCAGGCTGCTTCCGAAGAGAGACTCGTATTGCGTAAAGATGTATTTCAGGACTGCCTGATACTTTACCCCGAAAGCGTCTGGTTCAAAACGCAAAACCAACTCCGGCAGCGGCTGAACAAATGGAATGCGAAACACCAACAAATTTTCCGACAGTTTGTAAGCGATGCGGAAATCATGATTCCCGACGGGAACGGACGTATCCTGCTGCCTAAACGCTACTTGCAAATGGCAGGCATACAAAGTGAGGTACGCTTTATCGGCGTGGACAACACCATCGAAATATGGGCGAAAGAAAAGGCTGAACAGCCTTTCATGAACCCGGAAGAATTCAGCGAAGCGCTGCAAGATATTTTAGGAGAGGAAAACCTGGGAGAGGAAGAAGCAGAGACAAGCGATAAGAGCGTAGAGTAATAGAACGATTGTAATGAAAGAAAAATGAAAGAAGAAACAACATATCATATTCCGGTACTGTTGATGCCAAGCGTTGACGGAATGAATATCCGTCCGGACGGAACGTATGTAGACGTGACATTCGGAGGCGGCGGCCATTCCCGCGAGATACTCTCCCGCCTGGGAGACGGTGGAAGACTGCTTGGTTTCGACCAGGATGAAGATGCCGAACGGAACATCGTAAACGATCCGCACTTCACTTTTGTACGCAGCAACTTCCGGTATCTGCATAACTTCCTGCGTTATCATGGCATCGAGCAGGTAGATGCCGTACTCGCCGACCTCGGTGTATCGTCACATCATTTCGACGATAGCGAACGGGGGTTCTCGTTCCGTTTTGACGGTGCTCTCGATATGCGGATGAACAAGCGTGCCGGACTCACAGCCGCCGACATCGTAAATACATACGATGAAGAACGCCTTGCCGACATTTTCTATTTGTATGGAGAATTGAAGAACAGTCGCAAGCTGGCATCCGTTATCGTCAAGGCACGTGCCGCTCAAAAGATTGGTACCATCGGGGAATTTCTGGAAATTATCAAGCCCCTCTTCGGACGTGAAAGAGAAAAGAAAGAGCTTGCCAAAGTGTTTCAGGCGTTGCGCATCGAAGTCAACCGGGAAATGGAAGCGTTGAAAGAGATGTTATATGCAGCCACGGAAGCATTAAAGCCGGGTGGACGGCTGGTGGTAATCACCTATCATTCGCTGGAAGACCGCATGGTGAAAAACATCATGAAGACCGGCAACATAGAGGGCAAGGCGGAAAAAGACTTCTTCGGAAACGTACAGACGCCTTTCCGTCTGGTAAACAATAAAGTGATTGTTCCTGATAACGATGAAATAGAACGCAACCCGCGCTCGCGAAGCGCCAAGCTGAGGATTGCGGAAAAACTGTAAGAATGAGGGAAGCGATAAGGCTGTAAAGAGATAGAACGATGAATGAAACAAATAATAAACAAGAGGAGCAAAAAGGCGAAAAGGTGAAAAGACGGACTTCGCTAAAGAACATTATAGGCGGTGATATTCTGGCTACGGACTTTTTCCGCCGTCAGACGAAGCTGCTTGTCCTCATCATGGTTCTTATTCTGTTCTATATCCATAACCGTTACGCCTGCCAGCAGCAGATGATAGAGATAGACAAGCTCAAGAAAGAACTGATAGATATAAAATACGATGCCCTGACACGCAGTTCCGAACTGATGGAACGGAGCCGTCAATCGCGTATCGAGGAATACATCGCAACGAAAGAGAGCGATTTGCAGACTTCGACCAATCCGCCGTACTTAATCAAATAAGTACGGATAATGGTAAGCAAACCGATAAACAAGTAAACTGTAATATAGTATAATAGTAAATCGAAACAACCTTGGCAGTAAACAAGAAAAATATAATGACCCGCTACTTCTTCGTAGTCCTCGTCATGGGACTGATAGGAGTAGCTATTATCGTAAAAGGTACTGTCATCATGTTTGCCGAACGTCAGTACTGGCAAGATGTTGCCGACCGCTTTGTAAAGGAGAATGTTAGGGTGAAGCCCAACCGCGGCAATATCCTTTCATCGGACGGTAAATTAATGGCGAGCTCCCTACCGGAGTACCGTATTTACATGGACTTCAAAGCGGGTGGAGAGAAGAAAGACACCATGCTTATGAATCATCTGGGAGAAATCTGCGAAGGATTGCACCAGATATTCCCCGATAAAAGTGCCGCCGAATTTAAAAGACATCTGTTAAGAGGACGTAAAAAGGGTAGCCGCAATTACCTGATTTACCCGAAACGTATCTCCTATATCCAATACAAAGAAGTTAAAAGGCTGCCGGTATTCAAACTAAACAAATACAAAGGAGGCTTCCATGAACAGCCTTTCAACCAGCGTAAGAAACCTTTCGGTTCTCTGGCGGCACGTACACTCGGCGACCTCTATGCCGATACAGCGCAAGGAGCCAAAAACGGTATTGAACTTGCCTTTGATACGCTGCTGAAAGGACGCGACGGTATCACCCATCGCCAGAAGGTGATGAACAAATACCTGAACATAGTGGACATTGCTCCCGTAGACGGTTGCGACATCATTTCCACCATCGACGTGGGTATGCAGGATATTTGCGAAAAAGCACTGATAGACAAGCTGAAAGAGATAAACGCCAGTGTGGGCGTTGCCGTATTGATGGAAGTGCAGACCGGAGAAGTAAAAGCCATTGTCAACATGATGAAAGCGGGCGACGGCAACTATTACGAAATGCGTAATAACGCCATCAGCGATATGCTGGAGCCGGGTTCCACATTCAAGACAGCCTCTATCATGGTAGCCCTTGAAGACGGAAAGATTACTCCTCATACGGAAGTCGACACAGGCAACGGCATCATGATGATGCACGGCCGCCCGATGAAAGACCATAACTGGCATCGGGGCGGATATGGCAAGATTGATGTGACACGTATTCTGGAAGTATCATCCAATATCGGCGTTTCATATCTTATCGACAAGCACTACAGCGACAACCCGCAGAAGTTCGTAGACGGATTGAAGCGTATCGGTATAGACCGCCCGCTCCACCTGCAAATAGCCGGAGAGGGCAAACCTAACATCCGCGGTCCGAAAGAACGGTATTTTGCCAAGACCACGTTACCCTGGATGAGTATAGGATATGAAACGCAGGTACCGCCACTGAACATACTGACTTTCTATAATGCCATTGCCAACAACGGTACAATGGTGCGCCCTAAATTCGTAAAAGCGGCAGTGAAAGACGGTGAGGTTGTCCGTGACTTTCCTACGGAAGTTATCAATCCGAAGATTTGCTCGGACAATACGCTGACACAGATACGGGAGATTCTGCGCAAAGTAGTTGCCGAAGGTTTGGCCAAACCCGCCGGAAGCAAACAGTTTGCCGTAGCCGGCAAGACGGGTACGGCGCAGATTTCGCAAGGTGCCGCCGGTTATAAGGCGGGACGGGTGAATTATCTCGTCAGTTTCTGCGGATACTTCCCGGCAGAGGCTCCCAAATACAGTTGCATCGTTTCCATACAGAAGCCTGGACTTCCGGCATCGGGTGGCTTGATGGCGGGTAGCGTATTCAGCAAGATTGCAGAAAGGGTATATGCCAAGAATCTGCGGTTCGATATACGCAGTGCAATAGACAGCACCACCAATGTAATTCCTGCGGTAAAAGCCGGGGAGATGAACGAGGCATTATGCGTGCTCAACACATTGGATGTTCCGGTGCAGAAACAATTTGAGGTAGAAAACAAGAGAGAGTTGTGGGGACACAGCCAGGCTGCCCCGTCCGCCGTTATCCTGCAAAATCAGAAAGTTTCTGACGGCATAGTTCCCAGCGTAGTGGGCATGGGGGCCAAGGATGCTGTTTATCTGCTGGAAAGCAAAGGACTTAGAGTACGCCTCAACGGCATCGGCAAGGTAAGAAACCAGTCCATCGCAGGCGGAAGCCGATTGATAAAAGGACAGACAATATCCTTGACATTACGTTAATATAAGAATATACATTATTATATAATAAGGAATGAAATTAAGCGAACTATTAAAAGCGATACAACCGGTACAAATTATCGGCAGTACGGAGAAAGATATAACAGGAGTGAATATCGACTCCCGTTTAGTTGCGGCCGGACATTTGTTTATGGCAATGCGCGGTACGCAGACCGACGGTCACGCATATATCCCTACCGCCATTGAAAAAGGCGCTATAGCCGTACTGTGCGAAGACATGCCGGAAGAAAAAAGAACTGAAAACGAAAGTGAAGAAGCTCTAAGCTCTAGTGAAATAAAAATAGATATTGACTTCTGATTTAATGTATAAGTAAGAGTCCGGATTAAAAAATCTGGGCTCTTTTTGGTTAAATCAAAAATAAGCATTACTTTTGCACCGCTTTTTTAAGCTCCATCGTGTGATATACCACATCGTGTGATGGCGAATTAAGCAACAAAATCAACTTAATTTAGAGTAACA
>OFLY01001710.1_pt1 | contig 12267 bp, 9 predicted proteins | sample 1541161 | NCBI WGS metagenome assembly OFLY01 (sample SAMN04209247, study PRJEB22552) | human gut metagenome | biome: gut; material: feces | host: Homo sapiens | place: USA: Oklahoma | reverse complement strand
AATACGTCCAGAAAATCCAGATTTTCTACCGCTTTATCGGCCCATTGGATGCCATCGAGTAACAAAGTCAGAAAAGTCACCTCCGAGAACTATCCTACAGACGCAGGGCGTGAAGGCGAACTGATTTTCCGGCTGGTTTACGAACAGGCTGGGTGTAAAAAGCCTGTTTCCCGGCTGTGGCTGTCCAGCATGGAGGACAATGCCATCCGGGAGGGCTTTGCAAATCTGAAACCGTCAACAGAATATGATGCACTGTATCAGGCTGCACTCTGCCGGGAACGTGCCGATTGGATGGTCGGCATCAACTGTTCCCGGCTTTTTTCCTGCCTGCATGGTCGGCCTTTGGCAGTCGGCAGAGTAATGACCCCGACACTTGCCATGACGGTGGAACGAGAAGCCGCCATTGCTGCTTTTGTCCCGGAAAAGTTCTACACGGTGGCTCTGGAGCTGAGAAGCGGTTTTGTGGCATTAAGCCGCCGCATTTCTGAAAAAGCGGACGCGGAAAAGCTGCTTGCGGAGTGCAGAAAGGAGATGGTGTCCACGATCCAGAAAATCACGCGCAAGGAAAAGGCCGAAAATCCACCGCCGCTCTATGACCTCACTACGCTCCAGCGGGATGCCAACCGCTTGCTGGGCTTTACAGCACAGCAGACCTTGAACTATGCACAGAGCTTGTACGAGAAAAAGCTCATCACTTACCCGCGCACGGACAGCCGTTTTCTGACTGAGGATATGGCGGCATCGCTGCCGGGGCTGATGTCGGCTGCTGCGGGAGCCTTTGATGTGCATGAAGCCGTGCCTGTCCATGCAGAGCAAGCAATCAACAACAGCAAAGTCAGTGACCACCATGCACTGCTGCCCACGGCAAGTGTGGCACAGGCAGACTTTTCGGCTTTGCCCGCCGGAGAATTAAGCATCCTGCGGCTGATTACGGTGCGTCTGCTCTGCGCTGTTGGCGAACCTCACCGCTATGCGGAAACCACCCTGACCACCATTTGCGCCGGGAAAGAATTTTCGGCAAAAGGCAAGGTAGTTTTGGACGAGGGCTGGAAAGGCATCGAGCGCAAAATGCTGGACGATCTGCTGGACAAAAAGAAAGAGCCTGCTGCTCTGCCGGATGTGCAGAAGCAGAGCGAGTGCGGCATTGCTGGTGCTGAACTGAAAGAAGGCCAGACCTCACCGCCGAAGCATTTCACAGAAGATACGCTCCTGCACTCTATGGAAACGGCCAGCGCGGACAGTATGCCGGAGGATGCAGAACGTCAGGGCATTGGAACTCCGGCTACGCGAGCGGCTATTATCGAAAAATTAGTGGCAAAGGGCTTTCTGGAGCGCAAAGGCGACAAGAAAACCAAAGTGCTGCTGCCTACCGACAAGGGCAAAGCCCTGATTACAGTGATGCCCGAAGAAGTCCAGTCCGCTGACATGACTGCCGACTGGGAAACAAAACTGCTGCGCGTGGAGCGCGGCGAGATGGAGCCAAAGACATTTATGACTGAAATCAACGATATGATCTCCTCGCTGGTAAACACCACCGAGGCCGTGAAAGGAGCGAGTGCGCTTATGAAAAATAAAGTGATTGGTATCTGCCCGAACTGTGGCAAATCTGTTGTGGAGCGCGAAAAGGGCTATTTCTGCGAGAACCGGGAATGCCGATTTGTACTGTGGAAAGACAACGCCTTCTTCAAGCGTCTGGGCAAACGGATGGATGCTCATGTAGCCGACAAGTTGCTGCGGGACGGCCGTGTCCGCCTGAAAGACTGCCGTAGTGCCAAGGGCAAGACCTACAATGCAACGGTTTTGCTGACCACTGAAGCCGATGGTCGCAGCAAATTCTCGCTGGAATTTGAGGGCAGTTGCTGATGGAAAAGCTAAATGAAGCGGTCTACCTCATCAACGATGAACGCTATCTGCACCTCCGGGAAAACGGCGCAGGTGTCGGCTTTGCCACTTATAATAAGGTAACGGGTGAACCTCTGGAAAGCGGGCAGATCTCCGAAAAAAATCTGCCGCCGGATGGCAGGAACATGATGTCTGCTGCCCGGAACTGGTATCTGTTTGAACTTTCGGAAGATGAGCGCAAGGTCATCCAACTTGAAAGCATAAAAATTCTCGAAAGCGTTCCCGCATCCGGCATCCACAAACGGCGTATTTGGGAGCCTGAAACGATGCCAAAAGATATTCGGCTCATCAACAGTCACTATGACGATCTCTACCGAATTCCTGATGGTGGTGTGATTCAAGTGGACTACCCGGATGGCCGCAGTTTTACGGCAAAGCTGGAACATTTGGATGATTACCACTTTGATATGGGCGGTCTGGGCAATGTGTTCCACATCTGCCAGTTTGCCGATGTTATGGGCAGGAACCACGCAGATTTCTACCCAGAAATTCAGACGCAGGATAATCAGGGTGCATGGGAGCTGGGCGGCAAGGGCTATATTGCTATCCAGTCCTGTGATGATGGCTGGGATTATACACTTTATCACATCGACTTTTCCGTGATGGATGGCGGGCAGGTTGACGCGCCGGAGCTGACAATTCAGGAAGTCAGGGAGCAGATTCTGGAAGCACATCACATGGAAAAGGGGCGACGGCTGTTGCAGGACTATGACTTCGTCATGGACAGAGCCGCAGAAGCTGAAGAACTTGGTGCAAACAACCGCCCTTCCACGCTGGAAAAACTGGCTTCGCTGGTTGGCGCAAAAGAAAAATGCGATGTCCCGGAGTGCAGCCCCGTTGGGTGCCGGAAAGCGAGGGATGCTCATGAACTTTAATGGCGAAGAATTGATGCTGATGATGCTCTACAATTCCGGCACTCGACTGGGGTTGATGCAGGAACTGCGGCTTATGCAGTGCTACCTGATGCCCGATGAGATTGCTCTGCGGGAGCTGTCGGAGGGGGTTATCGAAAAACTGAAGTTGATGACCGATGCGCAGTTTGCAGAAGTCGAGTTTCCTATGAACTAATTTTTGCCGCCTGCGGGCGGTGTACATATCCTCTTTTACAATGCGGTTCAGTGTGGTATACTGAACTCGACAACTCGGAATTTGACAAAGGAGTGTGATTATATGGGTAAAGCGATTTTGGCAGCAATCGTTACATTGATTGTTGGTTATTTAGGTATGGTCGTAGGACTTGAACTTTTAGGTAATTGGGTTGAGTTTGGATTGCTCATTGCTATTGCAGTAATGGGTGCTTTTATCATCTACTTCAATGACAAGAAGTAAGACAATTCGCGTTTGTGGAGCGAAGCAGAACAATGAAAGCCCCAGTGGGGTTTTTAAGCGACAGAACGGTCTTGCGTAGCAAGATGGAGGGGCTTTGCCCCGACAAGTCCCAGTTTGTCGATGATTATCAACCGGGATAGTGTCATAAGCCATCGCTCCGAAAAAATTCATAACCTGCAAGAAAGTGGTCTTGATAGAATGCTTCGATTCATGCTATACTAAAACCAGTTTTAATACATAAAAATGAAAGCGAGGCTTGCCAATGGACACCACAAAACGCTCTCCCCTTGACCGCCTGCTCTTTGCCACTTTTCTGAAAGGCCGAACTTCTTCTCGTGATATATGGGAAGAAAAGGGCGATATGACCCCCGAAGATAACAAGAAGATCATTGAGGAAACCAACGAAATCATCAACGATGATTCCACCTATCCTTTCATCAGCTACCTGTCCGACCTGCTTGCAAAATCCAAGCCCTCCGATGATGCTGTCAAGAAACTGCACGACTGCATCGACAAGGTTGCGGTGGCACTGGGACAGGACAGCACCGATGTGTTCCGCGCCCTGCTTGCAAAACTGATCGAGCAGCCGGAGGAAAATCAGACATTTGACCGTCTACTTGAGATGGCAGAAAAATTCGCCGCAAAATACGATTAAAATACCATAGATTCCATAAGCGAGTGACCTGAAAAGGCCGCTCGCTTTTTTGTTTTCCACGAAACATGAAGGGAGGAACGCAATGCCAAATAAAACGCAAGAATATCTTAATCTCGCCCAGCAAACAGCAAAGGAACTGACCCGGTATTGGGAAAACTGGACGGACTATCTGACCACTGCATCCCGGTTGTATAAATACAGCTATGCAGACCAGCTCATGATCTACGCCCAGCGTCCTGATGCTACCGCCTGTGCCAGTTTCGACCTCTGGAACAACCGCATGAACCGCTACGTCAGGCATGGCTCCAAGGGCATCGCCCTGTTAGACCAGTCCAGCAGTGTCCCACGTCTGCACTATGTCTTTGATGTGAGCGATACCGGGGTGCGCCGCAATTCTCGTGACCCTGAGGTGTGGCAGCTCGGCCCTGATCTGGTTCAGCCTGTGTCATAAATGCTTGCCAGAGAATACGGTGTCCGGCATGAACGAATCACCCAGCAGATCGCGGACATTTGCGGCAAGCTGGTGGATTCCTATTGGGATAACAACAGCGGTGACATTCTCGACATCGTTGACGGCTCGTTCCTGATGGATTATGATGAAGCCGGACAGGAGTTCCAGTTCAAATCTGCCGCCGCAATCAGCATCCTGTATACGGTTCTGGAACGCTGCGGCCTTGAGCCGGACGGTCATTTTGACCGTGACGATTTTCAGGCCATCTTCTCTTTTTCCACGCCTGCCGCCGTGTATGCGCTGGGCACCGCAGTCAGCGAATGCAGCCGGGATGTGCTGCGCAACATCGAGCGAACCGTAAAAACGACAATCCGCCGCCGCAATGTAGAAAGGAGCCAGTATGAATATGAACAGCAGGAACGTGACCTACTCGACCGTCGGGGACTACCAGCTCCCGAACCTGACCCTGCCCCAGCAGGAGAAAGCACTGGGCAAATACGGCAGACTGCGCCGGACTTACCTGATGAAGCATCGCCCGGTGCTGTACAATTCGATGCTCCTGTCGGGGACTCTGCATCCGCTCCTGTTGGAAGTGGAACAGACCGCAGAGAGCCGGATGCAGCAGACCATGCAGGAACTGCTGAAGCAGAACCCGGCTCCGAACAAAGAGCGGCATCAGATGGAGTGGGTGCAGCACATGAACAGCCTGAAAGCACAGGCCGAGGAACTGGTGATGAACGAGCTGATTTACAGCTAAGTTTCTTCGATGTGGCTATTCCCACCGAAGCCGAACAAATTGAATCCATCGACCAAGCGGAGAGCGAAAAATCGCCCTCCGCTTTTGTTTTGTCGCAGGCGGAGATTGAAAATGCGCTGCGGAGAGGTTCCAATGTTGAAGGCAGCAAACTTCGGATATGGAAAATTTATCAGTTGCAGCCTGACCGAAAACTCCGGGCAAAAGCTCTTGCCAAAGAATATGCACCGTATGGCCCCGGCGGTTCTTCACACACTTATCTGGACGGAAGCAGTGGTTGGCTTGACCATGACAGCAAGGGTCTGACGTTTGAGCATTATCCCGACCATCAGAAAGTGCTTCTCCGCTGGGATCGGGTCGAAAAATATATTGACCTGATGATTCAGTCTGACCGCTACCTGTCGGACAAAGAAAGAAGAGCCATCGACTTTCCCCTTGAACTGAACGCCGCCAGTGCAGCCGAATACACTGCATTAAAGGCGCAGCACCCGGATACTCTGGTTGGATTTGAAGCTGGCGGCAATTTTATGTTCTATGGAGAAGATGCTGCCAAGGTCGCAAAAGTTCTCAACAGTGCTTTGTTTACGAGAGAAACAGCACTGGGCGAAGTTCAGGTCACAGGCTTTCCACCTAGCTTATGGGTAAGAAAGTCAAAAGAATTGTGGTCTGCGGGCAATGATGTTTACCTTGCCGGATTGAACGAAGATGGGACTCATCACCAGACTAAACATCTGCACAAAGAGGACTATCTGCCCATCGGCTCCATCATCAATATGGATGGCCGGAAATTTCGGATTGACGGAGTGGATTTTGATAAGGGCAAGGTTTCCTTGCAGGATATGGCACTGGCCGACCTGCGGATGCCAATTTTCCGGGAAGAGCCGCTGGCTCTTGTCCGGGAGTTGTACGAGGAGCAGGATATGATGGGACACCCCCTGCCCGATTACAAGGTCGGTGACAATGCTATCGTTGACCTTCCTACCCGAACCATCGAAGGAACAATCGGCTATGTGGGCGAAACGGATGTTCGCATCGACACCAGTGCGCAGGGCTATTCGTGGAGCAACGAGGTGCTGAACAAACAGCAGTTCGAGGACAGTCTGCGACGGGATGAGCCTACGTCTGATGAATCACTGGACAAGCTGCCTATCTCTGGGGAGGTCAACGGCGAATGGCAGACCTTCCCGGATGCCGCTGCCTTGGATGAAGCCCTGAATGCCGAACCTGCGCCGGAGCCTGCCGGGAACTTCCACATCACGGACGACCATCTGGGCGAGGGCGGCGCAAAGCAGAAGTATGCCCGGAATATTGCAGCTATCCGCACCCTGTTTCAGTTGGAACAGGAACACCGTGGAGCCACCGCCGAGGAACAGGAAGTGCTTTCGCAGTATGTGGGCTGGGGTGGTCTGCCGGATGCCTTTGACCCGGATAAGAGCAACTGGTCAAAAGAGTACACGGAACTGAAAGGGCTGCTCTCCGAGGACGAGTATGCCGCAGCCCGCAGCTCCGTGCTGAATGCCCACTACACCAGCCCCACCGTAATCCGTAGTATTTACGTTACTGTGGAGCGCATGGGTTTCCGCAGCGGTAACATTCTGGAACCTAGTATGGGCGTGGGCAACTTCTTTGGAATGCTGCCGGACAGCATGGCAGACAGCCGCTTGTACGGCGTGGAACTGGATTCCATCACCGGGCGCATTGCGAAAAAACTGTATCCGCGGGCAGACATTACCGTTGCCGGTTTTGAGACTACTGACCACCGAGATTTCTACGATTTGGCGGTAGGCAACGTGCCCTTTGGTCAGTACAAGGTCAACGATAAGGCGTACAACAAACTTGGCTTTAGCATCCACAATTATTTCTTTGCGAAAGCCATCGACCAAGTGCGTCCGGGCGGCGTGGTGGCGTTCGTCACCAGCCGTTACACCATGGACAGCAAGGACAGCACCGCCCGCAAGCACATGGCAGAGCGTGCTGACCTGTTGGGGGCTATCCGTCTGCCGAATAATGCATTCCGTGCTAACGCTGGTACGGATGTTGTCAGCGACATTATTTTCCTGCAAAAACGTGACCGTCCCATCGACCATGAGCCGGACTGGGTGCAGCTTGGCAAGACCGAAGATGGCTTTGCCATCAACCAGTATTTCGTAGACCACCCGGAGATGGTGCTGGGCGAACTGACCGCCGAAAGCACCCAGTATGGACGAGAGGAATTGACCGTTGCACCCATCGAGGGCACCAGCCTTGCCGACCAGCTTGCAGAAGCGGTACAGCATATTGAGGGGCAATACACCGAAGTTGAGGTAGAAACACCAGATATTGTGGATGTCGAAAATGAGAAGCATATTCTCCCGGCTGACCCGGATGTAAAAAACTTCTCCTACACCGTGGTGGACGGCGAGGTGTTCTACCGGGAAAATTCCGTGATGACGCAGGTGGAACTGTCCGACACCGCCAAGGGACGTGTCACCGGCATGGTGGAACTGCGGCAGACCGTCAATGACCTGATTGACCAGCAGTTGAACGACTACCCGGACGAGGACATTCAAGCGACACAGGCCAAGCTGAACGCCGCCTATGATGCCTTTACCGCCAAATATGGGCTGCTGAATGACCGCAAAAACGGACGGTTGTTTGAGCAGGATTCCTCGTATTATCTGCTGTGTTCGCTGGAAAATCTGGACGAGCAGGGGCAGCTCAAGAGCAAGGCGGCGATGTTCACCAAGCGCACCATTCGCCCGGAGCGCACTGTCACCAGCGTAGATACCCCCAGCGAAGCACTGGCGGTGTCCATCGGAGAACACGGCAAGGTGGATTTACCCTATATGGCAGAACTGCTGGGTACGCCCGGCGAGTATGGGCGCATTACCGCAGAACTTTCCGGTGTGATCTTCAAGGACCCTGCCGCTGACCCTACCGACCCGGAAGCAGGCTGGCAGATGGCAGACGAGTACCTGTCCGGCGATGTGCGCACAAAGCTGCGGATGGCGCAGTTCGCCGCTGAGACCAACCCGGAATTTGTGGTCAATGTGGATGCGCTGACCAAGGCGCAGCCCAGAGAACTGGAAGCATCTGAAATTGATGTGCGGTTAGGTGCCACATGGCTTGCACCTGAGATTATTCAAAAGTTTATGACCGAGACTTTCCAGATTCCCTACTATCTGCGCCATGCGGTCAAGGTGAGATATTCTCCCTATACCGCAGAATGGCGTGTGGAGGGCAAAACAGCAACCGGACGGAGTGACATTATCTCCTCCGAGACCTACGGCACATCCCGTGCCAACGCCTACAAGATTCTGGAGGAGACCCTGAACCTGAAAGATGTCCGTATCTACGACACCATCGAGGAAGCCGAGGGCAAGCCCAAACGTGTGCTGAACAAACGGGAGACCATGCTGGCACAGCAGAAACAGCAGGTCATCAAGGACGCTTTTGCCAACTGGGTCTGGCAGGACCCCCAGCGGCGCATTGCGCTGGTTCGGCAGTACAACGAGCTGTTCAACTCTACCCGCCCCCGTGAATACGATGGCTCCCACATCCATTTTGTCGGTATGAACCCGGAGATCACCCTCCGGGAGCACCAGCGCAACGCCATCGCTCATGTGCTTTATGGCGGTAATACGCTGCTTGCACACGAAGTTGGTGCGGGCAAAACCTACGAAATGGCTGCATCCGCCATGGAAGTCAAACGGCTGGGACTGTGCCAGAAAAGTCTTTTTGTCGTGCCCAATCACCTGACGGAGCAGTGGGCATCGGAGTTTTTGAACCTCTACCCTAACGCCAAACTTTTGGTGGCACGGCGCAAGGACTTTGAGACTGCCAACCGTAAAAAATTCTGCGCCCGTATTGCCACCGGCGACTACGATGCCGTCATCATCGGGCATAGCCAGTTTGAGCGCATCCCGCTGTCCTTTGAGCGGCAGGAACGTATCATTCAGGAACAAATCGATGAAATCCAAGATGCCATTTCGGAGCTGAAGTATGCCAGCGGTGAGCGTTTTACCGTGAAACAGATGGAGAAGAGCCGCAAAAATCTGGAACAGAAATTGGAAAAATTACGGGCAGCAGACCGCAAAGACGACGTTATCACCTTCGAGCAATTGGGTGTGGACAGACTGTTTGTGGACGAATCGCACGCGTTCAAAAACCTCTTTTTGTACACAAAAATGCGGAATGTCGCAGGTTTGAGTACAAGCGAGGCACAGAAATCTTCTGACATGTTCGGCAAGTGCCGCTATCTGGATGAAGTGACCGGCGGGCGCGGGGTGATTTTTGCCACGGGCACGCCGGTGAGCAACTCCATGACGGAACTGTACACGGTTATGCGCTATTTGCAGTATGGCATGCTGCAGAAAAAGAATCTCACCCATTTCGACTGCTGGGCATCCACCTTTGGTGAGACCACTACGGCTATTGAGCTCGCCCCGGAAGGCTATACTTAATCAGGACAATAAAATTGATTGTCCTAAATTGAAAGATTCCATAAGAAAGGAGGTAGAACAAATGCCGAAAACACCAAGAAGTACCGCACTCTATGAGCGTTTGTCAAGAGATGATGATCTTGCTGGTGAATCGAATTCCATCACCAACCAAAAGAAATATCTGGAAGATTACGCCAAAAAGAACGGCTTCAAGAACATCCGACATTTTACAGATGATGGCTTTTCAGGTGTGAATTTCAATCGTCCCGGCTTTCAATCGCTGATAAAAGAAGTAGAAGCAGGAAATGTCGAAACGCTGATTGTGAAGGATATGAGCCGCTTAGGACGAAATTATCTGCAAGTCGGTTTTTATACGGAAGTTCTGTTCCCACAGAAAAACGTCCGATTCCTTGCAATCAACAACAGCATCGACAGCAACAATGCTTCAGACAATGATTTTGCTCCGTTTTTGAATATTATGAACGAATGGTATGCCAAAGACACGAGCAATAAAATCAAGGCTGTGTTCGATGCCCGGATGAAAGATGGAAAACGTTGCAGCGGCTCTATTCCGTATGGATATAACCGTTTGCCGAACGACAAGCAGACACTTGTTGTTGATCCGGTGGCATCCGAAGTCGTAAAGCGCATTTTTCTTCTTGCGAACGAAGGAAAAAGCCCACGGACAATCGCAGAACTGTTGACAGAGGAAAAAGTCCTGATTCCTGCTGCATACGCAAAGAAATATCACCCAGAGCAGTACAATGGGACAAAGTTCTCCAATCCGTACCTGTGGGGCACCTCCTCCGTAAGAACAATTTTAGGTCGGCAGGAATATCTGGGACACACTGTTTTACGAAAATCTGTAAGCACAAATTTCAAACTTCACAAGAGAAAAGAAACAGATGAAGATGAACAGTACGTTTTCCAGAACACGCATGAACCGATTATATCGCAAGAACTTTGGGATAGTGTTCAGAAACGCAGAAGCCGAGTGAATCGTGCTTCTGCTTGGGGAACGCACACCAACCGTTTAAGCGGGTATCTGTATTGTGCCGACTGCGGCAGAAGATTGACCTTGCAAACACACTACAGTAAAAAGGATGGGTCTACTCAATATTCTTATCGTTGTGGTGGATATGCAAGTCGGGTGAATGGCTGTACTGCCCATTCAATCAGTGCCGATAATGTTGAAGCCCTGATATTGACATCGGTCAAACGCTTTTCGAGATTTGTCCTAAAAGATGAAGAAACCTTCGCTTTGGAACTGCAATCACTTTGGAAAGAGAAACGTGAAGAAAAGCCGAAGCAGAACCAATCGGAATTGAAACGTTGTCAAAAACGCTATGATGAGCTTTCTGCCCTTATTCGTAGCCTGTACGAAAATCTTATGGCTGGACTGTTGCCCGAACGACAGTACAAGCAGCTGATGGCACAGTATGATAGCGAGCAGGCAGAATTGGAATCGAAGATGGAAACGATGAAATCCGAAATTGCCGAAGATAAGTCAAGTTCTGTTGATATTCAACATTTCATTTCGCTGATTCGTAAGTGCAAAAATCCAACAGAAATCTCCGATTCAATGTTTAACGAACTTGTCGATAAAATCGTTGTTTATGAAGCCGAGGGTGCAGGCAATGCCCGCACACAAAAGGTTGACATTTATTTCAACTATGTCGGCCAAGTCGATATTGCTTATACCGAGGAAGAACTTGCCGAACTGAAAGCGCAGAAGGAGCAGGAAGAACGGCAGCGCATGGAAAAGCAGCGCAAACGTGAAAAAGCCTACCGAGAAAAGCGAAAGGCAAAGAAAATCGCTGAAAACGGTGGCGAGATCATTAAAACCAAAACGTGTCCGCACTGCGGGAAGGTGTTTACACCTACGAGCAACCGACAGCTTTTCTGCTCAAGGGAATGCTGGAATCAGGCAAGACTGGAGCAAAAGAAAGCGGATAGAGAAGCCGAGAGAGGAACTCACTACTACCGGCAGCGCACCTGTGCCGTGTGCGGTCACTCCTACTGGCCTACACACAGCCAGCAGGAATTTTGTTCCGATGAGTGCAGAAGAATCAACCACAACAAGAAAACCTTGGAATTCTATCACAAGAAAAAAGGAAATCTAAAACCAGACCCAGAAGCAGTCCCAACGCCGAAACCAAAGGAGGATAACGCAGCATGACTACCTTAAAGAACACGCTCCACGACAGCAACAATGGTCTGGACTACACCCTTGTCAATGACCACTATCTGCCGAACCTGACCGCAGCAGCCCCGACAGAGCAGCACCCCACCGGGCGGTGGGGCCGCTTACATAAAAGGTATCTGAAAGAACATCATCCCATCCGGTACAATCAACTGCTCCTGTCCGGGGAGCTGGGTAGCTACCTTGCCAAGCTGGACAAGCAAGTCGAGGAGCAGCTTGCATTGACCGTCCGGCAGATGCGGGACAGTGCGGTTGGGTGACTTAAGAGAAAGAAAAAAGATACCACATATCGTTGAAAATTAAATTTCAAAATCATTAAAGGAGCGATTCAAATGAAACGAAATCAGAATTTCGACCATAATCACTCTCAAAAAGTGCTTTCCTGTCGCTACAACATGGACACCAACCGGGCGGAAGCCCGATTCGAGGATGGAACCATTCTTTCCATCGACTGCATCGTCATTGAGGACGAATATGGCAACACCCCGGCACAGCGAGCAGAACTGGACTGGCTACTTATATAACAAGCCCTTGGAATATACCCAGCTTGTG